>ERZ808028.1391-NODE-1391-length-14716-cov-14.095977_pt1 | contig 14716 bp, 5 predicted proteins | sample MGYA00380184_ERZ808028 | MGnify/ENA primary metagenome ERZ808028 (study PRJEB31490, sample SAMN06133397) | mouse gut metagenome | isolation source: J8_1 | host: mice | place: China: Chengdu | collected 2015-05 ...
ACCTTCTCCTCCATTTACTATTCAACCTTTTCATAACGTCCCTGCTGCGGGGAGGCGTAAAAGCATACCCCTGCTTTAAGATTCAATGATCATACTGCAAAAAACTGCCCAAGGCGGTGATTTAACACTCCTTGGGCAGTCATATTATTATATTGTCAGGCAGTACTGTTTATCCAATCAGGCATTTCTTCCCCTGAAATGCAAATCCATATTTTCTGATCTGCTCTGGTCTGAATCCTTCGGAAATCAACTCGGCCTCATACTGTTTTTCTTCTATCTGACGATGTGCATTTGACAAGGTATCTTCCAAAGTTTCCTCATCATCGTCAGGATCAATCACCTTGAATTCAAAGATAAATGCTTTTGCAGTCTTATCAACGGGCTTCATCATTACATCATAGCGTCCATAACCGCTTTCTCGGTTCGAGCATATTTTATACGTATCAGAAAGGTTGACCACCATTCCAAGCACAAAACCATGGTAGAAGCGTTCAGGTTCAGTATCACTGGAAGGTTTTGTGCCGCTGTCAAAAGAACTGAATGTATACAGAGCGACTTTGTTCATAAAGGTATTCATCTTCTTTACATGATCATTCAAAAGCGCCTTAATAAACTCGTTGTAGTATATTTCTGTATCGCTTTCAAACCAACCCTTGATAAGTCTTCGAAACATTCTTTTTACCTCAAGATTTGTTAATGTAAGTGTATACCAGAGATCGCCTTCATCTGTAGCTTCCTCCTCATATTCCGGCAGGATTATTTCTAAATTGATTACCTTTAGGTATCCAGTTGCAAGCAGCAGACTCCAAACGGCATTCGAAGTGCCGTCAAGCTGGTCGAACACGATTCTTTCATCAATCTGAGTTGTAAAACTCTTTCCAGCCAAGAGATCTTCCATCGTTTGTTTGACAGTGGCGTTTCCTTTTTGGATCAACGTATTAACCAGACCATTTCCGCTTGTATTTGACCAGTAGGTATCATACTTTCCTGCTTTTTTTATAAAGGACAGAATCGACCATGGATTGTAGATATCTGTGTGGTTTCCAAAATTGAAACCATCATACCATCTTTTAACCCGCTGTTTCTCAGCACCAAGTCCTGCATTGTCAAGTGTTTCAAAGACTTCTGTTTCTGTAAAACCGAATGCAGATGCATATTCCACCGATGTAGTTGTGATTACATCCAGATTATTCATGCCAGTAAAAATACTTTCTTTGGCAATCCTCGTTATTCCAGTAATCAATCCACGTTCAAGATAAGGGTTTGTCTTGAACGTGGCATTAAAGAAACTGCCGAAAAAATGAACAGCCTTCTCCCAGTAACCATAAATCCAAGCTTCCTGCATGGGAGTGTCATATTCGTCAAGAAGGATAAGGACTTGTTTATTATAATAACGCTGCATAAAATTTGTCAGCGAATAAACTGCATCTGACACCATTTCATCGTCGGTTCCGGGAATTATATTTTTATAATAATTCTTTTCATTATCACTCAGCAAAGTTCCCTCGAGCAGATAGCGGTTTTGTTCAAACAAATCCGCTATCACTTTGGTGATTTTGTATGTCATCTCTTCATAGCTTGTTGCCTTGATATTTGCAAAGCTTAAAAATATTACAGGAAATGTACCTTGAAGTTGTCTGTACTGGTATTTTTCCCAGACAGACAACCCTTCGAACAACTCGCATCTGCCAGCATATTCACATGAAAAGAAGCATTCAACCATACTCATATTCAGTGTTTTACCAAAACGCCGCGGGCGCGTAATCAGTGTAACTTTATCAGCATTATCCCACCAATCCATAATGAAATGTGTTTTGTCAATATAAAAGATCTGCTTCGTTCTTATCTCGGCAAAATTCTGATAGCCGAGTCCCACTCTGTTTTCATTCATCTGCTTTCCTCCGTTTCTGATAAGCATAGATTTATTTATATTATACAAGACATATATGATTTATACAATTCGTATCAGGAGAATGTCGAAATATATAGGACATACATAAAAACACAGGAAAATATTGCAATGGATTACACCTTGAAAATCATTATAAAGTTGATATAATATTGAAGTATATATCACAGAACGCAAAATGATACAAAATGATATAGGAGAAAAACAATGTATCGTACAGGAAAGAAACTAATAGCAGCCCTTTTATGTGCAGTATTGTGCGTATCGGCAACTGAGGTGCATGCTGTTCAAATTGACAACTATGAGGAATCAACTTACACTTCGGCGTTAACAGAATCAGTATCCGAGGAGACTACTTCAACGGAGATATCTTCAGAATTGACAGAATCAGAGGAACACTCTTCTAATTTACCAGAAACTAATTTGGCTCAACCAGAATCAGGCGAAGCACAAACTTCGGAGATCGAATCAGATTTCTCAGAAACACCCGAATCGGAGTCTGTTGAAACAGAAACTGTTGAAACAGAAACTGAGGAGCAGGTATCTGAAACACAAGAGGAAGCTGCTTCGACGGAAACTGTCATTGAAAGCGAGACTGAATTAGAATCTGAAACTGAATCAAAAACCGAATTTGAATCTGAGTTGGAAACAGAGACAACGCTGACCGAAACAGAAACCGATATAGAAACCCCTGTCAAAACCGAAAGTGAGCTGAGAGATGAGTTAAAACGAAGAATGGAAACAGACGGATTTATCGCTTCGGGATACCTTGACAGTGGAATGGAGGCAGAACCACTAGGAAATAGCAAATCATCTGTGTTTACTCTGTCCGAGCGTTCTGTTCCATCGCAGTATTCCGCATTAGAGCATGGACAGGATACTGCGGTCAAAGATCAGGGAAGTTGGGGCTCGTGCTGGTCATTTGCCGCAGTGGCTCCTGCTGAAAGCCAATACAAAGCACTGACAGGGACAGAGGCGGACATGTCAGAAAGCCACTTGGTCAACTTTTTTTATCATGATGACTTAACAGGACCAGATGGAGGACTTGAGGGAGATGCTGTAATACCACTTGCGACAACCAAAGTGAATAATGGCGGAAACAATATGTTTACTACTTTTGCAATGGCAAGATGGACAGGTATCGCGGATGAAAAAACACATACAAGCCTAGTATATCCCAGTGCAGAACAGACCAGCCAGACAAAGGAGCTCAATATTCCACAGGAATATGCACACACAGATCTCGTCCATATGCAGAACGCCTATTGGATTCATAAAAGTGATACGAATGCCATTAAACAGGCAATTATGGAAAAAGGTGCGGTTGCCACTTATTACAAGCATGATGAGTTCCATAGCAGTAATTATGTAGACAAATCAAAATATAACGGACCAACCGTTTATTATAACACCATTGATTATGGCGATAATCATGCAATTGCGATTGTTGGCTGGAATGATGATTTTGACAGAAATCTTTTTCAGTATACAGCAGGCAACACCCTTGTGACACAGAAGGATATTCCGCAAAAAAATGGGGCATGGCTCGTCAAAAACAGTTGGGGAACAGGCTACGGTGATGATGGTTACTTCTGGATGTCCTATGAGGAAGCCTCCTTGTCAGATACCATGCTTGCTTTCGACTTTGAAAAAGCAGATAATTACGACCATATTTACCAATACGATGGCTCTGCTGGTGTACGATACCAAAGTGCTGAAACGATGACAGCAGCGGCAATTTACAAAGCTACAGGAAACCAGCTTGTCAAAGCTGTTGGTGTCGGTGTCGCATCTGTTGGGACAGATTATACCATTGAAATATACACAAATTTGACGGATCTGAATAATCCTCAATCCGGCGAATTGAGTTCGCGGACGAGCGGAACCACAACGTTTCAGGGCTACCATACAATCAAACTAGAAAAATGGGTGCCAATCGCTGAGGAGGAAACTTTCAGTGTCGTTGTCTCATTGTCTGGTGGAAAAATAAACGATGAACCGGGCGCTGCGCTCTTTGTTGACCAGTCATATGACAATGGTAATTCTGTGCGTTTTGTGGCAAAGACGAATCTGGAAGAGACATTTATAAAAAACGACAGTCAATGGACAGATGGCGCAGGTGACAACGTACAAACCAAAGTTACATACCGAATCAAAGCATATACCACGGATGGCGAATTTAATCCGCCGCAGGAAAACATTCCATTAACCCCGCAACTGCTCAAAGACATTGACGCGCATGAATTTAATGGTACCCGCAACGAACCAGCCATCGAGCTTCGCTATATGGGCGAAGCGCTTGTCCAAGGCATTGACTTTGAAGTTGCTTACTCAAACAATGACAAGGCAGCGGACAAAGACAGCGAAACACCACCAAAGGCAGTCATAACAGGCATTGGAAAATATGTCGGAACAATCGAACAGACATTTACAATCCTTCCCAAAAATCTCACGGAGGAGATGGTACCTCCTGTTACAGTGCCATACAACGGAACTGTACAAGACGATATTGTAATACAAAATAACGGGATTCGCCTTGTAAAAGGAACCGATTACACCATTACTTTTCAAAAGGAACCCCGCAACGCAGGAACATACACAGCGGCAATCACTGGAATGAACAATTATTCGGGTACATTGGACGTGCCGCTCACCATTACCAAAACCGTAATTACGGAGGACATGGTGACTGCATCAGACGGCACAAGCATCATTCCAGCGCAGGCGTACACTGGAACGGCAGTGAAACCAGCCCTCAACGTGCTTGTGAATGGTGTTGCACTGCCCGCTGGCAGTTATTCCGTAACTTACAAAAACAACACCAACGCCGGGGAAAATGCAACCGTTACCATTACGGGAAAGGGGCAATGTCAGGGAAAAGTGACAAAAACCTTTGCCATAACGCCCAAACCGTTAGAAGCTGACATTACGGTTACTGTTGCAAAGGCGGTGTATTCCGGCAAGGCGCTGACACCTGCTGTCACTGTGAAATCGGGCAGTAAAACATTAAAAAAGGGAAAAGATTACACCATTTCCTATGAAAAGAACACACACGCAGCCGATTTGACGGCAGAAGCTGCGCCCTGTGTGACTGTGACGGGAATCGGAAACTATTCAGGGAAATTGACACAGCCTTTTACCATACAGCCAAAGGAAATTGCAGAGAGCGGCATCACTGTGCAGATTGCGTATGACGAATCGGGCAGCAGGCTGCGTGTGGCGGTGGGCAAAACAGAGCTTGATGAGACACAGTATCAGAAGGAAACGCTTGCGGTATACAAAGCTGGAACAAACACCCGCGTCGGGCTGGACGGGCTGGCACTGGGTGAAAAGTATGATATAGAAATTGCGCTCTGCGGCGATTACAAAGTGAAAAATAAGGACGCTGCCTTCAAAAAGAATGTGGTAAGCCGAAGGGACATCAATGCCCTCAGCATTCGGTTTGCAGATGAAAATGCGGTCTATACTTACAATGCCAAGGCGCAGAAACCCAAACTCACCATACAGGATACAGATGGAAATACGATATCTTCATCAAACTATACACTTTTATACAGTAACAATATCAACGCCGGAAAAGATACTGCAAGTGTGACAATCACAGGAAAGGGCGCTTACGCTGGAACGCGCAGACTGACATTTTCCATCGAAAAGAAAAAGCTGGACAGCACAGCAATTCAGCCGGTTAAGGACCAGACCTACACACAAAAAGAAATCTGCCCCGCCGTCAAAGTGCTTGATGGCAAAAAGGCACTGAAATCAGGAGAGGGAAAAGACTATACCCTTCACTATACAAATAATGTTAATGTGGCATATGACGAAGCTGGTAACGTAACGGCAGGCGCCTTTGTGCAGATACAACTGTCAGATAATTACGAGCTGGACGCGGAGGCAGCTGTCAAGTATTTTAAGATTATGCCCGCGTCGATTTCGTCCGTGACAGTCTCCAATGCATACTATACAGGCAAGCCAGTGCTGCCGGACAAAGTAACTGTAAAGGCTGGAAAGCTGACCGTGCCAATAGATGCCTATGAGCTGACGGCGGCGAATCACACTGCTGTCTCGACAGGCGCAGTGCTGACCGTGACTGCCAAAGCAGGCTCAAATTACAAGGGCACCAAGACAAAGAAGTTCCGCATTGTCAAACAAGAACTTAAAAAACTTGTGCTGCCAGTCATACCTGACCAGCCATACCTGAACCAGCCAGTAACATTTTCGAATTATCCGCTACAGGATTGGAATGGGCAGGACATCGGGACAGACCAGTACGACATTACATTCAAAAACAACAAAAAACCCGGAAAAGCATCTGCAGTCTATAAGGCAAAAAGTGATGGACTTTACAAAGGAAGCGTCACTGTAAAGTTCAATATCACGAAGGCGACAATGGCACAGGCGATTGACTATGATGCGGCGCGCGCCATCGAAAAAACTTATACCGGCAGTGAAATCATACTGACCGACGAGGAGCTCCGCCAGCTTGCGCCCATAAAGGATTTGCCGAACGAGGCTTCCCTTCCATATACAGTGACTTACAGCAAAAATATCAGTGCTGGAACGGCAGTTGTGCATCTGACAGGAAGGGATTATCTACATGGCAGCCAAAATATGTATTTTACCATCACACCCAAATCTGTAAAAACGTTAGAGATTACAACAGGGACAAGGCAGTTGAATTACAATGATGGCAAGCCCGTGTATCTGGAATTGAAAGAAGTTCGTGACAACGGTACAGTACTCCGACAAGGGTGGGATTATACCTGCTCCTACGCCAACACGACAAGTAAAGGTATTGCATGTCTGACAATTACAGGCGTCGGCAGTTATACCGGGACACGGTATATTTATTATAGCATTATTTAATAATAATTTTTTAGTACAGTATGAAAAAGGATTGTTAGAAGATCAGAAAGCTTTCTTCTAATAATCCTTTTTTACGTCAAATTTGAATCTCTCGCACATCTTTTTATAGAAAAAATTTTATATTTGGAATAAAAACACAAGTTGAATCAAAAATATCGTGTGGTAACAGAATGCACAGATAGATAAGGGAGAATTAACTAAAAATCGCTTTAAATGCACGCCTTAAATATGAATAGCTTTAACAAGTATTACAATCCCAAACGATATCCTAATAAGTGAACTATGTTTTGAAAAATGTACACAACTAAGTACCATGAAAATCATAGTTGCGGGCGATACACCTGTCCCTGCTTCTGTTGCAGATGCAAATGCTTTTCAAAGCTGCCCTGCTGAACGCCAGATCATTTTTCAAACACCTGACGGTACAGAATTAAGCAACACCACAACACCCAGTCTGGCATCGGTTGTCAACATATATAAAGCAGTAGATGACGGAAATAAAGACGATTATTTTTGGTATGGCTGGAAATTAAAAGCCCCCACCTATATCGTGACTGTCAATGTCTTAAAAGACTCAAATCTATGGCAGGACCATGATAGAACATTTGCCTTAAAATCATCTGACAGCGACGAGTTTATCACAGATTTAAATGATGTAAAAAATGGAGATTATCTTCTATACGATATTACAAACACCTCAACACCCGCCGAAGGATTAGACACAAAGATACCGGTTGAAGTAAAAGATGGCAATATTACAAGCAATCCTGTAGAGTATTATACAGTATCTTTTTACGATCATGATACACTATATGATACAGATACGCCGCAAGCACCGCAGATTATATTAAAAGACAATATTGCTGCCAAACCCGCCGATCCAGTAAAGGATGGATATATCTTTGAAAAATGGGTAACAGCAAACGGTACAACAACAGAATTTGACTTCAACAGTCCGATTGCTTCGCAAACAAATGTTTATGCAAGCTGGAGATCTGATGACAAACCAGACGCGTGTAAAGTTACAATTGAACTATATTTGGATGGGAAAAAGTGGACAGAAAACTGCACCAAAACCTTTGCATTAAAAGCAACAGACAGCGGAAAACTTACAAGCAACCTAAGTGCGGTGGCAGAAGGACAATATGATATCTATGAAATATCTGCTGGTGAGATTGATACCAATGTAGACGTTACGATAAGCGGTGCAGATGCTTCTGCTAGGATAGACTATTATACGGTACAGTTTGTTGATGAAAATGTACCGTATGGAAATGATACGCCACAAAAGCCTCAGATTATCTTAAAAGAGCAACACGCCTCAGAACCAGAAGCACCGACCAAAGAAGGCTTTATATTTGCTGGCTGGAAGGAAATTTTAGAAAGTGATCTGCTATATGACTTTGAGAATACAACCATAACGAACACAATAAACCTCTATGTAGCATGGACTCCGGCAGATAGTGGAGGCAGGCCCGGTGATGAGGAGAATAAGCCCGGCGACGGCGATGGCGAGAATAAACCCGGTGACGGTGATAATCAACAGCCCGGTGATGGCGAAAACAAGCCCGACGATGGTGAACAACCACCCAGCGGTGATGATCAAAAGCCCGGTGACGGTGAAAACAAGCCTGATGACGGCGAACAACCACCCGGCAGCGGCGATGGTGAGAACAAGCCCGGCGACGGTGATGGAGAAAATAAGCCCGGTGATGGCGAACAACCACCCGGCGACGGTGAAAACAAGCCCGATGACGGCGAACAACCACCCGGCAGCGGCGATGGTGAGAACAAGCCCGGCGACGGCGAACAACCACCCAGCGGCGGTGATGGTGAGAATAGACCCGGCGACGGTGAACAGCCACCCGATGATGGTGAGAACAAACCCGGCGGTGATGGTGAGAATAAACCCGGCGACGGCGAACAGCCACCCGGCGGCGATGATCAAAAGCCCGGTGATGGCGAAAACAAACCCGGTGACGGCGATGGCGAGAATAAACCCGGTGACGGCGAACAACCACCCGAGGAAGGTGACAACAAACCCGGCAACGGAGATGATCAAAAGCCCGGTGATGGCGAGAATAAGCCCGGCGGCGGAGACAACCAAAAACCTGATAATGGCAATGACCAGAAACCAGACAACAACGAAAACAAGCCAGACAACGGAAATCAACAGCTCCCTGAGAAGGACAGCGGACAAAACAAAACTGCCCCGTCTGCTATGGATACATCTGTGAACACAAGTACGTTTATGGTAACACAAACAACTGCCTTGCCATCTGAAGAGAACGCGGTCAACAGCAGTATCCCCAATGAGGCCATAACAGACTATAGTTCTACCAGTCCTGTCAAAGACAAAGAACCCCAAACGGGCGATGAATCCAGCACAGGAATATATAGTATAGTCGCCATGCTCGCAAGCATTGTATTGGCTCTGCTGCATTTTGCAGAACACGCTGACACCAAAGAACTATTACAAAGTATCAACGCAAAACACAAGTATCCAGACAAACGACAGCGAGCAAGTATTCCTTTCATTATACATAAAAAGCTCAATGTACAAAGCAGCCAAAAGAAAGATAGGACGTTAAACGGAATATGGACAAGAAGAAAACAATACTATTTCTTATCAGGATAGTGCTTCTGCTCATCATAATAGTATGTCTCGCCCAGATTGGGCAGACATACTATTTGTCTGTCAGGCACAGACAACAGCAGGAAACAATGAGCACTGTAGTAAATACAACAAAACCACAAAATTTAAAACCGCAAACCACACCACCGCAGGAAAGTTTTCTGCAAGAATATAAAGAAATTGACAATAATAAAGATACTAACACTCCCGAAATGATGGAACGTTTTCAGGCGCTTTATGCTGAAAATAATGATCTCATTGGCTGGCTCTCGATTCCAGATACGACAATTGAAAATCCTGTTATGCAATGCGAAGATGATGAGTACTACCTTCACCATAACTTTTATCGGGAATACGACCCATACGGATGCTTTTTTGTAAAAAGTATTGCAGATGTAAACACACCCTGCACAAACTTCATCATATATGGCCATCACATGAAAGATGGCTCCATGTTTGGAAATCTTGACCTGTACCAAGCGCAGGAATACTATCAAGCGCATTCGTTTATCTCATTCGATACACTCTACGACGAACGGACATATCAGGTTATGGCAGTATTTCTGTCACAGGTATATATGGAGCAGGAAGATGTATTTAAATATTATCAGTTCTATCAGGCTGATACAAAAGAAGCCTTTTTGGATTTCTATGAAGCTGTCAAAGAGCTGTCGCTATATGACACTGGCGTGACGGCAGTGTTTGGCGATACCTTCATAACACTCTCAACTTGTTCGTACCATGTGGAGGACGGACGGTTTGTTGTTGTTGCGAAGCGGGTTTCGTAAAAATGTTCTAGTACAGCGCGGTATTACCCGATGAGACATTTTTTACCCTGAAAAGCAAACCCATATTTCCGAATTTGTTCAGGCTTAAATCCTTCTGAAATAAGCTCTGCTTCATACTGCTTTTCGACTATCTGGATATGGGCATTTGCCAGTGTATCTTCCAAGGTAATTTCATTTTCATCAGAATCAAGAACTTTAAATTCAAAAATAAATGCTTTTTCATTTTTGTCTAATGGTTTCAGCATAACGTCATAACGCCCATATCCACTCTCGCGGTTTGAAGTGATTTTATAAATACCTGAGAGATTGACAACCATGCCAAGTACAAAACCATGGTAGAAGCGTTCTGGCTCGGTTTGTTCAGATGGTTTATTGCCGCTGTCAAAGGAACTAAATGTATTGAGCGCAACCTTATTCATAAAGGTATTCATTTTTTTAATATTGTCATTCAGAAGTGCTTTGATAAATTCATTGTAATATAATTCCGTATCACTCGCAAACCACCCCTTCACCATTTTGCGAAACATGCGTTTAACCTCAAGATTTGTCAGCATCAGTGTGTACCAGACATCCCCTTCATTTTCATTGTTTCGTTCATTATTCCGCATAATCATCTCGGTTTTTAACACTTTTAAGTATCCTGTCGCAAGTAGCAGACTCCATACAGCATTTGTGTTGTCAGTCAACTGGTTAAACACAATCTGTTCGTCAATCTGTACCCGAATGCTTTTTTCTTGTAAAAGTTCTTCCACCATTTGCTTGGTGACAGAATTTCCCTTCTGAATCAAAGAATTTATTAGTCCGTTTCCACTCGTGTTCGACCAATAGGTATCATAACTGCCATTCTTACTGATAAAGGATACAATAGACCAAGGATTGTAAATATCAGAAACATTACCAAACACAAAACCATCGTACCATTTCCTGACATTCCATTTTTCTTTGCCAAGTCCTGCATTCTCAAGAGCCTGAAATACTTCTGTTTCAGTAAATCCAAAAGCTGTCGCATATTTTTGAGACGTTGTGGTCACTATTTCCAGATTGTTGAGGTCAGAAAAAATACTTTCCTTAGAAATTCTTGTTATTCCTGTTATCAGACCGCGATAGAGATAAGGATTTGTTTTAAATGTTGAATTAAAAAGACTCCTGAAAAACTCCACTGCCTCATTCCAGTAATTTGAGAGCCATGCTTCTTGCATTGGCGTATCATATTCATCAAGGAGAATCATGACTTCCCTGCCGTGATAACGTTGCAAAAAGTTGGACATCTGATGAAGCGAGCTAGAGAGCATCGCATCACTTGCACTCCAAGTCATACGATTATAATAACTTTTTTCGTTCTCACTTAATAAAGTTCCCTCGAGCAGATAGCGGTTTTGCTCATATAATTCAGTTATGACTTCTGATATCTTATATTTCATATCCTCGTATTTTGTAGCTTTAATATTTGCAAAGCTTAAAAATATTACAGGAAAAATACCTTGTAAATCCCTATATTGAAAATCTTTGTCCTTAGATCGCGCGTTCCAGATAAACAACTCCTCAAACAAATCCTGTCTGCCTGCATATTTATTTGAAAAAAAGCACTCAACCATACTCATATTAAGTGTTTTGCCAAATCGCCTTGGGCGTGTAATCAGCGTAACCTTGTCAGCGTATTCCCACCAGTCTCTAATAAAATAAGTCTTATCAATGTAAAAAATATGCTCTGTTCTTACCTCTGCAAAATCCTGATAACCGAGTCCTGCTCTATTTTCATACATCTGTCTGCCTCCATTTCTTTGATAGTTCAAATACTACAATTAATTTTGTTGGAAGTTCTTTTTTATTATACATACTTTTTCAGATTTATACAATCTATGCAAATACATAGATTGTAGAAATAACCAAACAAAAAACTAAGAGAAACTCCATTAAGGAAATTTCTCTTAGTTTATCTAATTCTGTAACTTACAAATTATTCAGCAATTTTAATTGTAACCTTCGCAGACTTACCTGAGATTGTCTTAATTGTAAGCTTCGCTGTTCCCTTTTGTAATGCTACAATCTTACCGTTTGCATCTACCTTTACATACTGAGCAGATTTTTTGTCCAGAATATAGCTAACAGGTTCTGTATCATAAGCGATTGTGTTACCCTGACTCCATTTTGATTCACCAACCGCTTTTTCACCATTTGCAGTTACAAGCTTAGGAGTAAGCTGAGCTGTCTCACCAGCTTTCAGAGATATTGTGTTCTTAGGTTTAACACTCTCTAATCCAGTCACAACCTTTGTAGTCTTATCTGTCACATAAATGTATGCATATGCAACTGCACCACCCTCGGCATAAGCACCAACTTTGATAACGCTACCTACAGGTGCAGTGCCCGGAATCGTAACAGTAAGCTTTTTGTTTTTAGCATCCCTTCTAATTCCAGCACCATGCTGATTCTCTAAATCTGCATTAGGTGCTAAAAGACCATTTATTGCACTTCCTGTGACAGCATCGCGGGACATAACCTTCCACATGATCTTATCTGTTGCACCCTTTGGAGCAAGTGCTTTTACATTCAATGTAACCTTATTGTTTCCTTTTTTAGGATTAACAACAACTGCATTTTTATTCAAAGTAAGTGTATTTGCCATCTGAATAGGACTGATTGTGATTGTTGCAGTATTCTTCTTCGCAGAATATGCGCCACTCTTCGCTCTTGATATTGTAATGTATGAAGCTTTAACAGTAGCTTTTACTTTGCTTGTAATTGTTGTCTGGAGTGTTGCTTCATTTGCCTTAGAAGTAATGCCTTTTCCTGAAACTGTCCACGCTGTAGCATTAGAGAAATCCACTATATTTCCCTCAGGATCCTTTCCTGTTGCAAGTGCTACAAAATTGTATGACTGTCCAACAAAGATATCATCTTTTAAAGTTGCTTTGTTTTTAACTAAACTAACTTTTGAAATTTTACTTGTATCTGCTAAATTGTATTTGTTGATTCCAAATGACTCCACATTGCTTTGATCAATCTTTAAATCATAATCATCGTTAATGCTGGTTCCCTTAACTGATACAGATACCTTAGATGTTACGCTTAATCCTTCAACTAAATTCTTCTTATCCAGTTTTCCTTTACTATTCTTCGCATAAAGAATATTAGCTGGTGTTACAATACCTTTGCTTGATACCTTTGCATAGCTCTTATCATCAACTGCCCATACAAGCTTTGTCTTACCCTGAGGAATCGTTGTACCGTTTTTACCATAAAGTACAGCAGTCATCGTTGTAGGTTTGCCAGTATATGTAACATATCCAGACTCACTCCTATCAGGTGCTTCAAGCTTAACATCACTTGGTGTTGCTGTTACTGTTACCTTTAATTTTGCAGATTTTCCGCTGGAAGCCTTAACAGTCACAGTTGATGAACCTACACTTACTGCTGTAATAGTAGCTTTATCTCCATTTCCAGTAACATTGATAACTTTTCCTTTGCTGCTTTCAGTCCACGTAAATAAGTCAGTAGTAACTGCATTTGCATCTTTCTTTTCTACAGTTAATGTATTGGATTCTTTTGATACAACTCCATCTACAGCCTCATCTGTTCCCATGTCTATTGCCATCTTATTGTTGGCAAAAGTAAGTTTTGTTACAGGATTTTCTTTAGCAATGGTAATCTTGCCTTCAGCCTTTAAACCGCCCTCTGTAACCATATTAAAAGTGATAATATCACCTTCCAGAGACTTGGTAATTTTAAGAATACCATCTTTTAATGTTGCCTTAGTAGTCTTGTTATTTATTTTCATATTAGAAAATGTAACTGACTCTTGGCAATTCTTTATGGGTACAAGCTCTGAACCATTCTTAAAGCTAAGATATGTATAATCATTTAAGTCGTATTGTCTTTTGGCAACAAAAGGTGTCTCTCCATAGTTAAAAGAAACTCCTGTTGCATGTTCTGTCACTGTTACTATAGCTGTAGCCTTATAGTCACCCGGTGTTGGTTCATTACTATTGTTGTAGGCAATACCATCTGCCTCAATCCATGCTGTAATTTTCGCTTCCCCATCACCTTTTGCGATTACCTTCGCTTTTGTGTTGTCTTTTTCATCAATCACCTGTACTTCAGCAACAGATGGATCAGAACTATACCAATGGATATTCTCCTCTATTTTAGCCTTCTCTTCTGCGCTTACTGCCCACTGCATATCTTCTTTGGTCGGATCATAGCCATCAAACAAAACCCTTGCCTGAAGTGTATTTGACTGTTCTTCATCACCTAAATCAAAATCCAGTGTCTCCTTATCCAGAGCAATTCCAAAAATGTTGATATTAAATTCTTCAACAACAGGTGGAATTTCTTCGGGTTTGATTCCACCCGTATTGGTGTTTGTATCCGTGTTTGTATCGGTGTTGGAACTCTTATCCTCATCAGAACCAGTCCCGGTGTCATACGCGTCCGCCAGTCCTGCCGCCGATGCCGTCATTGGTGTAGTGATAACCATGGCGCCCACCAACAGGTATGCCATAATCTTCTTAATAATTTGAT
>ERZ808028.1393-NODE-1393-length-14702-cov-5.303179_pt1 | contig 14702 bp, 14 predicted proteins | sample MGYA00380184_ERZ808028 | MGnify/ENA primary metagenome ERZ808028 (study PRJEB31490, sample SAMN06133397) | mouse gut metagenome | isolation source: J8_1 | host: mice | place: China: Chengdu | collected 2015-05 ...
GGGAAAAAATAAAACATATAATTCATGGAAAAAAGTGATTGAAAACAAGAATGTTGCGGTAATTAGGAATTGGCATTCTTCCGGATCGGATATGCAGTGCATTCTGAGTGTTAAAAATGCGGGATTCTATCAAATTGAAATGGAATTCATGAAATTGTTTCATCATCAAAGGAAAATTGAAGTTTGGAATGTATGCGAGGGAAAAATGGTGGCAGATTGTCTTGAGGGGGAATCAATCAAGTGGGTCATGGATACGGATGAAGTGCTTTTGCGATGTGTGGTCAAAAATTCCTTAGGTGAAATGCCCTGGTGTACTGTTGATGTAGGGAAAACGGAAGGAAGAAACGAAATTGAGAAAACCAAGAGAGGCGAAGCTTTTTTAAGTATATACAAGAATAGTATGGGTGTTTCTTATTATTATGATGAAGATTATCTTGCGCTACAAAGAATAAAAAATAAAGGGACGATTTTGGATGTAGGTGCACAGTATGGGCAAAGTATGTATGCATTTTATCAATTGACAGAATCTAAAATCATTTCCATTGAAGCAGTGCCGGAGCTGTATGAGGTATTGGATGCTTTTAGGAGAAACTTTGACACGAAAAACAGAGTGCAGGTTATTAATGTGGGCGTATCAGATCAAAGCAGTGAATTGATATGGTATGAACCCTCGGATCCCAAAATAGCAGGCAGTTTTGATAAAGAGTTTATAGATAATAGAAAATTGGAAGTTCAAATTACAGAACAGAAATTGCCATGTAAGAAATTGGATGATATTGTCGGCGGCATAGATGATATATGGTTTATTAAGCTGGATGTGGAAGGGTTAGAATATAAAGCCATATGCGGCTGCATGGAAACTATTAAAAAGAATTATCCAATCATTCTGATAGAACAAAATGAGAAAACAAAACAGGTTATAGATTGCTTAAAGGATTATTACGAGATGTTTTATTATGATGTGGCGATGGATAGTTTTAAATCATCACGAATCAGTATGTTGAATTGTTGGCTGATACCCAGAAGGGAATATAGAAATAATATCGTTAAAGAGTTTGTGAAAAATAGGGGAGTGGAATGATAGAATTATCAATTGTTATACCAGTATATAATACCGAGGATTATTTGGAGGAATGTTTGGATAGCATATGCAGACAGGGCTTTGAGAATTTACAGGTAATATGTATCAACGATTGTTCGACGGACAATTCATATAGTATTTTGGAGCATTATAAAGAGCGGTATAATTTTATTGAAGTATACTGCAATGCAAGTAATAAAGGTTTGGCATATACGCGTAATAAAGGAATGGAATATGCAAAGGGTGTATATATAATGTTTGTAGATTCTGATGATTATGTTGCACCGAGAACCCTGAATAAATTATATGATGGGGTAAGGAATAAAAGCATAGATGTAATGCTTTTTGATGTTAAAGAAGTAGGCGATAATAAGTACGGTGATGATAAGCGCATTAGAAAAAACATATACACAAATTCATCGGGAATAAAGCTTTTTGGTAAGCTTGTAGAACATAATGAAATGTTTGGCAGTGTGTGGGGAGGAATATTTAGAAGAAAGTTTATTGAATCAAGAAGATTGCATTTCATAGAGGGGATACTGCATGAAGACATACCCTTTATGTTTGCTGCTTTATTAAACGCACAACAGACAGCCTGCCTCTCAGAAGTTGTTTATTGTTATCGCCAGAGGGAAAATTCGATTTTACACAAACCCGATTATGAGAAATTAGCGCTGGGATTGTTGATAGGATATGCTGATATGCTTATTACATGGCATGAGTATGAGGTACAACATACAGATACAGACGAGTGTAATATTTATGTGAGTAAGTATTTGAAATCAGTCGTTAGATTGTTAAACAGCAGGTGCAATCATTTGTTAAGGGAAAAACAGGAAATAAATGAGAGTATTCTTAGCCAATTTTTAGATGATTTTGAGATTAGCATTAAGCCGGATATAACCGATTATTTCTCATTAGATCGTATTAATCGGATGAAGGAGAGAGAGCATATTTCGTTATATGGCGCTGGCGAAACTGCATATGCTGTTGTGCCATTGTTGCATGAAGCCGGAATTCAAATTGATAAAGTATATGTTTCCGATATTAATAAAAATACTGATTATTTATTAGGAATTCCCGTTGTGCAATTTGAACAGATACCATTTCAAGATAATATGCACTTTATAGTTATTGCAGCGGCAAATAAAAATAAAAAAGAAATTATAGAATTACTTAATCAAAGGGGATATCGTGGGACATATTTGACGATTTGAAAATGGGACATGGGCGTAGAAATGTTACAGGGTGTTGGTTTTACAAATTATACGACAGTAAAAGATGATATTTGGTTTTGTGATGCTTATCATAGTAATTTGCTCAAAATGCAATTGCATACAGGGGAAATCAGTTTGGAAGCAGCTTTATTGACAGAGAACATCAATGGCAAGATGCAATATGGACCAACTGTCTGCGTAAGAGATAATATAATTCTAGCTCCGAGAAATGCGGGCGATATATTGATTTATCATAGGTGCACAGGAGAAATGGTGCGGCTTCCTCTAAAAAAAGGAAATGTGAAACAGAGAAAACCATTATTTCTTAGTGGATTTGTTTATGATGATTATGCGTTCTTTATACCAGGGAACTATCCCGCAATGATTAAGGTCAATGCTGAAAATATGTCAGTGGAATATTTTGAGAATTTTTATTATGCATTACCGGCGGAGATTAGAAAACGTAACAGTATTTTGTGTAACAGCAATGCTCTGGTAATTGATAATTATTGTGTGTTTCCGGTTTTTGATTCAAATTTCTTCATTAAAGTTTGTTTGGATTTTAGCGGTTATGAAATGGAACAGATAGGAGAAGCCAAATACAGAATATTGAGTATGGCATATATTGATGAGACCATATGGTTTGCCGGACTAGAGGGCATTTTTGAGTATTCAGTAAAAGAAAGAAGTGTTGTTTGCCATAATAAGGCATTCACGCAAAATCAGTTATTGAACGGAATTGGACAGATTGTTAATTGGCAGGAAAATCTTGTGGTAATTCCTATCAATGGAGAGAAATTAATATTGTTTCATTCACAAAAACATGACTGCGTAGAATTTCAGGATTATGTAATGCCGCTATCTCCTGGAAATAACGATAAGTGGGTGTTGACAGGTGCTAATATCATTTGCTGTGGCAAATTGAATGATGATGTATTATGCATGTTTTCAACATTTGAAAAGGAAATATGTCTGATAGATCTTAAGAATCATTTTGTGCGACGATATGAAGGGAAATTGGAAAAACAAAGTGCTGATCAAATAATAGAACTGTATATAATCCATAATATCCATAATCAGATAATTAATGAAAATGATGTATGTTTAGATGATTACATTAGGTATATTAGCAAATCTGAATGGCAGTAAAACTGTAATATAAGTTTTGAGTAAAAGAAGAAAGATGGCAGAGAGGATGAAGATAAGTGTTATAGTTCCTATATATAATGCGGAAAAAAATCTTGAACAATGTGTTGACAGTATTATTCATCAGAGTTATTCCGATATGCAAATTATTTTGGTAAATGATGGCTCTACGGATAAATCTGAAAATATTTGTAAACGGTATGCAGATATTGATAATCGGGTTTTGTATATTGCGAAAAGTAATGGCGGACTTGTCAGTGCACGAAAGGAAGGAGTGCTTAATGCAAACGGGGACTTTATAGGATGGGTAGATGCAGATGATTGGGTAGAAATGGACTATTTTGCAGATATGGCAGCTGCACAAAATGAAACGGCAGCAGATATTGTATGCGCTACGCATTATCATGATATTGGAAAAGATAGCAGGAAAATTGTTGGTGCTGTTCCGATAGGGACATATGAAAGAGAAGATTTACTGCCATATCTTTTGTATGGTGGAAAATTTTTTGAATTTGGTATACAGCCTCATGTGTGGTCTAAATTGTTTAGGCGAAATATTTTATTGGAAACGCAGCTAAAGGTAGATGAACGTATTATTTATGGAGAGGATGTATCTGTTACATATCCCAGTATATTAAAAGCAGATAGAGTATGCGTGACGGACATTACAGGATATCATTATGTTCAAAGACAGCACACAATGGCAAAGAAGGAATTTCCAAAAGAAGAAGAACGCTTGTCAATATTATTTCGTTATATGAAACAAGAATTTGATGTTAGTGAAGTTTTAGAATCACAATTAAATCAGTATAAAAAGTATGCTTTCTTAATGCGACAGCCACATATATTGGATCAATGTTTATCTCAGAATGGGGAAATATTGATGCCGTATGGTGGAATTGATAAAAACAGCAGGGTTATTCTTTATGGTGCAGGTGTTTTGGGACAAAAAATATATTATTATTTAAAACAATATGGATTGGCGAGAGTTGTTCTTTGGGTAGATAACAATTATGAAATATATCAGTCGCAAAATATGGAAGTGTATGCACCAAAAGAAATTAAGGAGCTTTCCAGTTATGATTTAATAGTGATAGCTAATTCGTCAGAGTGTATTGCGGCAGTTATAATAGAAAGTTTGTGCAAAATGGAAATTCCAAGAATTAAAATTCGTTGGCTGGCATCCTTGTTTATAGATATAGATTTCAGAATGTAAGAAAATGAAAATTTAAAGCATTTTCTATGGGAGGTTGCGTTATGGGATTAACAAATGCAGAAATAATAAAGGTATTACAGTGCAAAAAGGAATACAAAAGGGAAAAACCATCATTGTGCATGATAGGGAAACAGAATATCATGATTGTATGGAATAAATTTGTAAGAGAATTAAAGAGTTTTGAATTTGATTATGATGAAGTGCAGTTGGAGAAAATGAGAGGGATAAAACCAATAGATGCTTTTGCCTTTTTTAAAATGCTGGGATTTGGAAAGGTAAATGCACTTGATTTTTCAGATTATGAAGGTGCAGATATCCTATTTGATTTAAACAGTGATGGCGTTTCAAAGGAGCTGACGGAAAAGTGGGATTTTGTTATTAATGGTGGTACATTGGAACATATATTTAACATCTCAAATGCCATAAAGAACATAAGTGAACTGGCAAAACCAGGAGGGATTATTTTTCATATATCGCCGTTGGCCGGATGGGTTGATCATGGGTTTTACAGTATCTCTCCTACTTTTTATATGGATTATTATCAGGAAAATAATTGGAACATTAAATGTATTAATATGGAATTTCTTAATAAATCCGGGAACTCGCTATATTCGCAAGACTACCGTTTATTTGACAGTTCATTAGAAATTAATGAATATATCAATCATATAGACAATAAAAATTATTCACATGTGTTGTTGCAATGTATTGTAGAAAAGAAGGCAGGATTAACTAAAAATAATCCTACGCAAGGGTATTATAAAAATATGTATAGTATATTCAGCAATAAATCGATTGATTATGCAAAAGTGGTAGCATTTATAAAAAAATCTGGCAAAAAGAAAGTAGGACTTTACGGTGCTGGGGATGATGGGGCAAAAGTTTTTAGAGAAATTCTAAAAGCCAATATTGATGAATATGTATGTTGTTTTTATGATATGGATTTTAGAAAAGTGGGTATGTTTATTGCTGGTGTAGAAGTTAAATATCCATCCCATAAAAATTTGGAAGAAGCAGAATTAATCGTTATTACCAGTACAAAATTTGAGAATGAAATTTATGAGCAATTATTAAACGGAGGGGGGGGGTATCAGAAGACCGCATTGTAAGAAGTAGTATGATTTGAAAAAAGGAGGTTGTGGGGAGGGAAGAATAAAGCATGGATATACATATAGAAAAATTAGAAAATAGATTAAAAGATAAAGAGCAGTTTATTTTGAAAAATGGGATAGAGAAATTGTTTTCCCAAGAAGAGGAACTTGGAATTAAAAAGCTGTACCTAATGTATGAATTTTCGGATAAGGTGCGCCTTATAGAGCATAGCCCTCAATACGGCAGCCTGCAAAATTACGTGGAAACAGGGCTGCTGGCATGGGAGGAAGCAAAGAAAGCCGCATTGATGTAGGAAAGAGATGAAAGTATGGACAGGGAACATTACACGGAAATGTGCGCGAACCTTGATGAATTGATAGCGGCAAAAAGTATACAGGGAAAAAACATATATTTGTTCGGACATTGTAACGCGACAGAGGAACTTGCCAGCCTGCTTACAGAGAAAAATTTTGCCGTGAAGGCAATTTTAGATAATAATGTTGCAAAGCATGGTAATAACTACCATGGCATTCCAATTTTGTCTCCACAGGTGGTATTATCAGAGGAAGCTGGACAGGCAGTAGTCTGCATTGTGGCAAGGGCGTATGCGGCGATGAATGCACAGCTTAAGGAGCTTGGGTTTACCGGAGACGTCATAAAATTGGTCGATTACAATAGTTATGCGGAGTATTCCCTTTCAGAAGATACGCTAATAAGAAAACGTCAACGCGTGGAAAGAGGGATTCATCTAAAAAATGAACTGGAGCAGAAATATTCGGGGTATTTCAAACTGCTTTGCCCTTTCTGCGCATTAGGAGACGTGTTTCTCGCCATGTCCTATATGCCGCATTTTGTAAAAAAAAGAGGAATATGCACGGAAGAAATTGTCTATTGCGTAATCGGAGCTGCCTGCGGCCAGGTAGTTTCCCTGTTTGGAGCGTTAAATAAAGTGGAATGTTTTTCACAGAAGGATATGGATGAACTGGTGCAGGCATGCTTGTATACGGAAGATAAGGCTTCCTTTATTGCACATCAGGATCGTCCTTATGTAGTGAATCTGCACAGGGCATTATATATAAAGTGTATTCCGCTTGAGATAATTTACCGGTGTGGGGTTTTCGGACTTCCGATAGATACAGAGCCGGTAAGACCGGGCAATTTGCAAGTGTATCCTGACTTGGAACATATTGAAAAGGGGAAAGCAGTTGTTTTGTCACCTTATGCGAAGTCCGTTATGTCATTGCCAGAGGATGTGTGGTCTGCAATCGTTTCCGACTATAAAGCCAGAGGATACCAGTGCTTTACAAACGTAGCAGGGGAGGAGAAGGCGCTTGAGGGAACGATAGGGATTAGCCCGAAACTAACGCAGCTTCAGTCTCTTGTAGAATGGGCAGGGGCGTTTGTGGGAATCCGCAGCGGACTGTGCGATATTTTAAAGTATGCAGATTGTGATAAGACGGTGCTTTTTCCAGACTATAATTATTGTGATACACAGTGGAAGGCAATCGATATGTATGCCATTGAAGGATGGCGGAATCTGGTGGTAAAGGATGATTTTACATAATGATAGGTTAATCTTCGGTATCGTCTGCCGGAACATCCCCGAACAGGACACGCATATAGTCCCCGTCCGTTCTTTGTCAGAAAGACGGGAGCTCCGACTGCTACATTGTGCAGTACCTCGGATGCGCTCCGTGGCCGTTCAAAAAGTAGAAACAGAGGGGCAAGTCTTGAGAGAAATCCGGGCGTTACGATTGAGATACAGCAAAGCGATTCTTCTACTGGTATGTCTGACACGATAGACGGAACTTGCGATATAGGTATGGCTTCCCGTGAGCTGAAAGATTCCGAAATTGAAAAAGGGCTGACTGCTACCATAATTGCGATGGACGGTATTACAGTGATTGTTAATAATGACTGTCCCATAAATAACTTCACAATATGTATCCTTTTCCCTTGTTTTTGCCCTTATCAGCAAGTTACAAGGGAAAGTTTTTCTTATTCAGTTTTCATCGCTTAACTCATTCCCACAACTTTACGAATTTTTATTAAAAGGATTGATTTTATATTCTCTATTGAATATAATAGAAAGTAAAGAAAGTAAAGAAAACTAAGACAATATATGGAAAGGATGATGAAAAATGGAAGTAGCGAAGATATCCAGTAAGGGGCAGATTACCATTCCCGTATCTGTAAGAACCAAGCTGAACTTAAAAGCAGGGGATAAGATTGTAATTTTGGAAGAAAACGGCAGGTTTTATTTTGAAAATTCGGCAATGCTCGCATTTAAGAGAGTCGAGGAGGCTTTTGTCGGAGAAGCCGAAAAAGCGGGTTTTGCAACCGAAGAAGAAATGCAGGACTACATGAAAGAAATCCGCAGGGAAGTAAGGGGGTATTAGTTTGCGGGTAATGCTTGATACAAATATTTTTGTTTCCATGATTTTCTTTCCATCCACGCAGACGAGAGAGCTTGCCAAAAGGCTGACCGACAGTCACCAGATCATAGTGTGCGACTATGTGGTAGAGGAACTGCGGATTGTAACTGACCGGAAATTTTCGGGGAAAAGGAACGACATCGACCGTTTTTTCTTTGAACTGCCGTTTGAACTGGTTTATACACCCAAAATGGTGGATTTGGATGTCCTGCCCGAAATTCGTGATCCGAAAGATTCTCCAATACTTGCGGCGGCAGTCATGGAAGATGTTGATGTTTTTGTGACAGGAGATAAGGACTTTCTCGTCTTGGACATTGATATGCCTGAAATTGTCACAATGGCAGATTTTCTGAAACGATATTAACCGTCCTGCACACAAAAAATTTATAATACTATATCTAAAAAAGACCGTCGCTATGGATTACTGCCATATGCGGCGGTCTGCCGTTTCCGCAGGCAGGCTGGGCGGCCTGATAACGGAAATTACTTGAAAAAAAGGAAGTATTGTATTGGAAATGGGATATTCTACGGACTTACATCTTGAAGCGTTAATTGGTACGGCTGTTGTCCTGTTTGTTTTCATTATCATTATCAATCTGTCGGTTATTGTAACATTTCCCCAATAAAAAATTTGAACTGTTTTTACTATCACAGGATGTTCTCTGGGTATATTTTGTAAGAAAGACGTTACGGAAAAGTATACTTTTTCGTAATGGTACATTTAAAATAAATTCTCAACCATTCTAATATATTATCGACAAAAAGTCAATAAACTTAATCTCTATTTTTTGTAGTATATGTCTAAAAAATTTTCCATAAAAATCATTACGAAAATGTATACATTTTCGTAATCTCTTTTACTTCTTAAGTAAACCTGGGTTCCCGGACTGCCTTTCTTACTTTAAGCACCATAGACGACGCCGCAGGAATTCCTCCATAAGCATATGATCTATGCTCCTCTACCTCTCCGCAGATATCGGTTCATTTTATATCAGGTCATGAAAAAGCCCTGAAACAAACCTGCCCCAGAGCTTTCATATATTTTCATTTAATTTATTTTTGTTCCAACATTACCTTGCACCGCTTTTTTTATAACATGCAAAGCTGTATTTCAGAATATTCTTTGCTCCATCGTCCTCTAGGTAACATTTCCGACAACAGTTTCAAACTGCTGCCAATCATACCCTCATTTACATTTTTATCCTGGAGGATGATTTCATTGTAGTTTCCTCCGGTATATTTAGTTTGCCCCAATCAATACTTCACTCCCCCGAAAAGCAAATCCGTACCTGCGTATCCGCTCTTTTGCAATCCCCTTAGCAACTAAAACCGCCTCATACTTTTGAGCTTCAATCTGCTTTAAGGCCGCTTCTACCGTATCTGACAAAGCTTCTTCATATCTATTATTCTGTACTTTAAATTCCAGAATCATTGCGTCGTCATTTTGCTGTTTTGGCTCCATCATAACATCATACCGTCCAAAACCGCTCTCCCTGTTGGAAGTAATGATATATCTATCAGCAAGCTCTACCATAAGTCCCAACACAAATCCATGGTAGAATCTCTCCGGTTCCTTTTTTGATGGATTTTTGCCCGTATCAAAATAACTAAACATAGCCTGTGTAACTTCATTCATATAATCATTCATTGCATCTATATCACCCAGAAGCAGCGCTTTAATAAAAGCATTATAATTTGACAGATTTCCAGCAAACCACCCATGTATCATTCCGCCAAACATCAGCCTTACTTCAAGATTTGTGATTGCCAGCTCGCAGTTAAGGGCAGTACTGCTAAATCCTGTATCTGAATGTTCTCTCACTTTAATGACCTTCAGATACCCACCGGCAAGCAAAAGACTCCAGATTGCCGCTTCATCTTCATCCAGCATGTTATATACAATCTGCTCATCAATCTGTGTATACAAATGCTCACCGGAAAAAAGCTTCTCAAATGACAACTTTACATCTTTCGTTCCCTCCTGGATTAATTTTCCAACCAGACTGTTTGAGCTGGTATTAGCCCAATAAGCGCGAAGCTTTCCTTTACTCAGATAATTAATCACAGACCATGGGTTGTAAATATCTGTCCTGTTTCCAAATGTAAAACCATCATACCATCTCTTTACATCCACCTGCCTATCTGACATTCCATATTCATCCAATGCTGCAAAGACTTCTTCTTCCGTAAAGCCAAAGGCGACTTCATATTTATCTGAGGTTGTCGTAACTACCTCCAGATTGTTCAAATCAGAGAAAATGGACTCCTTACTGACTCTCGTAATCCCTGTCATAACCGCCCGTTCGAGATATGGATTGCTCTTAAACGCAGCATTTAACATACTTCTGATTAGGCTGGCCATTTCATCCCAATATCCATTTACATATGACTCCTGCAAGGGTGTGTCATATTCATCCAATAGGATAATCACCCTTTTTCCATAATATCTGCTCAAAAAATCTGTTAGTGAACGCAGCGCCGCAGAAGCAGTACTATCCGACATATATGCCGTAACTTCCTGATAGAATTCCTTCTCTTTTTCATTCAGCAAACAACCTTTTAGCAAGTAGTCATGCTTATTAAACTGTTCTTCTATTGTCCGGCATATACTTTTTCTAGCCTCTGGAAAGGTATTTTCCTTAATACTGGCAAAACTAAGAAGCACCACAGGATATGTTCCCTGCAGCCTCCTGTACTCCTCCTCCTTCCATATGGACAGCCCTTCAAACAACTCATTTCGTCCGGCATATTTAACAGAAAAAAACTTCTCCAGCATACTCATATTCAAAGTTTTCCCGAATCTTCTTGGACGGGCAATCAATGTCACATCGTCATTTGCTTCCCACCATTCTTTGATAAAATGCGTTTTATCTATATAAAATATTTTCTTCATCCGCACCTTTTCAAAATCCTGCAGTCCAATCCCTACGGTTCTGTCCATACATTCACATCCTTTTTATAGCTTTCACATTGTATCTTGATTTTCTTAATCTGTACTGCATCTATATCCGATTATAGCCTATCTGCTGCTCATTGTATACTATAAAATAAGGTTTTCTTTGTCATGCTTAAAGCCTAATTAATTACGAATTAACGCCATACTGCATCCATCTCCAATCGGAGTCTTTATTATATTGATTCCTCTTTCCTGTTCAAACATATCTACCGCCTGTCTGACTCCTGTAAAAACATCAGAAAAATAATCGTGCAGCAAGATACAGCCGTTATAAACCATCTTATCCCAAAAAAATCTTAAACCATTTAGCATTGGAATATACAAGTCCATATCAAGATTCACAAAACAGAAGCGGTCCTTAACATCAAGTACACTTTCTGGAAAATATCCCTTTTTTATTACAACTTTCTCTGGGTATATCATCTTACTCATGACAAAATCAACTCCCGTCTCTGCGAAAAAAGATTGATCTGCAAATTTGCTTTGATTAAAGCTTTGATTATTCTCTCCCTTTTCATACTGCAGATCACCATAATCAAATCCCTCAAAAGTATCGCATAAATATAACTTTCTGTTTGGGAAATAACGGTTTATAAATTTGGCAGAATCACCTCTGAATACGCCGCATTCCGCAACATTTCCTTCTATATTTCTGCTGTTTATCCATTCTGCATACCCTTTCATGAAAGAAATCCTTTGGTCAACAAACAAATCCATAAAACGTACATCCAAAAAAACATCTATTACTTTTTCTTTCGGAATATTTAACCGTAATGCGTAGTCTTTAATCTGTTTCACAGAACAAGAGCTGCTCACTACAATCATTAATACATCAAACTCTTTTTCCAAAATCTGTTCTGGTCTTATAATTGGAAACGATAATAATCTTTGTCCCCACATACTTTCATTACTGTCAGTATACGCTACTACCTCATACTCCTCCTGCGCTATTAGATTTGGCAGCACCCTCCTGCCAAAATCTCCACATCCCCATATAATTGCCGTAATATATTCTCCTGTATCCAAATACTAAAACTTGCCGTAATATATCGTCTTCATTCCAATATTCCACATTCCTATGACAGAAATCTGCATCCTGTATGTACAATATTGAGTTTGTTTTTATTTGACATAAAATAAAACGTAGACAGCGTCTCTCCTATATAACCAATATATCGATCATTTCGGTCTGTTCCTTTTGGAGTACTTAGTTCTTCTAAGTTCTCCAAAATAGGAAATAACCACCTGCAATAATCGTTTAGAACCTCTTTCCGCGCAATTATGATATTGTAATTATAAAAATATGGCTGAAGCATTATATCAGTAAACATTGACATATTTTCAGGATACAGCCTTTCTAAAATCTCAATTAATGTGCGCCAGTCTTCATCCTTTACATACCGTTTGTGATGTTCTTCAATATTCGGCTCATACAGCATTGGAAAAGGCAGAACCACATCTACGTCATTGTCTGTTAATCTAAGTACGTCGTCATCAGACAGATTTAATATTCTCCTATAATGACATAATCCATAGTACTCTTGCTTCTCCTCCCCAGCCTCTCTGTTAATACAGTTTTTCCATATCCAATACAATGCAGTCAATTCTGAATAATTTCCATTTTTATAAGATATATGATCTCCGCTGTCATCCGAAAAACCTGAAGCCGATTGGCTTAATAAAGCCGTTCCAACTTGTATAGGCTTAATCCATTCAGATAACTCATATTTATTTGACAATGGCTTGTCTTTACAGGATTTTGCCATAAAAACACATAGCTTTGCCCTATGATATCCTATGGGAAACGCTGATAAAGGCATAAACTTTTTATTTTTTACAGTATGATATCCCATAAGCTCTGCCCACCGGAGGGAAGTTAATCTAACATGACAGCATAGCCCTATTTCATCCAAACATTTTTCTATCTCTGGCATAACATCTTCGGGAGTTGCAATCAGAATCTCAATTTCTGTCTTTTCTTTATCGGAAAGAGTTTGTGCAAAATTTTTTAACTCCAAAACAGGAAGCCCTAATAGCGTCTTCGCATTAATCCCCTGTTCTGTTACTAAAAAGCATTTAATCACCCTTGATGGTAATAAATCGGATATCGCCTGATAAGCTCCAAGCGCCAGTCCCTGAGCGCCATAGATTGCTAATTCCATATTCTTATCCTAACCTTATTATTGCTAATTTTTTCTCTCATCTGCCCCATCTAACAATTCAAAAATTCACATATCTGCTTATCCATACACTTTTTGATATCTCCGCCTGTTATCCAGCATTTACTCCATTCAACAACCTTATCTACAGCAGTATTTAAATTCCAAACAGGTCTCCAATCAAATGTATTTCTCAGCTTACTACAGTCAAGCTTCAAGTAATTTGCTTCGTGAGGTCCGTCATCCTTTTGACTAATCCATTTTATTCCCTCTCCCCATTTATTTACAAATAAATCAACTAATTCCCCTGTCTGACAGCAATCTTCATCTGACGGACCAACATTGTAACTCCCTGCATATTTAGGCTTTGCCTCCTGCATAGCTGCAATCATCAGATATGCATAAAGAGGTTCTAATACATGTTGATAAGGACGCGTAGAATATGGATTCCTCACAATGATATCATCATGGTCCATAGCCGCCTTTACACAATCCGGTATAATTCGGTCGTTTGCAAAATCACCGCCGCCTATTACATTGCCTGCCCTTGCCGTTGAGATACCCACGCCGCAAGCTGAAAAAAAGCTATTTTTATAGGCATGTGTAACTAACTCGGAGCAGGATTTTGAATTGCTATAGGGATCATACCCGTTAAGCTCCTCGTTCTCTCTGTATCCCCATATCCATTCTTTATTTTGATACACTTTATCTGTAGTTATATTTAAAAAGGATTTCGTCCTGTCGCTTTGACGGACGCACTCTAAAATATTGACGGTTCCCATAACATTCGTTTCATATGTATATGCTGGATTCTGATAAGAAGCTCTTACCAAGGGCTGAGCAGCCAAATGCAGAACAATCTCTGGCTTTGAATCATTAAATACCTTCATAAGGTAATCCCTGTCGCGTATATCACCAATAATGGAACAAATGTCATGGTTCAACTGCAGGAGAGAAAACAAAGAGGGATTTGTAGGCGGCTCCAAGCTATACCCAATCACTTCTGCGCCAACATAAGAAAGCAGCTTACAAAGCCATGCTCCCTTAAACCCCGTATGCCCTGTTATAAATATTCTTTTTCCTTTATAACACCCTATATCAAATTTCATACCTTTCACCTTGTCCTATATTGTAAACTCTATCAATTCTTGAATATTTCCGTTTTCTGCCCACTCACATGCCTTCTCATAATCCTCATTCGTATCAAATTCAATCCAACCGTTACAAAACCTTTTTGCTTCAACCTTCTTCCCTGACTCAATAAGCGCGTTCAATAAGTCCGTCATATAGGCTTTCCTCACTGGTTTTCCCGACTGCTGCCATGGCTCATCTTCATATTTACGATAAGCATTTTCCATCAGCGCTTCTATGCTCTTTAGACCTTCCTTTGAAAACTTAAG
>ERZ808028.1394-NODE-1394-length-14695-cov-5.632987_pt1 | contig 14695 bp, 12 predicted proteins | sample MGYA00380184_ERZ808028 | MGnify/ENA primary metagenome ERZ808028 (study PRJEB31490, sample SAMN06133397) | mouse gut metagenome | isolation source: J8_1 | host: mice | place: China: Chengdu | collected 2015-05 ...
GTAGTGAACCCTTTTTCTCCTCTCGACAAATCATCTCTAAGTTTGAGAGTAGTGTAATTTCGTATGGTAGTGAACCAGGCACTGGCCGCCGAGTACGACCCTATCTGTTTGAGAGTAGTGTAATTTCGTATGGTAGTGAACCAACAACCAGATTACCTTAAACAAAACATTAGTTTGAGAGTAGTGTAATTTCGTATGGTAGTGAACCTTTGGAGAGCAGGGCATACGGAGATGGTGTGTTTGAGAGTAGTGTAATTTCGTATGGTAGTGAACCCTGTCGTAATAAGTGAAGCGGCGTTGTTGTGTTTGAGAGTAGTGTAATTTCGTATGGTAGTGAACCAGGATATATCGATACCCGCTGGAGAGTACAGTTTGAGAGTAGTGTAATTTCGTATGGTAGTGAACCCACCTGACGTCACCGTAGGCGATGTTCCGCGTTTGAGAGTAGTGTAATTTCGTATGGTAGTGAACCGGTAGACATTTAAAGTGTTTCTGTGCGCTGGTTTGAGAGTAGTGTAATTTCGTATGGTAGTGAACCCTTTCAGCAGAATGACAGAGGCACTGGCCGGTTTGAGAGTAGTGTAATTTCGTATGGTAGTGAACCACACAGATGTATAACCAGACACCACAGCCGGTTTGAGAGTAGTGTAATTTCGTATGGTAGTGAACCACATATCTGGCAAGAAGATATCAGAAGCCTGTTTGAGAGTAGTGTAATTTCGTATGGTAGTGAACCCCTTTAAACCGCTAAATGATAAGTACGGCTGTTTGAGAGTAGTGTAATTTCGTATGGTAGTGAACCTAGACACCATTTCTACAATAGAAAAGATGAGTTTGAGAGTAGTGTAATTTCGTATGGTAGTGAACCTGAATATCTTAACATACTTTACAGTTCATGGTTTGAGAGTAGTGTAATTTCGTATGGTAGTGAACCGCGGTACTCATTTCAAAAACTTTCGCTTCCGTTTGAGAGTAGTGTAATTTCGTATGGTAGTGAACCATATATCGCTCAATACAGTAAAAAAATGAAGTTTGAGAGTAGTGTAATTTCGTATGGTAGTGAACCATTCGCGCCTGCAACGGACACCGAAATACGGTTTGAGAGTAGTGTAAATTCGTATGGTAGTGAACCATTTCCTAAGCGGCGCATGGGAGGCAATCAGTTTGAGAGTAGTGAAATTTCGTATGGTAGTGAACCCAGGAGGACATACATATCTGTTTACCATGCGTTTGAGAGTAGTGAAATTTCGTAAGGTAGTGAACCTACTTAACTTTTGAGATGGAATTGTAGAGGGTTTGAGAGTAGTGAAATTTCGTAAGGTAGTGAAACCGTCATACCGTTTGAGAGTAGTGAAATTACATATGGTAGTGGAAGGTGGATGACATACATATATTTATCCATTAATAAACGCAACAATCTTTGAATATCGAGAAAAGGCATGCACGTATGTCAGAATAGTTGAGAAAACAACTTAATTATACGGCCGTCTGTGTAGATGAATATGTAAGTAAAAACAGACTTCATCTAAGAGTGCTCTTTTATATTTTAGTGTGGTATAAAAAATTAATAGCTTATTCTCAAAAATTTCATGATAAAATTAAGAAAATATAGATAACTCTGCTTACAGAACATGGAAAAGTAAAAGTACAGCTTTCCTACATCCTGCAAACAGAGTTACACACAGATCCATAAGACAGCCACTTATACACATTCCCACAATGCCCATGATGGAACACGTTCCATTCTTCCATTTTTTACAAATAACAAACAGGGAAAGCATATGTTTGCAAGCTGGATAATAGAGAGATATAGGGACTGTACATTGCGAATTATAAGCTTTTCGGGGCGGAATAACGATATATAATATAAAGCTATGCTTTTGTATGAACAGGATTTCAAATTATAAGGTCAAGAAGGAATGAGATATTGGACGGCGAAAGGGCTTATATGAAAATGTATGGTGGAATTATATGACTCTGATGGAAATTAATTTGATAAAAATCGGTAATATACTTGTGAAAAAACCATCTTCGGGTAGTTCAATAAATTTAAGCGTGTAACGAATGAATATATCTACGAATTAGAATCCCTTGACGGGAAACATAAAGGGGAAGCTTTGCAGACAGGAAATTAATACCTATTGTTCTTTTATCGGCAAGGTAGATCTGTCCGGCACATAAAGCCCGACCTGTCCAGCAGTCAGTCGGATAGGGAACGGCATATTTTTTTACAACCAGGAACCTTTTATTACAGACAGACCAACGAATAGAAGGGAGAATATAGAGAATGAAAATCATCAACTTAATAGAAAACACCCCTGGCATCCAAAACTGTGGATACGAGCATGGGTTAAGCTTCTATATCGAAACAAAGAACCACAGACTTCTTGTAGACAGCGGCGCAACAGATTTATTCCTTTGGAATGCCAAGACACTTGGCATCGATTTAACAAAAGTTGATACCATGATACTAAGCCACGGTCATTATGACCATGGAGGAGGAATACCAGCATTTTTGAGAATTAACCCAGATGCACTCATCTACATGAAGGATTCCTGCCAGGAAGATTACTATCATCTGAAACCAGACGGCGCAAAATACATAGGTATTGATAAATCCATCCTCAAACAAAAGCAATGTATCCAGGTCTGCGGAGACTTAGAAATTGACGACGAATTATTCTTATTCACAGACGTACCTTCCAGGCGATATCCCGCAAAGGGGAATCTTGTCCTAAAAAAGAAGGAATCAGGAGAATATATTCAGGATATATTCTGCCATGAGCAATTTCTTGTGATTACCCAGGGGACTCAGAGAATCCTGCTGTCCGGATGTGCGCACAGCGGAATTCTGAACATTTTGGACCGGTATACGGAGATTTTTCATTCAGAGCCAGACATGGTAATCAGCGGCTTTCATATGATGCAGGATGAGCCATATTCCCAAGAAGAAGTTGAGAACATCAGGCAGATTGCCCATTGCCTGTCTAAGATGGATACAATCTTTTATACAGGCCATTGTACAGGAAAGGCTGCTTTTGATATTATGAAAGAGATTATAGGAGACCAGTTGCGGCTGCTTCACAGCGGACAAACGATTCTGGACGTCTAAAATAGATGGGGACAAACCTACAGCTAAGAGTACAGAAGTAAGAGGTAATATATGGCAAGAGTTTTTAAAAAAAGAAAAAATGCGTCTGCGATCTCCGTTATTGGAGGCGCCGACGGGCCAACAAGCATTTTTATCGCAGGAAAATCAAAAAAGAAAAGTTTAATAGAAAAAATCCGGAGGAGGAGTTACTTAAGAAAAAAGAAGAAGGCGGCTGCTTCCATTCGTGCGGGTGCCCATACTTTTGAAGAAGTAGTGCTGTATCTAAAGAAAAAATATGGAGCAGTTGAGAAGCCGAAAGATAGTGTTTCCTATCAGGAAGAATATAAATGTGTAAAAGAGTCTCTGATTTTGCGTTATCAGCCGGAATTATTGGGAGAACTTGCTGTGGTTTTGGATTTGAAAGGAAGGAACAAGGCTTCCATTCAAGAGCTTCTTAGGCAGACAGAAGCTAGAAGTAAAGCGGCACAGGCAATTTCGGACAAGGAGTTCCCATTGGATTTTCATATTTATAGAGTAAGTACCAAAACAGGGACGATTGAATTCTCAATGGAGAGAAGATGGGGGCTGATTTCCTGTTCCTACAGCGGAAAGAAAGAAGAAATGAAGAAGCTTAAGGCAATCTATAAAGACGTATATCTGTACTATGGAGTCTCAGAGGAAGATATCCGCAATCAGACGGAACGCTTCCAGGAATTAGTGAATGTTCTGGTGATTTAGAAAGCTTCCCTACAGTTTCAAACAAGGAAGTCTAAAGGCTCCTTGCCAGATCCAATATAACAAAAAAACAGCCACTGACGGTATGGCTGTTTTTATTCTCTACATCTATCATTCTCAAGCAACTGCTCTTAAGCAATTCCGTTCACGGCCTTTGCCAGACGGGAAATCTTTCTTGAACAGGTATTCTTGTGATAAACGCCCTTGCTTCCTGCTTTCTTAATCTCAACAGTCGCAACCTTAAGCGCCTCGGCTGCAGCCTGTGCATCCTTGTTCGCAACAGCAGCCTCAACCTTCTTCACGCAAGTCTTTACCTTAGATTTGATTGCTTTGTTTCTTGCAGCTTTTGTTTCGTTCACTAAGATTCTCTTCTTTGCAGATTTGATATTAGCCAATTTGTCCACCTCCAATATCTTATATTTCGATTCATTCGTATCGATGACTGACTTCGTTAGAGCCGGACACGGACGTTCTAACGAAACATACGAGTTTATTTTAGGACAAGGAATGGTTTCTGTCAATACATATTTCTCAAAATATTGTAAAAACTAGCAATAAACCAGTAATAGATTAAGAATAAAGTGAGGATGTAAGGGATGATTGAAAAGTATAGCATCAGAACGGACCTTGCTCTTGAGGATAAGGAGCGGTTTGAATCAGACAATGTGGAGGTTCAGGGCGTTTCCCTGAAGGAAGACTATGACGAGGAACGGGAGATTAAGGTGACGACCGTTAAGATTGAGACGGAGAACGGTGCGAAGGTGATGCGAAAGCCGGTAGGTACCTACATCACCATGGAGGCGCCGAACATGGCGGTTCCCGACGAGGATTATCACGACGAGATTTCTAAGGAGCTAGCCAAGTTCCTTGCCCGCTTTATTAAGAAGGATAAGGAGGACTTCTCCATCCTTGTGGTGGGGCTTGGCAACCGCAAGGTAACGCCAGATGCATTGGGTCCTTATGTGGTGGACAACTTAAACATTACTCGGCATATTGTGAAGGAATACGGCAAATATGCCATGGGCGAGGAGGATGTCCGACTGGTGAGCGCCATCGTTCCAGGAGTCATGGCCCAGACAGGTATGGAGACTGTTGAAATCATTAAGGGAATCGTCCGCGAGACAAAGCCGGATATGATGATTGCAATAGATGCCCTGGCTGCAAGAAGCTCCAAACGTTTGAACCGAACCATTCAGATTACAGACACAGGAATCAATCCAGGCTCTGGTGTTGGAAACCACAGAAACGCCATAACCAAGGATACAGTAGGAATACCGGTTCTGGCAATCGGCGTGCCCACGGTGGTGGACGCGGCAACCATTGTCAACGACACCATGGAAAATCTGATTCTGGCTCTGGAGAGCTCGGAAACTCTGCGAGGGGTGGGCGTTGTGATGCAGGGCTATAATGCGGCAGAAAAATATGAACTGGTAAAAGAGTTGATTTCTCCCCATTTGAATGGCTTGTTCGTGACGCCCAAGGACATTGACGAGACGGTAAAGCGGATTAGCTATACAATCTCGGAGGCTTTGAATATGCTTTTTTCAAGAGGACATGCACATAATCAGGAAATGGGTGTCATATAGTGTAAAGGAATTGATATCCTGTGCGGACGACAGTTCGGGACGCCCCGAAGGAAGGGGAGTCCCTTACTGTTTGTGTAAAGGTGAAATTAATATGCAGATGGAGTGATAATGTGGAACGAAGAAAGCAGCTCAGCCAAATATTGATTGTTGTCATACTGGGAATCCTGGCAGTCTATACCTGCATGAATATTTCCCCGCCGTCAAAACCAGAACAGACGGACCAGACAAAAATAAACAGGCTGTTGATGGAGCATGCCAAGAAAACATTTCTGACAGGCTTCGTCTATGTGGAAAATGGAAACGACGGTTCGTTTGCAGACTGGATTACAGAAACTGCTATGGAGATGATTCCCCTTGGCACTTACATAGAGGGGAAATTCTTGGCACATACGGATGTGGAGGATCAGGAGACATACCAGATGATTCTTGCCAATCAGGCGAATGACGAGAACATGGTGGATGAAAACGGCAAACTGGTGAAGAAGGACGGGCAGGAGCCCCAGGTAGTTCAGACATCTGCGCCGCAGATTGATACATCTATGGAGAAAATGATGAATTACGAGTATCTATTAGGTACATTTTATACCGTTGACTCCAGCACCATGGCAGATCCAGAACTTTTGAATGCCAAGGTACTTCTGGAAAAGAATATGAAGATTGACCAGACGAAGAAAGGCCCTAAGGTGCTTATTTACCATACCCACTCCCAGGAGGCGTTCGCAGATTCCGTTCCAGGAGACGAGAGCACAACGATTGTTGGGATGGGGAATCTTTTGACAGAGCTTCTCAATGATACATACGGGATTGAAACCATTCATCACAAAGGTGTGTATGACATGGTGAACGGAAAGCTTGATAGGAGTATGGCTTACGACTTGGCAGAGCCGGAGATACAGAAGATTCTCGACGAGAATCCTAGTATCGAGGTGGTCATTGACCTTCACAGGGACGGTGTGGGCGAGCAGACCCATCTGGTGACAGAGATAAACGGAAAACAAACGGCGCAAATCATGTTTTTTAACGGAATGAGCCGGACCAAGGCCAACGGCAATATCGGTTATCTGGCCAACCCGTATATCCAGGACAATCTGGCATTTTCCCTCCAGATGCAGCTTGCGGCAATCGCGAAGTATCCTGGCTTTACCAGACACATTTATCTAAAAGGCTACCGCTATAATATGCATTTTAAACCGAAGACCCTTCTGATTGAGGCAGGAGCCCAGACCAATACGGTGGATGAGATGCGAAATGCAGTAACATATCTGGCAGACGTACTAGATACTGTGCTTACAAAATAAAATGTATTTGAACAATGCTACATTTTGTGCTAAGATGTGGAAGGTGTGGAAATATTTACGAAGAAAGGATCTGATGATATGGCAAAGAATACATATGATGCAGATAGTATTGCCATACTGGAAGGGCTTGAAGCAGTACGGAAAAGGCCGGGAATGTATATCGGAAGTGTGTCAACGAAGGGGTTGAACCATCTGATTTATGAGATTGTGGATAATGCTGTGGATGAGCATCTGGCTGGCTTCTGTACAGAGATACATGTGACATTGGAAAAAGACGGTTCGGCTACGGTTACCGATAACGGGAGGGGCGTGCCGGTGGGGATGCACGCAGCGGGCGTGTCTGCGGCGCGGGTGGTCTATACCACACTCCATGCAGGGGGCAAGTTTGACGATACCGCTTATAAGACCAGCGGGGGACTCCACGGTGTAGGTTCTTCTGTGGTAAACGCTCTGTCTGTCTATATGGATGTGGAGATCAGCCGCGAGGGTTATATCCATCATGACCGCTATGAGAGAGGAAAGCCGGTCATTGAGCTTGAGGACGGGCTGCTGCCGAAGCTTGGGAAGACGAGAAAAACCGGCACGAAGGTGAATTTCCTGCCGGATGATACTATATTTGAGAAGACGAAATTCCGTTCGGATGAGGTTAAAAGCCGGATGCATGAGACGGCGTATTTAAACCCCACCCTTACGATTGTATTTGACGATAAGCGGGGGAGTGAGACAGAGCATATTGTGTACCATGAGCCGGACGGAATTTTAGGGTTTATCAAGGACTTAAATTCTAAGAAGGAGACAGTTCATGATCCTGTGTATTTCAAAGGAGAGGCGGAAGGTATCGAGGTGGAGGCTGCATTTCAGTATGTAAATGAGTTCCATGAAAATGTGCTGGGCTTCTGCAACAATATCTACAATGCAGAGGGCGGGACTCATCTGACTGGATTTAAGACTACGTTTACCACTGTCATCAACCAGTATGCAAGAGAACTTGGAATCCTGAAGGAGAAGGATACAAATTTTACAGGCGCAGATGTCCGCAACGGAATGACAGCCATCGTCTCGATTAAGCATCCAGACCCAAGGTTTGAGGGGCAGACTAAGACGAAGCTGGACAACCCTGATGCGTCCAAAGCCTGCAGTAAGGTGGTAAGTGATGAGATTATCCGCTATTTTGACCGAAATCTTGAGAATCTTAAGAAGGTGATTGGCTGTGCGGAGAAGGCGGCGAAGATTCGTAAGACGGAGGAAAGGGCCAAGACCAACCTTCTCACTAAGCAGAAGTATTCCTTTGACAGCAACGGCAAGCTTGCCAACTGCGAGAGCAGGGACGCTAAGAAATGTGAGATTTTTATTGTGGAGGGAGATTCTGCCGGCGGCTCTGCCAAGACAGCCAGGGACAGGATGTACCAGGCAATCCTCCCAATCCGCGGTAAGATTCTGAATGTGGAGAAGGCCAGTATTGACAAAGTCCTTGCCAACGCAGAGATTAAGACCATGATTAATGCGTTTGGGTGTGGATTTTCGGAAGGCTTCGGCAATGATTTTGACATCAGTAAGCTTCGTTATGACAAGATTATTATCATGGCGGATGCGGACGTGGACGGAGCCCATATCTCCACTCTGCTTTTGACCCTGTTCTATCGGTTTATGCCGGAGTTAATCTTTGAGGGACATGTCTATATTGCCATGCCGCCTCTTTATAAGGCCATGCCCAAGAAGGGGGAGGAAGAATATCTCTACGACGATAAGGCGCTTGAGAGATACCGAAAGCTCCATGACGGGCCCTTTACCCTTCAGCGGTACAAGGGGTTGGGAGAGATGGACGCAGACCAGTTGTGGGAGACGACCCTAAACCCTGAAACGCGGCTTTTGAAGCTGGTAGAGATTGAGGATGCCAGGATGGCGTCCACAGTAACGGAGATGCTGATGGGGACAGAGGTGCCGCCGAGAAGGACATTTATCTATGAAAATGCCACGGAGGCAGAGTTAGATATTTAAGGTAGGAGAATAAGATGCAGGATTCACAGATTATCAGAACCGAGTATTCGGATGTGATGAAGAAATCATATATAGATTATGCCATGAGCGTTATCATTGCCCGTGCCCTTCCAGATGTACGGGACGGGTTAAAGCCCGTTCAGCGGCGGACCCTCTACGATATGCACGAGCTGGGGATACGCTATGACAGGCCTTACCGGAAATGTGCCCGTATCGTGGGCGATACCATGGGTAAATACCACCCTCACGGCGACAGCTCGATTTATGAGGCTCTTGTGGTTATGGCCCAGGAATTCAAGAAGGGAATGATTCTGGTTGACGGCCACGGGAATTTCGGCTCGATTGAAGGGGACGGCGCGGCGGCCATGCGTTATACAGAGGCCCGTCTTGCTAAGGTTACCCAGGAGGCTTATCTGGCAGATTTGGACAAGGATATTGTGGACTTTGTGCCGAACTTCGACGAGACAGAGAAGGAGCCTGAGGTGCTTCCGGTACGCCTTCCTAATCTCCTGGTCAACGGTGCGGAGGGGATTGCGGTAGGTATGGCCACCAGCATCCCGACCCATAACTTAGGCGAGGTGATTGACGCTGTCAAGGCATACATGAAGAATGACGACATCAGCACCAAGCAGTTAATGAGGTACATTAAAGGGCCAGATTTCCCCACAGGCGGCATTGTGGTGAATAAGGACGACCTTCTGGACATTTATGAAAATGGAGCAGGCAAGATAAAGATTCGGGGCAAGGTAGAGGTTGAGGAGATGAAGGGCGGCAAGAGCCGTCTTGTGATCACCGAGATTCCATATACCATGATTGGCGCGGGGATTGGGAAGTTTTTAAATGATGTCTGCGCTTTAGTGGAATCAAAAAAGACCAGCGATATTGTGGATATCTCCAACCAGTCCTCCAAGGAGGGAATCCGGATTGTCATTGAGCTAAAGAGGGGTGCGGATATTGAGAATCTGACCAACATGCTTTATAAAAAGACCCGCCTTGAGGATACCTTCGGGGTAAATATGCTTGCAGTTGCAAACGGAAGACCAGAAACCATGGGGCTTAAGAAGATTATTGAGCATCATGTGGATTTTCAGTTTGAGATGGCCACCAGAAAGTACCAGAACCTTTTGAATAAGGAGAAGGATAAGAAGGAGATTCAGGAGGGGTTAATCAAGGCGTGCGACGTGATTGACCTGATTATAGAGATTCTCAGGGGAAGCCAGTCTGTGAAGGACGCTAAGGCTTGCCTGGTAAGCGGTGTGACTGACAATATCAAGTTTAAGACCAAGATTTCCAAGAAGATGGCGTCCATGCTCCGGTTTACAGAGAGGCAGGCAACGGCAATTCTGGAGATGCGACTTTATAAGCTGATTGGCCTGGAGATTGAGGCGCTTATGAAGGAGCATGACGAGACTCTTGCAAAGATTGCCCGTTATGAGGAGATTCTGAACAATTATGATTCTATGGCGCAGGTCATTATCGAGGATTTGGACAGGCTTAAGGCTGAATTTGCCCGCAAACGGCGCACCGTGGTGGAGAACGCTCAGGAGGCGGTCTACGAAGAGAAGAAGGTGGAGGAACAGGAAGTGGTGTTCCTGATGGACCGGTTTGGTTATGCAAAGACAGTAGACAGTAATACTTATGGAAGGAACAAGGAGGCAGCGGACGCTGAGAATAAGTATATTATCTCTTGTATGAACACAGGGAAGCTCTGTGTATTTACCAATACAGGGAAGATGCATCAGGTTAAGGTGCTGGATTTACCCTATGGGAAGTTCCGCGATAAGGGAATTCCTATTGATAATGTGAGTAACTATGACAGCACCCAGGAGGAGATTGTATATCTCTGTGACTCTGAGCAGATGCGCTATGCCAGACTGTTCTTTGCAACAAAGCAGGGGATGGTCAAGAAGGTTGACGGTAATGAATTTCAGGTGGCCAAGCGGACCATTGCGGCCACGAAGCTTCAAGCGGACGATATGGTGGTTACCGTTGGGGTCATCTGTGAGGACCAGAGCGTGGTCCTTAGGACAAAGGACGGATATTTCCTGAAATTTTCCGCAGAGGAGGTAGCTGAGAAGAAGAAGGGCGCCATAGGCGTGCGGGGGATGAAGCTTAGGAAGGATGACGAGGTTAAGGAGGCTTATCTTCTTGAGGAAGGGGCCGAGGTGAAGGTCATGGTTGGAGAAAGAGAGGTGTCCCTTGGCCGGCTTAAGATGGGGAAAAGAGATGGGAACGGGACGAAGGTACGGGGGTAGAGGCTTATGCACTACCCCCTTTTTGTCAGTGATGATATAAAGGTGTTCTAAACCATATCCGTTTTCCTTAGAATACGATAGCAGATTCCTGTCATAATCACCGAGACAACCGTAAACGTCAGCATCCCGCGAAAGGGACTTCCGCTGGCAGTTCCCATAATATCCAGCGTATTCATAATCTTCAGCAAAAATTCAGCAAACCTGCGTACAGGCCCCGGAGAAAAGAATGCAATGGCTGAAATGCCAGGGAGTAATCCGCAGAATGCTATCGGCAGCGCAACACAGTAAACGGTCCGGAATTTTTTCGGCAGCCTTAAGTAGATTCCGGCAATCAAAAGTCCGAGTACGGCAAACATAAGGCAGATAAAAAATGACATGAAAAACCCCACAGCTATTACAAAAGCTTCATTGCTCCTCTCAAGAAATTTAGGATAGAACAGGAACACAAAGCTGCTGAGGCTAAAATTATTCGTTCCGGCAGAAAACAGGGAAACCTGGCTGATTACCCGAAGAAGCACATCCAGCAGCGCGCACATAAAGCTTATGATTGTGATTACGCAGATGGTGCTTCGGAAGAAATCTTTTCTGGAAATACTGTTCTGTAACGCTAATTGGCAATGCTCTTTGTATATGGAGATTGTGACCACAAAACAGAAGATTACACTTGAGAAGCCATTACCGTTTACGCTTACATTCACGTTGTTATAATTTATGGAAATAACGGACACAACGGCTGTAAGCAGAATCATGATTAAAGCATAGACAAAGTAGCCAAGCAGCAGGTCCTTTAATTGATATTTCATCATTTTTTTCATAATCAGATACCTCTTTCTATTTGAATCACTGGTTCGTTAGGCGCCATCCGTCAGACGGATGAATAATTTCTGCAGGTCCATTCTGGAAACTTCTGTTCCTGAGGGAAGCTGGGAAGCAGGAGCGCCCATGACATAAGCGGTCTTTAACCCGCCCAAGGTGTCTACTCCGATAACCTCTTTCCCTTCCATATATGCGTCAATCTTTGCCCCAGGCCCGCTGATACAGTAGCCGCTGTCAAGAAGGGTATCCAAGGGTTCATTGCGTATAATCTCCCCATTTTTAATGATAACCACATGCTCGATTAGATTCGCCGCCTCCTCAATCAGATGGGTGGAGATTACAATGGTAAAGGGCTGCTCAGAGTATTTCTCAATTAGAGTTCGGTAGAATAAATCTCTGTGGCAGGCGTCAAGGCCCAGAACCGGTTCGTCCAGGAATACGAAGGGTACGTTCACGGACAGGGCGACAATATTTTGGAAAATGGACCGGTATCCGGTTGACAGGTCTTTGATTTTCTTTTTCACGGGCAGCTTAAAGCTCTCGCAAAGCTTCTTTGCATATTCCCTGTCAAAATCAGGGTAAAATTCCTGGCTCCACTTCAACGCCTGCGAAACCTTCATCCCCTCCGGATACAGGTTGCTTTCATTGGCGAGAAAACATGAGGAGAGCGCGTCGGTATTCTCGGTAAGGATTTTGTTATCGAGGGTGACCCTGCCGCTGTCGGCAAACAGACGGTTGTTGATGATGTTAAGGAGAGTGGACTTGCCGGCGCCGTTTCTTCCAAGGAGGCCGTAGATGGTATTCTCCTCAAAACACAGGTTGACGCAGGAGAGCGCCTGTGTGTCTTTAAATGACTTGGATACGTCTTTTACTTCGATTCTGCTCATTGTACAAATCCCCTTTCAATCATTGCGATAATCTCGTCACTGGTAATTCCCAGTCTCTTAGCTTCCTCTACCAGCCTGCTGATATAATTATCATAGAACTGGTCTTGCCTTTTCTTTTGCAGTTTACTTACGGCTCCCTGTGCTACAAACATGCCGACCCCCCTTTTTTTGAAAATGATTGCTTCATCCACCAGCAGATTGATTCCTTTGAGGGCTGTGGCGGGATTAATCTTATAATTAACGGAAAATTCCGTGATGGAAGGTATCTGACTTTCCTCCGGAAATGCCCCTGTTAAGATTCCGTCCTCAATGCCTTCGGCAATCTGGATGAAAATAGGCTTTTCTTGGTCAAGGTTTAGTTTCATGGAAATCCTCCTTGCTCTATTTGCTAGTTACTTGAGTGGTTAGTTAGTTGAGTGATTAACTATAAATGTATTAAAGCACAGATATTTAAGAATGTCAATAGGGATTTTATTTTTATATTTATTGGAGATGTTTTTTCTTCGTTCTTTGCCAGGCAGTTCCCTTATGGGCAAAACATAACGTTCCATTTCTTCCTGTAATTCTTCCAGCTTTTTTAGGCGTTTCTTTTCTTCTGGTTCCAGAAAAATTTTCAGCATTGCCTCTTTGAAAAGTCCGATCGCTATATTTTCATTCGTGTGCACAGGATATTTACTGCCATTTTCACGTCCCGTCACTACGGCCGCTTCATCTGCACTGTTGCGGATGTCCTGGACCATGTTATACACTAAAACCTGCGCCCAAAAATCCTGATATACATACATGGACGCCTTTCCTGTTACGCTCTCAAATTTCATTTTATTTTTTAACGTATGGTATTTCTTTTCAATCTCCCATCTCTGATAATATAGATCTGTCAATTCTTCTGTGGTGACCGTATCTGGAAGATCCGTCACCAGTGCAAGTTTATTTCCGGAAGGTAGTGTTGTTCTTGAGATCCTTACTGCTGTTTTCCCTTTCATTTTCATATGTTCGTATCGTTCTGGGTGTTTTTTTCGTATCTTTTGCAGACGGGCAGAAGAATGTTTTAGAATGACGTTATCATCTTCTGACTGCATTTGTTTACGCTCTGCCTTATAATCATTAGATGAAAGACGGACCAAATAATGAATTCCCTCCGTTTCCAAAAAATCAATAAACTCTATGGAGGGATAACCACGGTCAAAAACTGCGAGGACTGGCTGTCTGATCCCTATTTCCCTTAAATGTTTTAAATTTCGTTTTGCCAGCTCGTTTTCACTAACGGATATATGTTCTATTTCAATGTCCAGATAAAAATGATTCAAAATATCATACATTCCGCTTACTAGCGCCCGTACCTGGCCCGTTTTGGAATGTTGGTTGCCGCTGTTTCCAAATGTTTCTCTATTTTCTTTTGAATTAGGTACCTCTGCTTTGCTTCCGTCAATCGCAATCAGCAGATATCCTTTCCATAATTTCGGCTCATCAGAATGGTAAAAATCCATGAGATAGTTACGGTTTAGATATGGAAAGATCTCTGGATTTAAACGTTTTCTCTGTTGTAAATATCCCTGTATGGACAAGTGCATAGACAAGTCCCCTTTTTCTCTAAAATAGTTTCTGAGTTCAAATGTTGTAGTAAGCCCTTTTTTAGAAAGACAGCATAGCAGCATATCTTTTAAAGGCAATTTCCGCTTTCTTGAAAAAGTATTTTTTCCATTTTGTCTTGCATAATTTATAAGTGCCGGATCCGATAATGATTTGGAAAACTTTTGAAATCTCTTTTTATAAGATTTATTCATATACACCCCTGTCCATATTTTAGCATAAAGAAAGGAACCTGTTGACAGATTCATTTGGATTTTTTATATATGTTTCTTTATCTGGTTATAAACAGCCAGTCCTTTATTCTGACCATACTTTGAAATGATGGTTCTATAAATCTGCTGCTTCCCATTCTTTACCCCCAGATTCTTTACAACAGTAGACGCAACATAATTAGCTACATCATTGCCGTAACCAGCTTTGCTTAAAAGCTGCATTATCT
>ERZ808028.1395-NODE-1395-length-14691-cov-5.606747_pt1 | contig 14691 bp, 15 predicted proteins | sample MGYA00380184_ERZ808028 | MGnify/ENA primary metagenome ERZ808028 (study PRJEB31490, sample SAMN06133397) | mouse gut metagenome | isolation source: J8_1 | host: mice | place: China: Chengdu | collected 2015-05 ...
TATGCCCATATAATAATAATGAGGGATTAGGCAGTCCTTTTGGTATGAATAGGATAGGAGGTATTACGATGCAGCAGAAAAAGGAATCAAACCACACGGAAGTAATCTCAATAGAAGAATACCTTACGAAGAGAAAAAGGCTCAGGAATTTGGATAAAAGCCAGAGATGGGGAGGAATTCCGGAGGAGAACCACGCATTGGTTCTGGTGTCCTGTCTTGTCGGTAATTAGGCAGGTTCATCTGTCTATTACATACAAGACATGATACCGGTGGAATCATAGATCTGAGAAGAAGAGGCAGGCAGCGGGAAAGCCTGCCTTTTGAATTGTCAGAAGCCGTCTTTGTCGCCGTCGCCATTTCCTTTTACCAGACGGTATACCAGTGTAAATGCATAGAGAAGCACCGGAAGAATAATGGTACAGGCAATGGAGGCTTTCAGAAGACCTTTGGTGGCGGAGTGGTCAATCAGCGCGAAGATGAGGGTAAGGGCGTACATGAAAAAGAGCAGAAATGCGCCTAATGCCGCTAAAACACGTTTGATTGTATGAGATTTTTTATTTTTCATGAGAATCATCCTTTACATCTGAATAAGACTTTAGTATATTATATAAGTGACAGAAAAAAAAAGCAATACAAAGGAGTAGTATATATTATGAGCGGTACATTGTTAGAACAGTGGAGAGGCGTGGCTTACGACCAGACAGCAGGTGCGCAGAATCTTCAAAGATTCTGGGACAAATATTTTGAGATTGAGAAGGACATCTATGAGAAGCTTCTTTCCAATCCGGATGAGGAAGTGAAGGGAACTGTAAAAGAGTTAGCAGAGAAGTACGGCCAGGACGTTATGACCATGGTTGGGTTCCTGGACGGCATTAACGAGAGCTTGAAGGTGGAGAACCCCATCGAGACCATGGAGGAGGATACAGTGGTGAGCCTTGGTTTTGACAAGGAGAAGCTGTATAAGAATATGGTAGCTGCCAAGGCGGACTGGCTCTACAACCTTCCCCAGTGGGATGCAATCTATTCGGAGGAGGAGAGAAAGAAGCTTTACAAAGAGCAGAAGGAGTCCGGCACCATCCGTAAGGAGAAGAAGATTGGGCGAAACGATCCCTGTCCATGCGGCTCTGGGAAGAAATATAAGAAATGCTGCGGGAAATAGGATTGACAAAGAAAAATCCCGTGTTATAATATTTGTTATGAAAATGTTGAACACGTTGACGAGACGAGTAGACTGGGAAAGGGATGTCAGAGAGAGAAGTCATGGGCTGAAAGCTTCTTATTCCGGAACCTTTGCGAAAACTACCTCTGAGTGGCTGCAAAACAGTCCGGTGATTCCGTTATCATCATGAATGAAGTGGCTTCGGTGCATTTGCCGGAGTAATTAGGGTGGAACCGCGAGAATATCGTCCCTTACAGTGAGGTTAAGCTGTAAGGGGCGTTTTGTTATTTGCAGAAAGGAGGCTTATGTCGGGTTATGAATCAGAAAAAAGAGTGGGAGCCTTATGAGCATAAGGTACAGTATTATGAGACTGACCAGATGGGAATCGTCCATCATTCCAACTATATCCGCTGGTTTGAAGAAGCGCGGACGGATTACATGGAAAAGATGGGGATGGGATATGACCAGATGGAGGCGCGGGGCATCTTAAGTCCGGTGCTTTCTGTGGAGGCAGACTACCACCAGATGGTTCGGTTTGGCGAGACGGTGACAATCGAGACGTTTATCAAGGAATACAACGGGATTCGGCTGACTGTGGGCTATGAGGTGATTGACCAGGAGAATCAGAGGCTGTGCTGTCGGGGAACGACCAAGCACTGTTTTTTGGACCGAGAAGGGAAGTTTTTGTCTCTGAAACAGGCGTGTATTGAATATCATCAGATGTTTGTACAGGGACTTGAAGATCACAAGGATAAATAAACCAGGAGGTATGAGATTATGAGAATTACATTGAAGGACGGTTCCGTCAAGGAATACGAAGGCAGCAGGTCGGTGCTTGATATCGCAAAGGATATCAGCGAAGGACTTGCAAGAGCAGCCACTAGCGCTAAGGTGAACGGCGATATTGTGGATTTGAGGAAGGAGATTTCAGAGGACTGTGAGCTTGAGCTTCTGACCTTTGACTCTGAGGATGGAAAGGGTGCGTTCTGGCACACCACCTCTCATATTATGGCTCAGGCTGTGAAGCGTCTGTATCCGGAGACAAAGCTGGCAATCGGGCCGTCTATTGACAATGGCTTTTACTATGACCTTGACCGTGAGACTCCGTTTGTGGCTGAGGATTTGGAGAAGATTGAGGCAGAGATGAAGAAGATTGTAAAGGAGAATCTGGCCATTGAGAGATTTACTAAGTCCAGAGAGGATGCTATTGCATATTTTAAGGAAAACGGCGAGCCTTACAAAGTAGAGCTGGTGGAGGACCTTCCTGTGGGTGAGGAGATTAGCTTCTATCGGCAGGGAGAGTTCGTTGACCTGTGTGCAGGCCCCCATCTTTTGTCAACCAAGAATGTGAAGGCTGTAAAGCTTACAAGCCTTGCAGGCGCATACTGGCGCGGCAGCGAAAAGAATAAAATGCTTACCAGAATCTACGGGATTTCCTATCCGAAGAAGGCAGAGCTTGAGGAATATCTTAACAGGCTTGAGGAGGCGAAGAAGCGCGACCACAGGAAGCTTGGACGTGAACTGGGGCTGTTTATGATGTGCGACGAGGGCCCTGGCTTCCCCTTCTTCCTTCCAAAAGGAATGGTGCTTAAGAATACGCTGATGGAGTATTGGAGAGAGCTTCATAAGAGGAACGGTTATGTGGAGATTGCCACGCCGATTATCTTAAGCCGCCATCTGTGGGAGAATTCCGGACATTGGGACCACTATAAGGATAATATGTATACAACGGTGATTGACGAGGAGGATTTTGCTGTTAAGCCTATGAACTGTCCAGGAGGGATGCTGGTTTATAAGTCTGAGCCTCGTTCATATAAGGATCTGCCTCTTAGGGCCGGTGAGATTGGTCTGGTGCACAGGCATGAGAAGTCCGGCGCCCTTCACGGCCTGTTCCGTGTAAGATGCTTTAACCAGGATGATGCTCATATTTTCATGATGCCAGAGCAGATTAGAGATGAGATTAAGGGTGTGGCAAGACTGATTGACGAGGTATACAGCCTGTTTGGCTTCAAGTACCATGTGGAGTTGTCCACACGTCCAGAGGACAGCATGGGAAGCGACGAGGATTGGGAGATGGCGACAGAAGGTCTTCGCGGCGCGCTGGATGACTTAGGGCTTGACTATGTGGTCAACGAGGGAGACGGCGCGTTCTACGGTCCGAAGATTGATTTCCATCTGGAGGATTCCATCGGAAGAACCTGGCAGTGCGGGACGATTCAGTTGGATATGCAGATGCCTCAGAGATTTGATTTGGAGTATACGGGTGCAGATGGAGAGAAGCACAGGCCCATTATGATTCACAGGGTTGCGTTTGGCTCGATTGAACGGTTTATCGGTATCCTGATTGAGCATTTTGCAGGTGCATTCCCCACCTGGCTTGCGCCGGTTCAGGTGAAGGTGCTGCCCATTTCAGAGAAGCATCTGGATTATGGCAAGAAGGTATTGAAGGAGTTAGAAGCCGCAGGAATTCGCGCAGAGATTGACGAGAGGGCGGAGAAGATTGGCTATAAGATTCGCGAGGCCCAGATGAACAAGATTCCGTATATGCTGGTTGTGGGCGCCAAGGAGGAGGAACAAGAGCTGGTGGCTGTGAGAAGCCGTTTCGCAGGCGACGAAGGCCAGAAGGGAATCAGTGAGTTTATCGAGGCTGTGAAGGAGGAAATTGCCAGTAAGACTCAGCGGGAGATTGTGAAGGAAGATTAATTTATTCACAATTTAAATGAAGGAAGTAAATCACAAAAATGGTTTACTTCCTTTATTATAGGCTTATTTTTATAATATGGTTAATATATTTGGATTCTTTGGGAATCGTCGGACAATTTCGTAAGAGTCCCCTTTTCTTTTCATTGCATAATATGTATTGGCGATATTTTCTCCTTGATTCTTCAGAAATTTTCCAATTATATTCATGTCCATATTTTTCTAAAATAGTAATTGATTTCTGAGTAATGTTTTCGTCTAATAGAACTTTCATTCTGAACCTTCCTGGTATGGAATATCTAATATTTCTATTACAAATCCCATAGCTTCCTCTATATCATTCTTTGTCAGTCTATATTCTTCACAAATCTCATTTATTGTCATTTCATCTTTTAGACAGGCAACAATTAAACTAACTGGTATTCTCGTATTTTTAATTACTGGCATACCACTTAATTTTTTTTTGTTAATCTCAATTTTCTCAAAATTTTTGGCTAACTTACCGAAATATTGTTCCATTTCTTGGTAGCTTGCACTTTTTTCTTTTAAGAATATAATATGTCTTTTCATATTTTTATTATATGCAAAGCGATTGAGATTTAAACAAGATTCAAAGTCATTTTTTCTGTTATATGTATATTGGACTGTTTCAGGATACACGACTTCTAAATTTTCCTTCAAAACAACTTCCATTTTAGTCCTCCTCTATAATACAAGCCATTTTTTCATTTAATTCTGTCAGCTTGTCTATAATTTCATTCAAATCACGCTGAGAAATTTCAAATGAAAATGATTTATCTTCGTCGTCCTTTTCCAACATCATCTTTATAATGGCAGAATTGACCGCAATTTCTTTTGGATTTTCATCATTTCTATAACTTATAATTTGTGTTTCCAAAAGTTTAAAACAGTTAATTTTACTGTTCTTTTTTATAAACAGATGATTCTTCAAATCACGCTCATGATTGAAAATCTCTTTTGCGATTTCTAAATCTTCTTTTGAAACATCCTCATCTATGAAATCTTCTGCCATATCTGCAACTATTTTAATAATTGAAAATGCGTATTCTATGAATTTTTTTTTTTTTAATTCAGGAAGCCTGTCCTTTCTTTTAGAATCAATTCCAAGTGAAAAACCGGAGGTGTTCCAAATAATTTTAAAAAGACCATTATTATATGCATTAAGTAAGATTTTTGCATACTCATTTTTTTTATCCATGAAGTTTTCACCTCTTTTTTAAAATTTATTTATATCTGTATTAAAATGGCGTTCCATACAAATCATAAGGCGTCACCTGGTACACATAATAGTTGAGCCAGTTGGTATAAAGGTTATTGGCAGTAGCCCTCCAGGTAAGCAGCGGCTTATTCTGTGGATTATCATCTGTATAATAATTCTTCGGAATCTCAATAGGCAGACCCTTCTTTAAGTCCCGCTTGTATTCGCCGTCCAGCGTCACTCGGTCATACTCAGGATGGCCCATGACGAAAATCTGGCGGCCGCCTTTTGCCATAGCAAGGAACAGCCCTGCTTCCTCGGATTCTGCCAGTATGGTCAGTCGTTTTTCAGAACGAATCTTGTCCATGGGCACCTCCGTATGGCGGGAGTGGGGGGCAAGGAACACGTCGTCAAAGCCCCGAACCAGGGGAATCTTGCGGTTCATTACCTTGTGCTTAAAGATTCCGAATACTTTGTTCTCTACAGGTACCTTGTCGATTCCGTAGTGGTAGTAGATGCCTGCCTGTGCACCCCAACAAAGGTGCAGGGTGGAGGTTACATGGGTCTTGCTCCATTCCATGATTTCCTTTAATTCCTCCCAGTAGTCAACCTCCTCAAAGGGCATCTGCTCCACCGGTGCGCCGGTAATGATAAAACCGTCGTATTTTTTATCTTTTATCTCGTTAAATCGGTGATAGAACTGGTTTAAATGGCTGGTGGGCGTATTCCTGGACTCATGGGTAGACACTGTGACAAAGGACACATCCACCTGAAGCGGTGTGTTTGACAGAGACCTTAGAATCTGAAGCTCTGTGTCTTCCTTGAGGGGCATCAGGTTAAGCAGCCCAATTTTAATCGGGCGGATATCCTGATGGGTGGCCCGATGCTCGTCCATAACGAATATATTTTCATGTTCCAGTATCTCCTTTACCGGAAGATTATTTTGAACTCTGATTGGCATAGTATCATTCCCCTTTTCTATTTTGCTATTGTACATCCAAAGGCATGCCGCCATGTCTATTCGGCATTCTGTGTCTCTCCCTCTGAATGGTAGTAGGTTCCCTCGTCGTCCACATAACTCATGGTGTCATAGTATTCTGAGCCTGTGGGAAGGCTCTTTCTCTCCAGGTGATTGTTTACCAGCATCTGGACAATGTAGTAGAGGACGGCAAATGTAGGAACTCCCATGACCATCCCCACGAATCCAAATAAGCCTCCGCCGAGCAGGATTGCAACGATAACCCAGAAGGCGGACAACCCTGTGGAATTGCCAAGAATCTTTGGACCCAGGATGTTGCCGTCAAACTGCTGTAGCAGCAGGATAAATATGACGAAATATACGCCTTGAATCGGGTTGGCAAGCATAATCAGGATGGTGCTTGGTACTGCACCGATATATGGCCCGAAAAACGGAATGATATTGGTAACGCCAACGATTACGCTGACCAGCATCACATAGGGCATCTTCAATATGGACAGCCCGACAAAGCATAAGACTCCGATAATTGCGGAATCGATTAATTTTCCTATAATAAAACCGCCGAAAATGTCGTTGCTCTTAGTGGTCAGATGGAGTACCATATTGGCATGTCTGGCGGAGAGGACCGCGTAAACACATTTCTTTGACTGGCGTACAAAGGTTTCCTTGCTGAACAGAATATAGATTGAAACAATCAGCCCGATTACTGCGTTGAAAATCTCGCTTACGATGTTCAAAACGCCCACCGTCAGGTTAGACATCAGCTCGTTTGCCTTCGCCATAAGGTCCGTACGCAGCCAGTCCATGAGCATATCCGTTCCCTCTTTGATAGCGGTCTTAATTAGTGTGCTGGTCGTTGAGTCATCCAGCTTCACTTCGCTTAGCTCAGAAACCAGGTCGTCTAACTGTCGTGGCAGGGTAATCACCAGATTGCGGATGCTGGAATATAACTCCGGAATCAGCAGGTTACACAGTGTAACGATTAATACGAGAAGGAGTACGACCGCAGCCAGAATGCCGACTGCGCGGGAAACCTTCTCTGCCTGTCCTTTTTTCTTAAGCTTTAACTTTAGAAGCGGAACCAGATACTTGTCTGCCTGTTTTACGATTGGATTCAAAAGGTATGCCAGTGCGCAACCATAGATTACTGGTTTTAATACTCCAAATACCTCCTGAAATACATGGGAAATGTTCGTAAGCCGAAGCAGGGCAAAATAAAAGATGATGCTGGCAGCAATCACCAGGAAAAAGGTCATGCCGCGGCTGAACTGCTGGCGCAGCTTCGACGGGCCGCCTTTACCGAGACTTGGACGGCTGAAGTAATGAGCCTGCCGCTCTGTCTGTGTGTCGGTATCTGCCTGCGCAAATGTATCGGTTTTCTGTTGGCTGATCTCCTCACTTTTATCATTTACCAGATTCTCTGTTTTGGTTGTTTTGGCGCTCATATTATTACCTCTTCCCTTTGCAGATAATATTATTATACTATCGGGGTATATTTGCGTCAATCATAAAAACAGGATATAATTGGTTCGTGAAAATGAAAAAGACAAGCAAAAAGCAATGGCTTCTTACTCGTCTTTTTTGTACTTATTTTGGGCAGACTAAGCTATTTGCAGCCGCATGTAAACGTTGCGCACTCTGTCTGGTCACAGTGGCAGGCGCTGCTTCCCTCTACGCTAATCTTTCCGGCATGGCACTTACATTCATTGTTGTACGTGCAGTCTGTAGCCTTACAGTCAATCGTGCTTGTGGGAGACGCCTCGCCGGTTACGTTGCTGTAGGAATCGCCTTTGCGCTCCTCAAAGCTGTCGCAGCAGGTCTCCTCGGCACGCTTGGCAGAGTTGCCGCCTACCACGATTCCATCCAAATCACAGTAAAAATTCTTGTTGTGGGTACATGTCTGTACGGTACATCTTAACTCTGGCATAATCTTACCTCCTAATATTCATAGATATCAAGACTTATTATGCCCGTTTTTTTATTTTTTATAAAAAATTATTTTAGATAATTCTGCGCGTATTCGATAAAAATCTTCATAGCCGGCGACAGATCGCCAGGCGATGCAACAGCCATTCCAAGCCGGCGAAGCGCGTAAGGCTTCAGAGGGCGCGCCTCAAAGTTCCCTGTTTTCCCCCGAAGGATTAACTCTGGCAGGATACTGATACCAAGATTGTGCTCCACCATGGACAGGATCGAATAGTCATTGTGAGAAGTATATTTGATATCCGGTGTAACGCCTGCGGTCTTCAAGATCCGATGGACGTCGTTCAGATAAGTATAATCAGACACAACGAAAGCAGAGCTCTCAAATAATTCAATCGGAACCTCATCATATGCGGCAAGAGGATGCCCCTTTGGCATTACCGCAAGCATGGGATCGTCATACAGGTGGATAAAATGATAGGAAGCGCTGTTCTGATAGCTGGTAAATGCAATATCCACCTTATGGTCCCGAATCCAGTCGGAAAGCTCGGCTTCATTTCCTTCTGAGATATCAAAATGAATTCCTGGATATTCTTTCCGGAATGTATGAATAATTCCAGGAATCCAGTGGATAGAGCAGCTTGTGTAGGTTCCAATCTTCAGCGTTCCTTTTCGCGCTCCCGTCAGAAAAGAAATCTCCTGATTCAAGGCTTCATTGGCGGCAAGGAGATATCTGATGGAGGGAAGAAGCGCAACTCCCTCCTTGGTCAGAGATACCCCCTGGTGTCCTTTGTGGAATAAAGGAAACCCCACTTCTTTTTCAAGGGATTTCATCATCTGGGTGATACCCGCTTGCGTATAACCCAACTCCTCGCCGGCCTTGGTAAAACTGCCAGAATCTACTACTGCAAGGAATACATTCCATTTTCTAAGCCCCATGGCTTTTATTCCCTTCTAAATTAAAATATCTTGAAAAACCTTAAATTACAGCTTGAATAATCCAAGGCCGCTTGCCACAGAGCTTATAAGAATGATAAACAGGAAAAGGGGCGCCACCCATTTAATCATTATGTTAAACATTCCTTCTGACCTAAAGGTTCCGTCTGTTTCCTTTACCTCATCAGCAATAGCCTTCGGTTTGATGACAAAGCCTACAAAAATACAGGTAAAGAGAGCCACAATCGGCATCAGTACGCTGTTGCTTGCAAAATCCATAATATCAAGGACGGACATTCCGTTCCAGCTTATGAAGCTTAAAGAACCGAAGCCCAGAGAGGAGGGAATTCCCATAATCAGCGCCAGTATAGCTACAAAAATACCTGTAAACCGACGTTTCCATCCGAATTTGTCCATGAATACGGAAACAATGGTTTCCATCAGAGAGATTGCGGATGTCAGAGCGGCAAAGAAAACCAGCATGAAGAAGATGGTTCCAATCACTCCTCCAAATTTCATGCTTGCAAATACTTTCGGTAGAGTCATAAACATAAGCCCTGGTCCGGCATTCAGCGCAGAACGGTCGCCGCCGGAGAATGCAAATACTGCCGGAATAATCATCAGTCCGGCCAGGAATGCAATCCCTGTGTCGAACAACTCAATCTGGCGGACAGAGCTTTCCAGACTGTCGCTTTTCTTCATATAAGAACCATAAGTAATCATAATACCCATGGCCAGTGACATGGAATAAAAAAGCTGTCCCATTGCCGCCAGGATGGTCTTTATGGACACATCCGCCATATGAGGCTTAATGTAGTATATCAGCCCTTCCATAGAACCCTTAAGCGTCAGCCCGTACACGGAAATGATTATGGTAAGCATTACAAGAATAGGCATCATGATCTTGCTGACCTTCTCGATTCCTTTTTCCACACCGCATAAAACTACAACGGCCGTAAGGGCCAAAAAGAGAAAGAACCATCCAATGGGTTCACCCGTACCGCTAATAAAGTCTGTAAAATAGGTGTCGCTGGCTGACTCCTTAACGCCTCCTGTGACGAATACGGTAAAATACTTCACCACCCATCCCCCGATTACGGAATAGTACGGGAAGATGATAACTGGAACGATGACTGCAAGAATCCCCAAAAAGTTGAAACGTTTGTCCAATGACTGGAATGCGCCGATGGCGCTTAAACCCGTCTTTCTCCCCAATGCAATCTCTGCAATCATCAGCGTAAAACCAAAGGTGACTGCAAGGATTAGATAAATCAGAAGGAACGTGCCTCCGCCGTACTGGGCGGCAAGGTAGGGAAACCTCCAGATATTGCCAAGCCCGACTGCGGAACCTGCGGCGGCAAGAACGAATCCAAGCTTGTTAGAAAAATTACTTCTGTCTTTCATATTAACCTCCTCAATTCATGTTTCATTCCAAAAACAGATTATGCTCTATTATTACATGAACGGACAATATTTTCAAGAATATTTTTTAAGCAGGAAAAATAACATTTAACACAGAAAAAACCACGTTTTAAGCAGAAACTGTTGATTCTTTTTCTAAAAAAGGTAAAATATCCTCATATTATATATGAGATGGCCATCTTGGAATGTAGTGAAAAAATAGAAGAGCGAGGGATAACAAATGGAAGAAAAGAAAAAGGGATTTTCGATATCTCTTACGACGCAGATTCTGCTTGCAACGGTTGGCGGTATTCTGTTTGGTACGTTTATCGGACCGTGGGCGGCGAATTTAAAGTTTATCGGCGATATTTTTATTCGGCTAATCCAGATGTCCGTGGTACTTCTGGTTATGTCTGCGGTAGCGGCGGCGGTAGGAAGCGGCGACGGACAGGACGTAGGAAAGATGGGTTTCCACACATTTAAGTGGATTATCGCATTTACCATAGTTTCAGCAGGGTTCGGTGTGGCGTTATCCATGCTGTTTAAGCCAGGCGTGGGGATTGAGATTGCAAGCGCAGAGGATGTGGCAAATGCGGCGGTAGAATCATCCTCCCTTCAGGAAACGCTGTTAGGCTTTGTGCCCACCAATATTATCGGCTCCATGGCAGAGAGCGCAATGGTGCCCTGTATCGTGTTTTCACTGTTCTTTGGTGTGGCAATGGGCGCGTATACGAAGCAGAGTGGGAACCGCAACATGGTAGAGTGGGTGACAGGTCTTAATACGATTATCACCAACATTATTAAGACGGTTATGCATATTGCGCCAATCGGTATCTTTTGTCTGCTGGCAAATGTGGCCGGCTCTACGGGCCTTAAGGTTATTATTCCGATGATGAAGTTCTTAGGAGTGCTTTTGATTGGCGATGCAATTCAGTTTATGCTGTTCGGTCCCTTTACGGCGGCAATGTGTAAGGTGAATCCTGCTAAAATGCCGAAGAAATTCGCTAAGATGTCCATCATGGCCGTGACCACAACCTCAGGAGCCATCTGCCTTCCCACAAAGATGGAGGATGCCGTAACCAAATTCGGTATCAGCCGTAAGGTTGCAGATTTTACTGGACCGATTACCATGTCCATGAATAGCTGCGGGGCTGCACAATGCTATGTGGCGGCAATCTTCTTCATGGCACAGTCTACAGGAATCCAGATGACGGTGTACCAGATGGGAATGGCAATTCTGTTGTCCTGTCTAATGTGTATGGGAACCATCTCTGTACCTGGCGGTTCTGTAATCGTCTATACGTTCCTGGCGTCTTCACTTGGACTGCCCCTTGAGAGCATCGCGGTATTAATCGGTATTGACTGGTTTGCCGGAATGTTCCGTACACTGATGAATGTAGATGTGGACGTTATGGTTGGTATGCTTGTTGCAAGCAAGCTTGGCGAGCTTGACCGTGACGTATACAATGAGAAGAAGGAAGTCTCATATAATTAATTAAGGTTTCAAATCACTATTTGAACATACATATCTCTTTTAAGGAGCCAAAGGGCTTCGGAGAACCTCTGGGTATTGAAGGATATAGCCAGAGGTTCTTTTTTTGTAAAATATAGCTTAATATGGATTTTTGTTCATGTACAATGTCTTCTCCTAAGAGATTATATGCTGGACATTGTGACAGAGTTCGTGATAGATTATATCCAAAGGGCACACCGTAATACAAGGTATACCCAAAGGGCACACCGTAATGCATAAGATGAATAGTAAGGAGGGAGAACATGCAGGGAGACAGGCTGGTATTTGAATTGATTTTAAATATTGCCCTTCTGGTGCTGATTGCAAATCTGATATCCAAATTCAGGCTGATTCAGAAGCTCATTTTGCAGGAGAATAGAAGCCTTAAAAGCCAGGCGTTTCTGTCAGTGGTTTTTGGCGGGATGGTGGTTCTGTCAACGTATACAGGAATTGATATTGGCTCATACAGTCTAAATACACGGGTAATTGGTGCTATGGCGGCAGGACTTTTGGGCGGACCCATTGTGGGGCTGTATGCATCTTTGATTGGAGCCATCTATGTATACCTGTTTTCTGCTCATCAGGCATTTGCCATGGCGTCCGCATTTTCCACGATGATGTTTGGACTTTTAGGAGGCGGCTTCTACCCCTATTTTCAGCGAGGCAAATGGAAATACCAGGACTTGTTTTTGCTGACCTGTTTTGCCGAGGTGTGCGACATGGTGTGCCTCCTTCGGTTTACCGTTCCGGTGGAGATGGCATTAAATACAATACTGGAGATTTCGCTGCCCATGATTCTTTTTAATGCCAGCGGAATCCTAATCTTTATTTCCAGCTTTAATCATATGTTTATCCAGCAGGACATCGAGCGGAGCCGCCAGCTTCAGCAGGCTTCAGGACTTGTGCGAAAATGTCTGCCCCTGCTGGTGAAAGGCCTTGAGGATTGTGACAACATGGAGAGGTTTGCCAAAACCATATTGGAGGAGACGGACTGGGCGGGGGTGGTTATCACCAGCAGAAGCCAGATTATTGCATGTGGGCAGAAGGAAATCGACAAGAATTTCCAGATAGGGGAGAAGATACCGGATATCGGGGTGCGGGTCATGGAAACAGGAAGGATGGAAACCATGTCCCAGGTGCCTTTGTCGAGTCCCTGGTATGAGTGGATGAAGGAGTATTCTTTAGTTGCGGCGCCTTTTATGATACGGGACCAGGCGGCAGGGTGTCTTATTGTGTGGGTGAAGAAACAGTGGGTGTTCCGTAAAAGTGAGTTAGAGCTTCACCAGCATCTGGTGGACTTAAGCTCCTATCAGCTTGCCCTCTCTGAGCTTGAACGTCAGAAGGATATGCGTCAAAAGGCGGAGTTTAAGGCATTGCAGTTCCAGGTAAACCCCCATTTTCTATTCAATGCACTGAATACGGTTTCCTGTGTTTGTCGGGAGAATCCTATACGGGCAAGAGAGCTTTTAATTATTCTTGCCAATTATTTTCGGTATAACTTGAACAGCGAGGCGTATATGGTTCCCTTTGAGGAGGAAATGGAGCATGTGCGGGACTATCTTGAGCTTGAGAAGGCAAGATTTGAGGAGAAGCTAATCATCACTTACGATGTTCCAAAAGATTTGGAGCTTGAGATTCCCACCTTGATTCTTCAGCCTATTGTGGAAAATGCTGTGCGCTATGGAATCAACCGAGAGGGAAAGCGGATCGTGACGATTTGTGCAAGGGAAGAACCAAAGGGATGCAAGGTATGCATCTGTGATGAAGGAAAAGGTATGCCAGAGGAGGTACTAAAGAAGCTGAAAAGCGGAGAGTCTATTGGCAACAGCGTGGGGCTTAGCAATGTGCACAAGCGGATGAAGAGTATCTATGGGGAGGAGAACGGGCTTCATATCACAAGCTCAAAGGAGGGAACTTGCGTTAAGCTGTGCTTTGGGGCTGAATCTCTACGCAGGCTTTAGAAGGGTGATATCCGTAGTTTACAAAAATGGAGGATGGGAAAATGAGAATCGCAGTAATCGATGACGAGAGGCCGGCGAGAAGTGAATTGAAGCATCAGTTATGGGAGCTAATTCCAGATGCGCAGATTGACGAGGGAGAGAGCGGAGCACAGGCTCTTGAAATGGCGGGGGAGGTGTGCTATGATTTATTTTTCCTCGATATCAATCTGGGAGATATTAATGGGACGGTTCTTGTAAACGCACTTAAAAATATGCAGCCGGCTATGAAAATTGTGTTTGTGACAGCCTATTCGGAGTATGCTGTGAAGGCTTTTGAGCTTGAGGTAGAGGATTATATCATGAAGCCCTTTGATAAGAAACGCTTGGAAAAGATGCTGAAAAAATGTAAAATAACGAAGAAGGCGGAGAAGGGGACGGACAGCGTAAGACGGATTGCAATCAATACAGAGGGGAAGACGATTTTTAAAGAGGTGGGGGATATTGTATATATAGAGACCTATAACAGAGGATGTATGATTCATACAGTGGAAAATGATTACTTTGAAGGAAAGACCATAGGAGAGTTCGAGAAGAAACTAGGTGACATGGGATTTTTTCGGAGTCAAAAAAGTTTTCTCGTTAATCTCAATAAGGTGAAGGAGTTATTTTTGTGGAAGAATAACAGCTTTGCCATTAAGATGGAGGGATATGAGAAGGAGATTCTTCCTGTGGGGAGAGAGAAGATTAAGGTTCTGCGCCAGTTGCTTGGGGGCTGATGAAGTCAAATATTTTGAATCCATGTTGTCAGATTGCATAACGAAAATGAGAAAACAGCTATTGACATCACAGGTCACATATGTTAAATTATTATAAAAAAAAAAAAAAAAAGAAAGTAGAGTATCCACTCTCACCATAGCACAA
>ERZ808028.1400-NODE-1400-length-14664-cov-4.365257_pt1 | contig 14664 bp, 9 predicted proteins | sample MGYA00380184_ERZ808028 | MGnify/ENA primary metagenome ERZ808028 (study PRJEB31490, sample SAMN06133397) | mouse gut metagenome | isolation source: J8_1 | host: mice | place: China: Chengdu | collected 2015-05 ...
TGGGCAGTTTGACGGGGCCGCCCTCTCCGTCACGGCTCCGCCGTGCCACCTCTCCCAAAGGGAGAGGTAAGGTCCGCATCCGCCGCCCGTCCTTAGCTCCCCCTTTGGGGGAGCTGGCAGCCCGAAGGGCTGTCTGAGAGGGCCCCTCCAGACGCCCTCCAAGAAGCGCGGCCCCCCGCACCCCTTGGAGGACGCCCGCTGTCGCGGGCGTTCCCTTCTTTTATGGTTATTCCTCCCACTCAATTGTGACTGCACCATCATCAGAGCAATTTATCTTGATGCTCTGCCCCTTATACTCTTTGCTTTGGCCCACATAGGCTCCAGTTTTCTCGCCCAACGATCCAGCAGACCCCGCTGCCCTATCTACATGATAGTACTTTCCATCAATATTGACATTCGATTCAGCATCCAGGTACTGAATACTAGCAACAGCAGCTGCCGCACGTGCATTAGCTTCATCAGTAGCTTTTCTTGCCTTGTCCAGAGACATTGTGACCACAGGAATAGACACCGCCACCAGGATTGCGATAATGGCGACGACGATGAGCATCTCGACGAGGGTGAAACCGCCGTTTTTGCTGAGCTTTGTGTTCAGCTTTTCTCTTAACTTTTTCATCTAAATATCTTCCTTTCTTGGGGTGGGTCGGGCAGCGCCGGGCTACCGCCCAATTTCCTTGGGGGTGAGTGCCCATCGTCTACCCACGGGTAGACGACAAAGGTTTAACCTTTGTGCCTCCGTGGGAAGGAGATATTTAAATCTTCCAATTTGATGGTTACTCGCCCCCAACCTTCTTCGCCAACCCAGGGATCGGTTGAGGGATGTTTTGGTTTTGCTGATTAGGGTGCTGTCTTGAATGCGGCCGTTACTTTATCGTTAGCTGCATCATATGTCACAGTCAAAGGGCCCTTATCTTTGCATTTCGAGCACTGACCTGTTACTGCGTCAGTGCTGGCATCGGATAAACTTCCTTGCGGACTTCCTTCTGTATCTGCCACCACATAATACCATGTATCATCTTCAGTGACTTGATCGGTCAACACTTTAGTGCTGCCTAAACCAAATGCGTTTCTCAAATTGGCTTCGTCAACAGCGTGTCTAGCCTTATCCAAGCTAGCGTTAAACATGGGAATGGACACAGCAATCAGGATAGCGATAATGGCCACGACAATCAGCATCTCAACCAGCGTAAAGCCTTTTTTATTACGGAATTTTTCCCTCAACCCTTTCATTTTAGGAAAATTCCCTCCTTTCCTTCCTAAAACTGGAATATATATTCAGAGCCCGGGTTGGCGAAGGCTCGGAATAACAACCTTGCGATGGGTCAAATTGCGGAATACATACTAAACATAGGCAGATAGACCGCCATGAGGATAAACACCACAAAAATCGCCAGCACCACGATAATCGTGGGCTCCAGAAGGGCCAGGGCCCGCTTTGTGCGCACCTCCACCTCGTTGTCGTAGTACTCGGCCAGCACCTTCAGGGTGGACTCCATGGACCCGGTGGCCTCGCCCACCGCCGTCATCTGCACCAGCATGGGGGGCAGCTCCCTGGCATAGCCCATGCACTCCCCCAGAGGACGGCCGCCCTCCACCCCGGGGAGGGTATTCAGCACCTCGCCGGACATACACTGGTTGGTCATGGTCCGGCCCGACACCTCGATGGCCTGGAGAATGGGCATCCCCGCCGTGAGCAGGGTGGACATGGTATGGGCAAACTGGCTGGCCCCGGACATGCGGACCACCTCCCCGATCAGGGGGAGCTTTAGCTGAAGCCCTGCCAGGACAGCCCCGCCCTTCTCCGTCAGACCGTACAGCCGCAGGAGAAACACCGCCAGGGCGATGACCCCCAGCAGCACCAGGGCGTACCGCTGGAAAAAGTTCGACACCCCGATGAGGGCCACCGTCACCCAGGGCAGCTCCACGTCCATGGACTGGAACATGCCGGTGAAGGTGGGCACGGCGTAGCCCATGATGATGGCCACCACCACAGCCGCCACCGCCAGCACAAAGGCCGGGTAGGTCAGGGCGCTGACCACGCTCTCCCGGGTCTTGTTCATCCGGTGGTAGTACTCCGCCATCCGGCCGAAGGAGGACAGCAGGTCACCCGACTCCTCCCCCGCCCGGACCGTCTCCCGGAAGGTGACCGGCAGGGACCGCTCCCCGCGCTGGGAAAAGCTGTAGCTCAGGCTCCAGCCGTTGGACACGTCCTCCGACACCTGGCGCAGCAGCCGGCCCAGCGCCTTGTCCGGGCACTGCTCCGCCACCAGGTCCACCGTCTGCACCAGGGGCAGGCCCGCCTTCAGGATGATGGCGAACTGCCGGCAGGTGAGGGCCAGGCTCTTGGCGCTGATCCTCTGGAAGCGGGCCAGCGGGTCCCGGACCGCCGCGCGGGGCACCTCCTTCAGGGACAGCACTACCTCGCAGCTCTGGCGTATCTGGGCCACCGCCGCCGTCTGGCTCACCGCCTCCACCACCCCCGTTACCCGCTCACCGCCGGCGTAGGCGCCCTCGTATCTGTATGTGGGCATGGGTCTCTTCCCTCCTTCCCGTCACGCCGCCGCTACAGCGGACGCTTCAGCCCGGTCCCCCGCGCCCCGTTGGCCGGAGCCGCAGCCTGGCTCTGGTCACGCAGGGCCGCGCGAAAGGTCTCCTCGCTGATGACCCCCGCCGTACGGAGATTTTGCAGACAGCGGTCCATCAGAATGTTGCCCGATGCGCCCGTGGTCTGGATGGCGTTGGCGATCTGAGGGGTCTTGCCCTCCCGGATCAGGTTGCGGATGGCGCCGTCTACCTTCATCACCTCGCAGGCCAGCACCCGGCCCCCGCCCGCCCTGGGCAGAAGCTGCTGGCTGAGCACCGCCTTCAGCGTCATGGAAAGCTGAAGCCGTATCTGCTGCTGGCGTTGGGCCGGGAATACGTCTACCATGCGGTCGATGGAGTCGGCCGCCGAGTTGGTGTGCACCGTGCCGAAGACCAGATGGCCCGTCTCCGCCGCCGTGAGAGCCGTCTCGATGGTCTCCAGATCCCGCATCTCGCCCACCAGGATCACGTCCGGGTCCTCCCGGAGGGCCGCCCGCAGACCCGCCGCGAAGGACTGGGTGTCCTTGCCCACCTCACGCTGGTTGATGACGCACCGGTCCGGGGTGTAGATGTACTCGATGGGGTCCTCCAGGGTGAGGATGTGCTTGGCCTCCTGCCGGTTGATCCGGTTCAGAATGGCCGCCAGAGTGGTGGACTTGCCCGAGCCCGTCTCCCCCGTGATGAGGACCAGACCCTGGCTGTAAGCCGGGAAGTCGGACACCACCTTGGGCAGGCCCAGCTCCGACAGGTCGGGGATGTGCTCATTCAGCAGGCGGATGGCGGCCGACCAGCCGCCCTGCTGGCGGAACAGGTTCAGCCGGCACCGCACCCCGGCGATGGTCAGGGCCAGGTCGGCCTCCCCCACCACCCGCAGGGTGGCCAGCTCCCCGCCAGCCAGCTCCTGGACCAGCTCCTCGCATTGCAGGGGGGTGAGGATCTCCTCCCCCAGGGGCCGGATGGCCCCGTCTACCCGGCACCGGGGGGTCAGCCCCGCCACCAGATGGATGTCAGAGGCTCCGGCTGCCCGGGCCCTGGTTACATATTCTTCTGTCATTTCTTTTCCTCCTATCCTTCTCCCAGCACACGCTGGACCTCCTCCGGCGTGGTAATCCCCTCCAGCACCAGACGGCGGCAGTCCTCCATGATGGGGCGGAAATCCGCCCGGCCTACCGCCTCCTCCAGCTGGCGCAGGTCGTGGGCGTAGATGGCCCGGCGCACCCCGGAGGTGACGGGCAGGACCTCGAAGACCCCCACCCGCCCCCGGTAGCCCGTATTGAAGCACTCGCCGCAGCCCTGGCCCCGGTAGAACTGCCGGTCCGCCGGCTCCATGCCCAGGGCCGCCTGCTCCTCCGCCCCGGGGGAGTAGGGCCGGCGGCAGTGGGGACAGATCCGCCGCACCAGCCGCTGGGAGATGATCCCCTTCACCGCCCCGGCCACCAGGTAGGGCTCCACGCCGATGTCCAGCAGACGGTCCACCGAGGAGACGGCGTTGTTGGTGTGGACGGTGGACAGCACCAGGTGGCCCGTCATGGCCGCCCGCATGGCGATCTCCGCCGTGTCCCCGTCACGAATCTCGCCCACCGCGATGATATCCGGGTCCTGGCGGAGCACCGAGCGCAGGGCGTTGGCAAAGGTGAGGCCCGTCCTCTCGTTGATCTGGACCTGGCACACCCCGTCGATGTGGTACTCCACCGGGTCCTCCAGGGAGACCAGGTTTACCTCCTCGCTCTTGAGCCGGTCGATCATGGCGTAGAGGGTGGAGGTCTTGCCCGAGCCCGTGGGCCCCACCATCAGGATGGCCCCCTCCCGGGTCCGGTCCAGCAGGGCGCAGAAGCGCTCCCGGTTCTCCCCCTCCAGGCCGATGCCCTCCAGGGTGGCCAGCTCCGGCGTCTTCCGCAGAAGGCGGATCACCACCTTCTCCCCGTGGATGGTGGGCAGGGTGGAGATGCGCAGGTCCACCGCCTCCTGCCGGACGGTGGCCGCCGCCCGGCCGTCCTGGGGGATGTTCTTCTGGGCGATGTCCATCCGGGCCATGATCTTCAGCCGGGAGATGACCGAGCTCTGGAGCTCACGGGGCACCGGGATGATGGGCCGCAGAGCCCCGTCGATGCGCATACGGATGGTCATGCCACCCTCGCCGGGCTCCAGGTGGACGTCGCTGGCCCCCTCGGTACAGGCCCGGTCGATGATGGAGTTCACCAGGCGGATGGCCGGGGCGGCGTCCGCCTCCTCCTCGTCCACCGCCAGCTCCGGGGTCTGGACCGCGCCGTACTGGCCCCCGATCAGGTCCCGGCGCATGTCCTCGATGGCCTGCATGGCCCCCTGGTTGCTGTACAGGTTCTGGACCGCCCGCTCCAGGGCCGCCGAGGCCGCGATGACCGGGATCACCCTGCGCCGGGTGACGGCCTGCACCTCCTCCACCGCCACGAAGTTCAGCGGGTCGGCCATGGCCAGCTTCACGTCCGTCCGGTTGGCCCGGATGGGGAGCACCATGTACTTCTTCGCAATGGCCCTGGGCAGAAGCTGGGCCATCTCAGGGGGGATGGCACAGGTGTTCAGATCGACAAATTCCACCCCCAGCTGGTCCATCAGGGTGTCGATCAGCTGCTTCTCGGTGATGAAGCCGTGCTTTTGCAGCACGGCGCCCAGGCGCTCGCCGCTGCCCGACTGGAGGGCCAGCGCCTCGTCCAGCTGCCCCTGGGTGATGGTTCCGCTCTTGACCAGCAGGTCGCCAAGCCGGATGTATTTCATGGAGGCGTCTCCCCTTCCTCTGTCTTGCCGGGCCCGTTCAGGCAGCGGACGGTCAGCTCGGTCTCCGCGCCGACCCCCTCGTCCCCCGTCCAGACCACCTTCAGGCTGATATGAAATGTGCCGTCCGTCTCATCCCACTGGATATCCAGCTCACGGACCTTGTAGGCCTCGCCCCGGTAGGCTCCGCCCTCATAGCCGTCCCCGCTCTGCCAGCCCGGGGGCAGCAGATGCCTTCCCCCGGCCAGGATGCGGCCCTCCTTCAGCTCCAGCGTCGTGCGCGCCCCGAAGGAGGGGCTGTGGTAGCTGGTGAGCCGGCCCGCCTCCGCCGTGACATCCTGGGCGAAGCGCAGTTCGCCGGCCAGGGCGTCCGCCGCAGTGGACAGCAGCAGCTGAGTCTCCGCCGCCGCCGTGAGCTCACGGTAGCTCTTTGCCGCCACCCCGATGCCCGCGTTGACCAGCAGGCCCAGCAGGACCAGAATCACAATCCCGCACAGCAGCTCCACCAGGGTCAGGCCCGAGGCGTCCCGCAGCTTTTTCCTCATGGGCCGGCCCCCTCCCAGGAGTAGGACCAGGTCCTGCCGCCACCCCAGACGCTGACCGGTATGGAGTTTTTCAGGCCGTTTTGGGTGTTCACCACCTCAACCGCCCCGGGCAGGGCGGAGCCCCTCCGGGCCTCCGCCGCCGTGAGCTGCCGGTAGTAGTCCTCATCCCGCTCCCGGGCGTCCAGGCCCAGGCGGACGGAGACCATGATTCCGCCCGCCAGAAGGGCCACCGACAGCGCCCCGATGAGAATGGAGGCCAGCAGCTCCACCAGGGTCTCCCCCCGGCGCTCTCTCAGCTTCTTTCTCATGGCTCCTCCTTCCCCTTGGCTACCCAGCTCAGCGTCCAGGTCAGCACCTCGGTCTGCTCGCTGTGGGTCCCCGCCTGGCCCGTTCCGTCTCCCCCCGCCAGGGTGAAGAGCTCCACGGGGGACAGGGACGCCCGCAGCTCCGCCTGCATGGTGTGGGTATGGACCACCGCGCCGTCCCGCCCCTTCTCGTCCAGCTCGGCCAGGAGGTGGAGGTCGCCGGTGCTCCGGAAGCTCACCCGGACCCGCAGCTCCTCCCCCGCCAGACCGGGATAGTCCTCCGACGGGCTTTGGAGGGTCAGGGTGAGGTCGCAGAACTCCGGCACCGCCGGCAGCGGCCGGGGGGTAAATGCGTCGTAGCGGTTGCCCGTCTGCCGGTCCGCCACGCTCGCCTCCTGGAAGCGGCCGGCAAACAGCTGGTCCAGGTTGTCCCCCAGGGGCAGGACCGGGGCCGCCGGGCCGTTCAGGCCGCAGACAAATTCCCCGTCCTCCCGCCTGTAGGAGTGCTGCCAGTAGTCGTGCACCCAGTCCGTGGTAACGCTTCCGTCCGGATGCCTGGTGGTGACCGGCTTCTGGACATCCGTCACGGTGTGGGTATACCTCCCCCGGTACTGGGCCGCGGTGAGCTGGTCGCTGACCAGGGTGATGGCCGAGGACAGGGTGAGATACCGCTGCTGGGCCTCCCGGTTGCTGCCCAGCTTGCCCCCGTTGGACACCGCAGCCATCAGAACAGAGGCGGCTACCATCATGCACACCAGCAGAAACAGCAGGGCCAGCAGAATGGACGCCCCGCGCCGGCTGTTCAGCTTGTTCCGCAGATTCTCCACCTGCTGTCCCTCCTCTCTTACCCCGCTGCCGTCTTTTCCGGCGGAAGGGCTATGGTTATGGTGTGCTCCCGGCCCGACAGGGTCAGCTTTACCGTCAGCTCCAGGTCCTGGGGCCAGCTGTCATGGGTCAGGGTGAGCCGGCCCTTCCCCGGGTCCGCGACGGGGGTATAGCCGGTGACCGGCGCGCCGCCGGAGGTGAGGGAGACAATCTCGATCTCCTCGAATCCCGTCCCAAAGGTCAGGGTGTAGGTTCTGCCGTCCGGGCTCCGCTCCGCCTCGGGCAGGGGCTCTACCACCACCGTGATGGCCGTGCTCTGCCGGGAGGGCTCCGCCCCCTCCGGGGCGTTGGGGTAGGGGTAGGTGAAGGAGACGTTGACCGTGTGGGTCCCGGGCTCGGTCCCCGCCAGCTCGATGGCGGGGCGCTTCTCCGCCTCGCCGTCCGCCGCCGGGGCATAGACGGACTGGACAATTTGGACCGCCACCTCTCCGCTGCTGCCCGCCTCGGTGAGGGTGAGCCCCGTCTGGTCGGCCAGCTCCTGGCCGTCCAGACCGCACACCGACAGGGGGAGGGGGAAGGTCTCGCCGGAGAAGATGGTCACCGAGGCGGGGGTCAGCTTCAGGCGGGCGGTTACGTTGATGATGAGCTCCAGCTCGTAGACCGTGCCGCCCACCGTGTACCGCACCGTTCTGGTGACGGTGCCCTCCGTCTGGGGGGTGACCGTGAGGGTGGCGGCGTTGTTCCCCGGCGTTACCGCCACCTCGGCGGCCGGCTTGGGAGCGCCGGGCTCCTCCTCCACCGGCTTGACGGTCCAGGCGCCCCCCGTCGGGGTGCCCGCCACCAGCTCAAGCTGCTCGGTGTAGGGGTCCAGGTTGACAAAGAGGTCCAGCACAATGGGCTCCCCGCCCCTGTCCCGCCGGATGCCCTGGAGGGGCCACTGGCCGTAATGGACATGGAAGCCCTCCCGCTCCAGGACGGTGGGGAAGGGGTAGTTCATGCCTTTGAGGTCCCCCCGGGTGCTGGGCGGGTAGCTGTATTTGCCCGACACTGAGAAGCCGTCCACCTCGGAGGTGACGGGGCGGAAGCCGGTGAGCACATCGTAGATGCTGGGGTAGACCGCTGTCCCCAGTGTTACCGGCTCTCTGCCGGAAAGCTGCTGGTAGGTCACCCCGCCGTCCGTCCCCGACCGGTCGCTGAGGTAGAAGCAGCTGGCAATGGTCTGTGAATTGCCCCCTGTCTCCGTGCCCGCGCTGTTCCCGATGGGGGCGGCGTCAATCAGCTTCGTGTCCTCCGGCAGGGATACGCAGGTGTAGCACCTGCGGATGGCCGACGCGCCTGTGCTGTTCGCTCCGGTCAGAGGGGCCATGCCCACCCCGCCGGTAATTCCGCCCGCACGGACGCCGCTGCCCGCCCTGGAGCCTACGCTGATGGAGCCGCCGGTGTAGCAGTCGGTGACCGCTCCCGTGGTGGAGCCCACCAGGCCGCCCGCCCGGACGGGGATGTAGGTGGTCTTCTTCTCGTCCTTGTACCCGATTTCAATCTGGATGGCGGCGGAGGCGGTGCAGCCCGTGAGGTCCATGTCGGTCATCCCCACCAGGCCGCCGATGGCCCCGCCGATGCTTCCGGATTTTGTGGTGACCGACAGCACGGCCTCGTCCCGGATGGTGTAGCCCGCCACGGCGCAGTTGGTGATGGCGCTGTTCTGGGCCAGCCCCACCAGAACGCCGCCGGCGTACCAGCGGTCGGAATCCGCCGTGCCGGCCTTCCGGCCCTTGACCGTCACCACGTCGGTCCCCGTCTCGGAGAACATTACAATATTGCTCAGCCGGGCGTTCTTGACCACCCCGAAGAGCCCCATGCAGTTCACCTCATAGGTGCCGGTGTTGATGGCGATGTTGAAGTTCTTCATGACGTAGCTTCCGCCGTCGTAGTTCCCGCCGAACCAGCCGGGGATCTCTTTTCCGTTGATGGTGGTCTGGGCGATGGGGAAGAATACCCCGGGATAGGTCGCCCCGTCCTTCACATAGGTGTTGCCCTCCCCCGTCCAGTCCAGGTCGTGGGTCTGCTTCCAGTAGTACTGGGCCGACTTGTTCTCGCCGCTGAGATAGGGGAAGTATTTCGGGGCGTAGTATGTTTCAAAACCGACGGCTACGTCGGTATAGGCGGTGTCGTACCAGTTGATCTCCTGGAGCTGCATCCCGCAGCGCACCTGGAAGGGATTGGCCGCCGAGCCCACCGGCTGGGCCGACGCCCCGTTTTTCAGGGTCAGGCCCTTGCTCTTTACCGACATGGAGTCCGCGAACTGGGGGTTGACGGTGAACTCCGCTGTCACTGTTTTTCCCGCCGTCCGCTGTGTCAGGATAAAGGCGCCGCCGTTGGGGTCGATGGAAGCGTTGGCGCTTTCCTTGAACAGGCACAGACCGCTTACCGTCCTGGCCGCCCGCTCATCCTCGGTCACCCCATCCGCCGCCCGGGCCTGCTCCCGGTAGGACTCCCAGGAGTGGAAGGTGTAGCCCGGCATCAGGTCCGCGAGGGCTTTGTCCGCGTCGGCATTGGTGGCCTCGCTCCCCGTCATGGCCGAGAGCTTGAGATAGCTGCCCCCCGGCCGTTGGCTGTAGTACACATACCCGGTATAGCCGATCTTCTCCGACCGGAAGGTGACGTTTTTGCTGACCTCCGTCTTGCTGTAGTACCCGTAGCCGTACCGGGTCACCACGCCGCCGTCGTCGTGGGCGGTGGACAGGGTGGTCAGCTTGGAGACGGTGGGGGTCTCAGCGCCGGGGTCCACCGCCAGGGCGCTGATGTGGTAGGAGACCTCGCCGCCCGTCTCCAGACGCTCCCAGTAGTACACCCCCATCTCCCCCAGGGCCATGGGGGCGGGCCACTGGCCGTAATGGACCGGGTTCCCCTTGGCGTCCTTCACGCCGGTGGGGTAGGGGTAGGGGCCCTCCAGGCCGGGGTCCGTCTGTCCGTTCAGGGACATGCCCGCCATGGGGTTGGCCGTCAGCCCCTCGTAGGTGATGGGGGTCGCCCTTCTGGGGGTGCAGCTGGCGGCGTAGGACTCGTCCCGGTAGGTGAAGTTGCCGTCGTTGAGGTAGAAGGTGCCCGACTGGCTGCCCGACCGCACGCCGCAGAAGCCGTAGGTCTCGATGCCCTCGCCGCTGGACTTCAGGTCCACCGCCGCGTAGCACTGGGAGACGCTCCCCGTGTTGTAGCCCACAAAGCCGCAGATTCGGGCCGTTGAGGTGCCCTCTACCTCCGCCGTCACCCGGCCCACTGCGTAGGAGTTGGTGATAATCGCGTCGTTGCGCCCCACCAGACCGCCGCTGTAGGAGCCGGCATAGGTGGAGTTGTCCGCCGAGAGGGAGGCGGTCTCCGCCCCGCAGTTCCGGATGGTTCCGCTGTTCCAGCCCACCAGGCCCCCGATGTACATGGTGGCCCCGGTGAAGCCCCGGGCCTTCATCCGGACGCCCGATACGGCGCAGTTGTCCACCGTGCCGTTGTTGGCCCCCGCCAGCGCACCCGCGTAGAAGGGCATGGAGCCGTCCCCCATGGCCACGGTGAACTCGCTGTCCGGGTTCAGCTCGCAGACGATATTCCGCAGTGAGCCGGTGGAGCTGCCGAACAGCCCCGCGTAGAAGCTCTGGCCCACCCGGGCGCTGCCGAAGACTACACCCCGGATGGTATGGCAGTTTCCGTTATAGGAGCCGTTGAAGCTGCGCTGCTCCAGGGTGAGGCCGTCGCTGTCTCCGCTGCCGATGGGCTTCTGGACATAGCCGCCCCCCTCCCCCTGGGGAAACAGGCCGTAGCCGGTATAGGCGGCATAGTTCAGGTCCAGACCCTGGCTGAAGGTGAGGCGGTGGGACATGCTGTGGAAGTACTCCCGGTGCTCCCCCAGGTCGTACAGGTGCCGGGGGGTGCGGACGCTGACCACGCTCCGGCCGTTTTTCAGCAGCTCCCGGGCGTACTCCAGGGCCCACGCCTGGGTGGGCGCGGCCTCCCCCTCCTCCCGGGCGTAGGGGATTACCGTCTCGGCAAAATGGGGGTTGTAGAAGTACTCGCCGGAGGCCCCGGGGCTGTTGTCGAAGCGCAGCTCCAGGCTCAGATACTGGTAGAAGTCCTCCGGGGCCACAGGGCTGTTGACCACCGTACCCGGCATGAGCATCAGGTAGTAGCTGGCCTCGTTGCCCTGGCCGTCCTTGCCGGTGGTCGGGATCAGCTCTGACACCTTCCGGGTGCTCCGCCAGACCTCATTGCCCCCGACGTCCCGGCACAGGGCGGTGACCGTTTTCACCGTCCCCCCGCCGGCGCTTACGTCAGTCTGGAGGAAGGCCACGGCGTAGCCGTCGGAGCGGATGCTGCCCGCCTCCAGGTTGTTTACCAGATAGCGGGCGTTGCCGCCGGAAAAGCGGTATGTGCCGTCGTCGTGGAGCTCATAATATACCAGACTGGGCTCCTTGAACTCCGCCCCCCAGTCGCCCCAGTGGGGCAGGTCCTGCAAGCCCGGGAAGGAGTAGACCGTCAGATTCAGGTGCTCCTGGAGGTTGTAGGGGCTGCTGCCCCGGGCGTCCTTCCAGGCGAAGGACCCGCCCAGCCGGTCTGCCAGGCTGTTTCCCTCCCGGTCGGTCATCTCTCCGTAGGACAGGCCGGCGCCTCCCGCGCCCGCCGTCCCGGCCCCCAGGTAATAAGTATCCTTAAATGTGTCGTGATTGGCGGCAGACTGCCCCTCGGTCAGCGCGCAGACGGCTCCATTGCCCGGGAAACGCATGGCGGAATAGACCCGGCTGGCCTCCACCTTGCCCGGCCCCAGGCTCAGCCCGCCGGCCTTCTGCACCTGATCCCCCACGATGAAGCCGGCGGCGTAACAGTCCGTCAGGGTTACCAGATCGGCGCTGCCGATCAGGCCGGCGGCGGCGGGGCCGGTGAGGTAGCAGTCGGCGTAGGAGCCGGTGATCTCCACCCAGCCAGACATCGCGCCGATCAGACCGCCGGCACACTCCGTCCCCGACAGGGTGGTGGCCGCGAAGGAGCTTTGGATGGTCACAGCGCCCTCCCGGATGCTGCCGATCAGGCCGCCGGCCTGCCCGCCGGTGACCATAAACTGATAGCCCGCCTCGTCGCTGCCCAGCCGGCCCCGCAGGTTGGGCTGGCCCTCGTCCTCCCACCAGACCCGGCAGCCGGTGATTGACCCGCAGCCCCCCAGCTCCCCCGCCAGCGCGCCGGCGGGGTCGGTTCCCCCCGCCACCTGGGCGTTGACCAGGCGGACCTCCGTCAGGCTCCAGGGGGCATCGGGGGCCCCGCTCAGGCCGGCGAACAGGCCCGCCGGGCCGTCGCTCCGGGGGATGTACAGCTCCTGGATCTCACGCCCGCCGCCGTTGTAGGTCCTGAGCGCGTCGTTTTGGATGGGCTGAAATTCGTAGTCAGGATAGGTCTCGTTGGTGCGGCACAGGATGTCGCTGGCCTGCTCCGCCCCGGTCTTGCCCGTTACACCGGAAAAATCTGTGCTCAGGTTCTGGAGATGGCGCAGATTTTTTATCAGGGCGGTCGCGCCGCCGCTCCCCTCAGCGAAGAGGCTGTTGTCCCTGTCGGAGGCCGTGAGGGGCGCCCGGTCCAGGCTGTAGGTCAGGGAGGCCTGGACGGTAAGGTCCGCCCCCGGGACAAGCCCCGTATTCAGGTCCTGAAAGCGGAGGGGAGGGCCGCCCGTCTGGCCCGCCAGCTCATCCAGCACCCAGACTGTGGTGTATCTGGTCCCATCCCCCTCGGGCTGGGAGGTGGATTCCAACTGGCGGCCGGGCTGGTCCGTCAGCTCCGCGCCGCCCGCGGTGACACGCAGCGTCCCCCCGTCGGCCTGGAGCTCCCCGGGGAGCCAATAGCTCACCTCCACCGTCAGCCGCTCCTCGTTGCGGATCAGCACCGTGAGCTGGGGGGTGGGCAGGGTCTCCCCCGCCTCCCCCTCGGCGGTGCCGCCCCCGTAGTAGCCCAGCATGGGCTCCGCCCTCATCCGGGCCGTCCGGCCGGCGGAGCTCCACTTGCTGTAAAAGGCGCTGAAATCCGCCTCCTCCAGCCGCTCGATGGGCTGCTCCGCGTAAAATACGTCGGTCACGCTGCCGCTGACCGGCTCGTAGACAATGTAGAAGTCCCCCTCCAGCAGCGCGGGGTCGATGGTCCCCACCGGCAGAAGCTGGCTCAGGTTTCCGTCGTCCCTGGTCACCACGTAGGCCGCGGTCCCCCCGGCCCCGGCGGACAGCCGGGTCAGCGTTACCTCGCCGCCCCCCTTGACCAGTCCGCCCAGCCGCCGCTCCCCCGACAGGAGCACCGCCCGGTTCTCCGCCGCCATGTAGATCGACCGGGCCGCGTTGTCCAGCTCGGTGAGCTTCAGCCAGTTTCGGTAATAGATGACCCCTACCCCGGAGACGCCCAGCAAAATGACGATGATCGCCACCACCGCCAGCATCTCTATCAGGGAAAATCCCTTATTCCAGTTTTCCTTTAAACCGTTCCGCATACTGTTTCCCTCTGCGGCCCCGTCCTTGAGCAGGCCGCCAATTCGCCGCAAAAACTTTACTGTGTATCCTATTCGGATATGCAATGCATTTTATCACATCCGATTCGGATATACAATAACATTGTTCGCGTTTTACCAAAAATTTTTTGAAACGAGGAAGTTGCCATGGGGCTTGATTATCAGGCAATCGGCACCCGTGTCCGCCGTCTGCGGAAGGCCCGCGGACTGACGCAGCAGACGCTGGCTGAGCTGTCTGACCAGGAGCCGTCCAATATCTCCCACATCGAGCGGGGCGCTACCAAGCTCAGTCTGCCTACCCTGGTGAACATCGCCAACGCCCTGGAGGTGACGGTGGACGAGCTGCTGTGCGACAGCCTGCCCGCCTCCAAAAACGTGCTTGAGCGGGAGGTGGCCCAGCTGCTGGCCGACTGCTCCCACCTGGAGCTGAAAATTATCACCGAGACCGTCCTCGCCCTGAAGGAGAGCCTCCGCAGGGCCAGCCTGGGCGGGTAGCCCGCAGTCTGCTTTATTATATAAAAAAACTGCCGCCCTTTTTAGCCTGTGTGATAATCCGGCCCGGTTTTGCGCAGAATCCGTGGGGGAGTAAAAAATTTTTGAAAAGTTTAGATTCAGGCGCTGATTTATTTACAATTTCAGATTACAATAGAGGGACGATTTGAAGCGGCGGGAGGGGGAGCGACCCTATGCGGATCAGACGGCACCTCTTTTTTTACAACACGGTATCGGTGCTGGTGGCCCTGGTGGTGATGCTGGCGGTGAACAGCGCCGCCACCCACGCCATCGGCCGGCACTACCAGCGCCAGGCGGAGGAGATGCTTCGGGCCCTGCCCCCCGACCGCCGGCCCGAGGAGGGCACCATCAGAATTCAGCTGGACGAGGACATGATTGAACTGGTGGCCGTCACCGTTCTGGCACGCCCCGCCGGCCCGGGCCAACCCAGGCCCTGGATGGAGACTATGACCCTCTCGCTGTTCCTCAGCGGCGGGGCCGCCATCGTGGTCATCCTCCTGCTGAACACCCTGTTTACCCGGTATCAGCTGAAAAAGCTGCTCCAGCCGGTGGACGCCCTGGCCCGGGCCGCCGGGCGCATCGAGGCCGGTGACTTTACCCAGGCCATCGACTGCCCGGGCCG
>ERZ808028.1401-NODE-1401-length-14663-cov-3.935349_pt1 | contig 14663 bp, 13 predicted proteins | sample MGYA00380184_ERZ808028 | MGnify/ENA primary metagenome ERZ808028 (study PRJEB31490, sample SAMN06133397) | mouse gut metagenome | isolation source: J8_1 | host: mice | place: China: Chengdu | collected 2015-05 ...
TTACAAGGTGACTATTTTAGGGGAAAGACTAAACAAGAAGCCCATGATAAGTATTTTAAACAATGTCTTGAATGTGTTAAGACCTTTGACTGTTTTGATGTTTTCGGACATTATGATTATATCGAAAGATATGGCATCTATGATGATAATAGCGTAGTTACGGATAGTCATTGGGAAATAATTGATGAATTTTTGAAGTTGCTTATCGCTAAAGACAAAGGGCTGGAAGTGAATACTTCAGGCTTTAGATTACGTCAAGAGGGTTTTCCTAAACGTTGTATTTTAGAACGTTATCATGCTTTAGGTGGAACTAAAATAACGATTGGCAGTGATTCTCATAGCGTAGATACATTAGGAGGACATATTGATGAAGTGATAGCGATGCTTAAAGACATCGGATTTGATACAGTCGGTTTAGATAGTATGAGAAAGTAAAAATAGAAAAGGGGAGAATAAGATGAGTATTTATTATTTAGAACATGATATTGAAAATATCAAAGGGAAAAGAAACGGTGAATTCTATATGATTGAGAATTTTAAACCCGGTATAAGAGTAGAGGTTAAATTGGCTTACTTAGCTATTTTGAATACGCTTGTTGATAAGGCATCATTTAATGAACATCAAGAAGCATATTTAAAGATAGATTCAGACTATTTGGCAAAACGTCTAGGCACACTTGCTAATAAAAAAGTTGATGCTGATAAAATACAAAGCTATATGATAGAATTAGCTGAATTGGATTTATTGGATATAAAGCAAGATGGTCTTTATTTAAGAAGAATGATTTAATGGTATATAATGGGGGATTAAAATGATTAAATGGTTAAAACGTACATTTATTAAAGATTATACGCATACTGACGATAGTCAAGTCAGAGAGCGTTATGGCATAGTGGCAAGTATTGTCTGTATTTTATGCAATGTTGTCTTATGCGTTTTTAAGTTTTTAGTAGGCGCATTATCTCACAGTGTTTCTATTCAGGCTGATGCTTTCAATAATTTATCTGATGCCGGAAGTAATATTGCGACGCTGTTCGGTTTTAAATTAGCCAACAAACAGCCAGATAGTGATCACCCTTACGGGCATGGTAGAATTGAATACGTGACAGGTATGATGATTGCTTTTTTAATTTTATTAGTAGCTTTCTCATCTTTTAAAGAGTCCATGACTAAAATTATTTCACCTGATCCGGTTAAATTCAGTGTTGTAACTGTATCTGTTTTATTAGGTTCTATTTTAGTTAAGCTTTGGATGGGTTACTTTAATAAACAGTTTGGCAAGGCGATTGATTCACCGTCTTTAATGGCAGCAGGGCAGGATAGTATCAATGATGTTGTGTCTACTTTTGCAACGCTTATTTCAGTGATGGTTGCTTCTTTTAGTGATTTACCTATTGACGGCTATATCGGTCTTTTTGTTTCTATATTTGTGTTTAAAGCAGGTATCGAGGTGTTCAACGATACAGTTTCACCATTATTAGGGCAAGCACCTGATCCGAAATTAGTGGCCAATGTCTATAATTTTGTTATGGGACATGATGTAATCATCGGTGTTCATGATATGATTGTCCATGATTATGGACCTAGCCGTTTATTTATTACGCTTCATGCGGAAGTTAGAGCTGATGCCAATATTTTAGAAGTTCATGATTTAATTGACGAGATTGAACGAGAGATGGCACAGCATTTCAAATGTTTGGCTACCATTCATATGGATCCTATTGAGGTTGATGATGAATTAACTAATCAGTTACGTGAAAAAACTAGAAGATTGATTGCTGATATCGATGCTTCATATACTATTCACGATTTTAGAATTGTTTCAGGACCGACACATACCAACTTGATTTTTGATGTTGTTTTACCATCTAACGATCATCGTGATGAAAAAGAGTTGAAAGCTATAATCAGCCAAAAGGTCAAAGAATGGAATAATACTTATTTTGTGGTTGTGAATATTGATCATAGTTATATTTAGACAAAATGAAAAGAAGCTCGAGTGAGCTTCCTTTTTTTAGAAAAATTATTTAGCTGCTTCAGCTGCTTTATTAGCTGTTTCCATGATGTCAGCTAAGTTGATTGTGCATCCTGCTGCTAAGTCAGAACCAGCAACTGGTTTACCATCTTCACCTAATTCAACAGCATCTAATCCGTTTTCAACGATGTATTTTTCTAAGAAATCAATTTGTTCATACCATTCTTTACCGATTGGAGAAGCTTTTTTCATATCATATGCTTCTTTTAAATCTTTCTTAGTATCTTTTTTACCGTGGTAAGTTTCGTTGATGTTGATAGCAGTTACTTTATCGCCATCAGTAGTTACTTCAACTGTAACTGTTTCAGCGCTACCATGGTTATCGATTTCTTTTTCTGCTTTACCAGTTTTTGATGATGAACCACAAGCAGTTAACATCAATAATGCAGCAGCTGCAATTGTTAATTTTTTCATTGTAATTTTCCTCCATTCATTATTAACAACATTATTTTAAAATACTATACACAAAATGTCAATGTTTTCATGTGATTTTTTTACATAATTTAAAGTGCTTCCACACTTAGAATAAACACAAAAATCACACAAAATATCCATATATTTATTAAAATAGAAAAAAGATTGTTTTTTATTGTGATATTTATATATTTCTTAAATAATTGGTGGTTAGACATATTGAAAACATATTTAGTATCTTTTTACCAAATGCCAGTTTTCATTTTTTAGACCGTAAACAATACCGGTTGCATCGGCTAAAAACCAGCCGATAGGAATTGCCCACCAGATAGCGATGGTACCTAATGTCGGTGCTAGTAAATAGGCAAGAACGACACGTGTACCTAAAGAGATGATTGTCAAAACAACCGAGATGGCAGGTTTGCCAATTCCTCGATAATAACCGTATAACAAGAATAGACAACCTATACCGATATAACAAATGCCTTCAATTCTTAAATATTCGACACCTTGGGCAATAACATTGATTTCAGAGCTGTCAATAAATATGGTCATGAGTTCGCTAGCGAAAACATAAATGACAAAAGAAATAAATAGGCAAAAAATAGATGAGGTCAACAGTGCGGATTTTAAACCTTGAGCAATGCGGTCATTGGCTTGAGCACCTTTGTTTTGAGCGATAAAGGTCGCAAACGCATTACCGAAATCTTGGACAGGCATATAGGCAAAAGCGTCTATTTTAACGGCAGCTGCAAAAGCTGACATCGTAACAACACCAAAGCTATTCACTAGACCTTGAATCATTAGAATGCCTAGATTCATAACCGACTGTTGAAAGCAAGTCAGTAAAGAATAATCCATCATTTTCTTGAAGATTTGATGGTTAAGATAACAGTGTTCTTTTTGAATATGCAATTCTTTCTTTTTGATGGCTATGTAGATGACTAATCCGATGGCACTTATCGCTTGAGCTATAATTGTTGCATAAGCTGCCCCGGCAATACCACTGTTTAAAGCCACAATGAAGTAAATATCTAAGACGATATTGATAATTGATGAAACAGCTAAAAACAATAATGGTGTTTTAGAATCTCCTAATGCCCTTAATAGAGAGGAGAAGTAGTTGTAAATGAATGTGAAAACTAAGCCGATAAATACAACAAAGGTATAGCTGTATGTCGCTTCAAATATTTTTTGCGGAATGTTGAGTAAAACTAGAATCTGTTTAGCGAATAATAGACAAAACACTTCAATAATGATCGTTAATAAGCCAATCGCTACAAAAGATACGAAGAAAGCATTTTTTAAGTCTCTTTCTTTTTGTGAGCCATACAACATTGAAAACAGTACACCGCTTCCCATACATAAGCCTAGAATAATAGATGTTAAAAAGACCATTAGCGTAAAGGAAGAACCGACCGCCGCCAATGCATCAGAACCTAAATACCTTCCGACAATCAGCGTATCTGCAATATTGTATAATTGTTGCAAAAGGTTGCCTAAAATCATCGGTAAAGAAAATAGCCATAACGATTTTGTAACAGAGCCTTCTAATAATGAAATATCTTTCAAATTAATCACCCCAATTGATGATATCATATCTAGGCACTGTCCAAATGTCAATACAAAATTTCTTTGCATCTATTTGTTTTTTTGATAAAATAAAAGAAATGAGGAGGCAATTAATAATGAAGCAAAAAGTTATTTTTATAGATATAGACGGTACTCTAGTCGGAATGAACAATCATCAGGCTTATATTCCTGAAAGTGCTAAGCAAGCGATTAAGAAAGCAAGAGCTAACAGACATTTAGTTTATTTATGTACTGGGCGTTCATTGGCGGAAATAGACGATGAGATAATAGCTATCGGATTTGATGGGATTATCGGAGCAGCCGGGGGATATATAGAAACAAATCAGAAGGTTATTTTTCATCGTTGTTTGAAAAAGGAAGAATTACAAGAGATTGAAGCCTATTTTAAGGCACATGATATCGCTTATTATTTTGAATCAAATGACGGATTATACAGCAGTGATAGCTTTAAGGAATTTTTGAAGGATACGCTGTATCAAGGACAAATACCGGAAGATAGCGGTTTTTATGCTTTATTGAAACTATTAGATGAATGCAGTTATGAAGGTGTTAATAAACTATCCTTCTATTCTCCAAATATGCCTTTTGAAACAATCGTAGAACATTTTGAAAAGCAGTATGATTTAGTCAAATCCTCATGGGGTGAAGGGGTGGAAAATACCGGAGAACTATCCTTGAAAGGTATCAATAAGGCGACAGCTATCAAGCAACTGTTAGCCTATCTTCAAATAGATTTAAAAGACACTTATGCCATTGGCGACAGCATGAATGATCAAGAGATGTTTGAGTGTGTCAACACAGCGATTGCAATGGGAAATGCGATGCATGGTGTAAAGGCATTAGCTGATTTTATAACTAAAGATGTTTTAGATGATGGGTTAGCTTACGCCTTGGATTATTTCCATTTAACAGATTAAACTTATGATTAAAATCAGACTCAAGAATTGATAGAAGTTATGAGAAATGGGAGATGATTGCATGCAGGATATCTTTAAAGCCATAGATGTAAAATACGATTTGGGGATTTTAGATGAGCCACTAGCTTTAAGTGGTGGTTTTATGCACAAAATGTATCAACTGACGACAAGGAAAGGAAAATATGCTATTAAGCTATTAAATCCCTATATCATGAAAAGAAGCGACGCCATGATGAATTATGCCAATGCCGAAAAGTTGGAACAGATACTAGAAGCAAAGCATCTACCGATTCTTCCGGCTTTATCGTTTAATGGAAAGAAAATGCAAGAGGTGAACGGTCAATATTTCTATCTTTTTGAATTTTTTGAAGGCAAGTCTTTAACTAGAAAAGATATTAAACCCTATCATTGTAGGAAAATGGGCGAGGTATTGGCTAATATTCATTGTCTTGATTTAAAATCTTCCGATGAAAAGTATTCCGAAATGAAGATTGATTGGAAATTTTATCTTGCGGAAGTGAAAAAAGTCAATCAAGAAATCTACAGTTTATTAAAGAACAACTTAAATCTAATCATAGAAAGTCAGAATAAGGGAAATCTGGCTAAAAAGAAACTGTCCAAAATTTCAGCTATTTGTCATAATGATATGGATCCTAAAAATGTGTTATGGGAAAATCAAGTGTATCGGATAATCGACTTAGAATGTCTTGCTTACAGTCATCCTATGTTAGAGTTATTCGAAATGGTGTTGTGTTGGTCAGGGTATGCAGAATGTCGAATAGATTTTCAATTATTTGAAGCTTTTTTACAAAGGTATATTGAAGCTAATGGACCGATACCAACGGATTGGCAGGTACTATATGATTGTAATAACAGTCGTTTAGAATGGCTAGAATACAATCTTAAGCGGGTTTTAGGGATTGACTGTACCGAAGATGAAAGAGAATTGGGGATAGCACAAGTTAAAGCAACTCTTAAACAAATTGTCTATTATGCCAAGATGCAAGAAGAGATTTTGAGTAATTGTCAGAAAATAACAGTTAGATAGGAAGGACAACAATGATGTTACTGAAGTAGTTTTTGTCGGTCAAGCTATAAGTAATGTGTGTTGAAATGTTTATCAGAATTAAAAGAATGTTTAAGGAAGTGGTGAGAACGATGTATCGAATTATGATTGTTGAAGATGATAAAACTATTGCATCAATATTGAAGGAGTTTTTAACATCATGGAATTTTGAAGTAAGTCTTGTCAAAGATTTTCATCATGTGATTGATGAATTTAAAATAGTCGAACCCGAACTTGTTCTATTAGATATTTCGTTGCCATGTATGAATGGTTATTATTGGTGTGAAAAAATAAGAAATAGCTCTAAGGTACCTATCATATTTATTTCCTCTGCACATGATAATATGAATATTGTGATGGCTATGAGTGCCGGTGCAGATGATTTTGTCATCAAACCATTTGATTTGAATGTTTTACTTGCTAAGATTCAAGCTATGCTAAGAAGAACTTACGAATTCAGTGCTTCATTGGAAATTTTAGAATATCAAGGGATTCGTTTTAATATCGGTTCATGCAGTATTACTTATCAAAATCAACGATTAGAGCTGACTAAAAATGAATCGAAAATTTTAAAGTTGCTTATTGAACATCGAACTAACATCACTACAAGGGATGAACTGATGGATTATCTTTGGCAGACTGATTCATATATTGACGAAAACACTTTATCCGTGAATGTCAATCGACTTCGAAAAAAATTAGAATCTATCGGTATTTATGATTTTATTCATACTAAGAAAGGGATAGGGTATTATTTGCGATGAAGATTGTTAAACATTATTTTAAAGATAAGCTGAAAATCATCGGTTTATTTATGATATGCAGTTGTATTTTTATGTTTGTTTTTAAACTTTATCAACTTGAACTTGAGGCTATTGTCTATTCTTGCTATTTGTGTGCAATCTTTTTAGGCAGTGTTATGATATTTGATTTCATTCAATATGTCAAAAAACATGAAGCAATGCAAACTAATTTAGAGATTGCTTGGTTAAAAGACCATCACTTAATTAAAGATGATACATTGATAGGAAAGGATTACCAACAGGTTATTCATTACCTGTCCAAACAATTACATGATGAGATGACAAAAGCTGATGAGGACAGGAAAAATCTAGAGGATTATTATTCATTATGGGTTCATCAAATCAAATTACCTATTGCTGCTATTAAGTTATTATTAGAAACACAAGAGAGCTTAGATAAAAGATTACTGAAATCAGAATTATTTAGAATAGATCAATATGTGAATATGGTTTTAACCTATTTAAGAATGAATAGCATTGATACAGATTATCATTTTGCTAAATACGATATAGATAATATCATTCGTCCGATTATCAGGAAATTTTCAAATGAATTTATAAGAAAAAAAATCCGTTTGAATTATACTGAAAATCATACAAGCATTCTTACTGATGATAAATGGTTATCCTTTATCATTGAACAACTATTATCCAACGCTTTAAAATATACGGAGAAGGGATTTATCAATATCTATATGGAGGATGATCAAAAGCTTATCATTGAGGATAGTGGTATAGGTATAGATGCTTGTGATATACCACGTATCTTTGAAAAAGGGTACACGGGATTTAACGGCAGATATGATAAAAAAGCTTCAGGTATTGGGTTATATTTATGTCAAAATATTGCTGAACATCTATCGCATCAGATAAAGATTCAATCACAAAAGAATATCGGTACAAAGGCTGTTTTATATCTTGGTCATTATGATTTAAAGGTAGAATAGCCTTTTCTTACAAAAATGTATAAAACGAAGAAAAAGTGTAAGATAAATCGATAGATTCGGTTCCTCAAAAATAATATACTTGAATTGTCAGAAGGAGGCATGTTATATGGATTTACTTAATGTAAGAAATATCCAAAAAATTTATACTACAAGATTTGGAGGACAAAAAGTAGAAGCATTAAAGAATGTATCATTTGATGTTCAAAAAGGCGAGTATGTTGCGGTTATGGGAGAATCTGGATCCGGAAAGACAACACTTTTGAATATCTTAGCTTCTTTAGATAAGCCGACAAGCGGTGAAATTATTTTAAATGGAAGTAATCTTATCAAAATCAAAGATAAAGAAATTTCGGCATTTAGAAGGGAGCATTTAGGATTTGTGTTTCAGGAATTTAATTTATTAGATACTTTTTCATTGCAAGACAATATCTTTTTACCTCTTGTCTTGTCCGGTAAAAAATACAAAGAAATGGAAGTGAAATTGCAACCTATTGCCAAGGATTTAGGAATTGAAGATATTTTGCGAAAATATCCCTACGAAGTATCCGGAGGGCAAAAACAAAGATGTGCAGTTGCAAGAGCTTTAATTACACAACCTGATTTGATTTTTGCCGATGAACCAACAGGGGCATTGGATTCCAAATCGACAGATGATTTATTGAATGTCTTTAATAAGATCAATCAGAGCGGGCAAACAATCATAATGGTTACTCATTCGACTAAAGCGGCCAGTCATGCAGGTCGTGTACTGTTTATCAAAGATGGAAGAATTTTTCATCAAATTTATAAAGGCAATAAAACAAATGATGAAATGTATCAGAGTATTTCCGATACATTAACTTTACTTGCGACAGGTGGTGTAGGTCATGAATAGCTTTTTCTATCTAAAATTGGCAGTATCTAATCTTAAGAAAAATGCTAAGACATATCTACCTTATCTATTGACTTGTATAGTTACTACCGCAATGTTCTATATCATTAAAGCGTTGGCTATCAATGAAGGATTAGAGTCAATGATTGGCGGAGCGGAAATGAAAATGCTATTAGGACTTGGTGTTATAGTTATTGGGCTATTCTCCGTCATATTTCTTTTTTATACAAATAGTTTTTTAATTAAACAAAGGAAAAAAGAGTTTGGACTCTTCAATATTTTAGGTATGGAGAAGAAACATATCCTAAGACTTATTGTCTGCGAATCGCTTATTACTTTTGGTATTAGCTTATTTCTAGGGCTATTGATTGGAGTTTCGATGGATAAAATAATGTTTCTTTTGATTGCTAATATGCTTGATGCCAAAATTACATTAGGGTTTAGTATCTCGGCAGTCGCCATTCAAACAACAATGATAGTATTCGGAATGATCCAATTGCTTATTTGTCTAAACTCTATTAGGGAAATAAGCATATCTAATCCGATTGAATTATTACATAGCGCAACAAGTGGCGAAAAAGAGCCGAAAGTTAAATGGGTTCTCTTTTTATTAGGTCTACTATTTCTGGGTAGCGGTTATTACATTTCAATTACGACAATAAATCCTTTGGGGGCTTTTGGCTTGTTTTTCTTTGCTGTTATATGTGTGATGATCGGAACTTATCTTTTATTTACGGCAGGTAGTATTGCACTTTTAAAAATATTGCAAAAAAGGAAAAATTTCTATTATCAAATAAATCATTTTATCAGTATTTCCGGCATGATTTATCGAATGAAGCAAAATGCGGTCGGATTGGCAAATATTTGTATCTTATCAACTATGGTCTTAGTAACATTATCGACTACAATTAGTATGTGGGTGAGCATTGAAGATTTAGTAGTAACAAGGTATCCAAGAGAAATTGTGATTGGTTATACCTCAGATGATTTTCATGTTAGAAATCAAATACAAGATGAGGTAGCTGCTTTTATGAAACAGCAAGAGGTAGATATTGAGAATCCGATGGTATACACCTATCTTTCTTTTTCTGTTCTATATCAGGATGGACAATATATAACAGATAGATCAATATGGGAAATAGACAAAATAAACAGTGCTTATAATTTGTTTTTTATGACACTAGATGAATACAATCAAAATTGTCATGCCAAGGAAAAATTAGATGATCATGAAATACTTATTTACACTGATAGAACAGAGTTTGATGAAAGCAAGGTCAGCTTATTTAATGAAACATATGATGTTAAAAAGAAATTGGATTCATTTGTAGAGAATGGTTTTATGATGTCTAACATAGCAGCTACGCATTATATCGTTGTGAAAGATCAAGAGGCACTGTATGATATAGCTCAAAAGCAGAAAGAGGCTTATGGAGATATGGCTTCGGAAATTAAGCACTATATTGCATTTGATACAGATGCAAATTCCGATAAGAATAGTGCCTTATATGAGAGCTTATCTAAGGAATTAGCACATTATAAGGGGATAGATATTGAATCACGCTCTGATTCATTTCAAGGATTCAGTGCTTTATATAGTGGCTTAATGTTTTTAGGATTATTCTTAAGTGTTTTATTTGTAATGGCGACTATTTTGATTATCTACTATAAGCAGATAACCGAAGGATATGAAGATAAAGGTAGATATGAGATTATGCAGAAAGTCGGTATGGACCATCAAACAGTCAAGAAATCGATAAATTCACAAGTCTTAATGATATTTTTCTTGCCATTGGTTGTGGCTTCTATTCATACGGCCTTTGCTTTCCCAATCGTATCAAGACTGCTTAAAGTGTTGATGTTTGATAATATAAATCTATTGGTTATTTGTACAATTTGCTGTATTGGTGCGTTTAGTGTTGCTTATGTATTAGTATATATATTAACCTCGAAATTCTATTATCAGATTGTAAAAAGAGATGAGGTATAGTTTAGCTTTAAGGTATGGTTTTCATATTGCCTTCAAAAAGAAAAATATGCTATAATGTTGACAGAAAGAGGGAATTTTAATGAAAACAATTACTTTGGGAAGTAGCAAAATTACAACGATTCAAAATGCCTTTGGTGCTTTACCGATTCAAAGGGTATCAGTGGAACAAGGAATTCAAATTATTCAAAAAGCTTATGAAGGAGGTATGCGTTTTTTCGATACTGCTCGTGCCTATAGTGACAGTGAGTTAAAATTAGGGCTGGCACTTGAGAAATACCCAAGAGAAAGCTACTACATAGCAACTAAAACCATGGCAAAAACACCTTCTGAATTTGAAGCACAGCTAGAAGAGTCTTTAAAACTGTTAAAGACAGATTATATTGATATTTATCAATTTCACTGTGCAACTCAAGTTTATAAACCTAATGATGGTACAGGTATGTATGAGTGTATGTTAAAGGCTAAGCAAGAAGGCAAAATCAGACATATCGGTATTACAGCTCATCAATTACAAATCGCTTTAGATGCCGTTCAGACAGGCTTATATGAAACGCTGCAATTTCCTTTTAGCTATTTATCGTCAGATAAAGAATTGCAGTTAGTTCAAGCTTGTCAAAAACAAAATATGGGCTTCATTGCGATGAAAGGATTAGCCGGAGGACTCATTAACCAATCAAAGCCGGCAATGGCTTTTATGGCTCAATTTGACCATGTTTTACCTATTTGGGGAATTCAAAAAGAAAGTGAGCTTGATGAATGGTTGGCTTTTAATCAGGAAACACCGACCTTAACAAGTGAAATTCAAGCCTTTATCGAAAAAGAGAAAAAGGAATTGTCCGGTGATTTTTGTCGAGGTTGTGGTTATTGTATGCCTTGTCCAAAAGGCATCATGATTAACCAATGTGCCAGAATGTCATTGATGTTAAGAAGAGCGCCTTCTAAAGCGTGGTTGACGAAGGAAATGCAAGCAGAAATGAAAAAGATTGAGGAATGTATCCACTGTAATCAATGTGCTAAAAAATGCCCATACGAATTGAATACACCTGAACTGTTAATAAAGAATTATGAAGATTATCAAAAAGTATTAGCAGGAGAAATAAAAGTTCAATAATTATTGATAGACTGATTTCGCTATGAAGTCAGTTTTTTCTTTGTCGACCATTAATACAAATCATGCTTAAAACGTATGATAAAGTATACAAAATAGATATTAGACATTTTTATGTGTTCGGTATAGAATATAGGCAACAAAAGAAAGGTGATGACGGAATGAATCAAAGTAATGGATTGTTATTTTCTGATAAGGATTTAAAAAACATGATAGTGTCATTGTTTTTTGAACAATTATTAGTAATGCTAGTGGGGCTTGTGGATACGTTTGTTATTAGCTATGCCGGTGAAGCTGCGGTATCAGGTGTTTCATTAGTGAATATGTTTAACACGATTTTTATCTATTTGTTTACAGCTTTAGCTAGTGGAGGAGCAGTTATTATCAGTCAGTATATCGGCAATAAGGATCAAAACAATAGTAACAAGTCTTCTAGCCAATTGCTTATGTTTTCAACGATTTTTTCTTTATTAGTGGCGATGGTTGTTTTAGTCTTAGACCAAAAGCTTTTAACTTTATTGTTTGGCAGTGTAGAAAGCGATGTTATGGCAGCTTGTCTGACTTATTTACGCATTTCGGCTTATTCATATCCGGCTTTGGCTATTTATAATGCGGGAGCAGCTTTATATCGTAGTATGGGGAAAACTCAAGCGACCATGTATATTTCTATCATTGCCAATATCATCAATGCTGTTGGGAATATAATTGGTGTTTTTGTTTTAAAAGCAGGGGTTGCAGGTGTTGCTTATCCTTCTTTAATCTCTCGCTTATTCTCGGCAGTAGTTATGACTTATCTATGTTTCAATCAAAAATTAGATACACATTATGTAAAACAAGATATTTTGACATGGGATCAAGCCATGTTAAGTAAAATTCTAAGAATTGCTATTCCAAACGGGATTGAAAATGGGATTTTCCAATTAGTTAAAGTTGCTTTAAGCAGTGTTGTGGCATTGTTTGGAACTTATCAAATTGCTGCCAATGGTGTTGCTCAAAGCATTTGGTCTTTAGCGGCTTTAGTAGGAGCAGCTATGGGACCAATCTATATTACAGTTATTGGTCAGTGTATGGGGGCTAACGATGTCAAGGCAGCTGATTTCTATTTCAAAAAATTGACTAAAATAACATTGACATTTTCGGTTGTATGGAATATTCTTGTTTTTGTACTAACACCGTTCTTTATGAAATTCTATGCCTTGTCTTCAGAAACAAAAGAGCTGGTTATTATTTTAGTCTTTATTCATAACTTATTTAATACGGTTGCTTTTCCGTTTTCCGGACCGCTTAGTAACGGTTTAAGGGCAGTGGGCGATGTCAAATTTACGATGGTTGTTTCGATTGCCTCAACTGTTTTAGGGCGTTTGGTTTTCTCTATTATTTTTGCGATTTATTTCAATCTAGGAGTTATCGGTATTGCTTTTGCGATGTGTTTAGATTGGAGTATTCGTGCGGTTATTTTTTATGGGCGTTATCGTTCAAAACGTTGGCAAACTTTTAAGTTGATTTAAGAAAGAGGGTAAATGTATATGAAATATGTTCAATTAGGCAATTCAGAATTAAAAGTTTCACAGGTGTGTCTAGGCTGTATGGGATATGGTGATCCTCAAAAAGGAATGCACTCATGGACACTTCCTTTAGAACCATCTTTAGAAATATTAAAGATGGCTATTGAAAATGGGATTAACTTCTTTGATACGGCGATGGGTTATCAAGGAGGAACAAGTGAAAAATATTTAGGTGAAGCTATTAGAAGATACGCTAAGCGTCAAGACGTGATTGTAGCAACTAAATTCCATGGACGTACTAAAGAACATCTGCAACAGGGCATCAGTGCCAGAGCACATATTACAGATTGTTTAAATGGGTCATTGCAACGTTTAGGTTTAGATTATGTGGATTTATATATTCTTCATGCGTGGGATTACAATACGCCTATTGAAGAAACCTTAGAAGTATTACACGAGTTAATTGCAAGTGGCAAAATAAGATATATAGGTATATCTAACTGCTTTGCTTGGCAGTTGGCAAAAGCTAATGAGATTGCTAAGGCGCATGGCTGGGAAACTTTTATTTCTGTTCAAGGACATTATAATTTAATTTTCCGTGAAGAAGAAAGAGAAATGGCACCTTATTGCCAAGCACATCAAATCACCATGACACCATATAGCGCTTTAGCAGCAGGTAGATTATCTCGTCTAGTTAATGCTTCTACGACTAAGCGTTTAAAAGAAGATAGCTATGCTATGGGAAAATATGACGCAAGTGCTAACGCAGATGAAAAAATTATTAATATTGTTAATCAAATCGCTCAACAAAGAAATGTTAGTATGACAGAAGTAGCGTTAGCTTGGCTAATGCATAAAGGTTGTGTACCGATTGCCGGAGCGACTAAAATAGAACAACTAGAGGGTTTAATTAAGGCTTGTGATTTAGAATTAACAGAAGAAGAAATAACGAATTTAGAAGCCTTGTATGTTCCACATCAACTTGTCGGTGTGATGGCTGCAAATAAATAATATAAGCGTTAGAAAACAGGATATAAAATTGTATCCTGTTTTCTAATTATGAAAAAAATAGAAGTAAAAAGCAGTGATTTCATGGGGTAAATTAACCATTTTAGGTAGTCTTTTTTCACAATAAGTAACAAATAAGTAACACGAAAAATTAAATTTTCTAAATCTTGATTTTTTGAATTTCGGCATATAATTCATTTTTTAATGTATGAGTGTAGACATCATCGGTTAGGTCGGCTGACTTATGCCCCATAATTCTTTTTCTTGCAAAATCATCAACTTTATAGAGCTTTGCAAGCGTAGCAAATGTGTGTCTTGTATCATAAGGTAAATGATTAAGTCTAATGCGCTTCATGACTGGGTCGAAGATATTGTATCTATAAGAAGCAACATCTTTGTTGTTTT
>ERZ808028.1402-NODE-1402-length-14649-cov-4.378191_pt1 | contig 14649 bp, 13 predicted proteins | sample MGYA00380184_ERZ808028 | MGnify/ENA primary metagenome ERZ808028 (study PRJEB31490, sample SAMN06133397) | mouse gut metagenome | isolation source: J8_1 | host: mice | place: China: Chengdu | collected 2015-05 ...
TTTTCTGTTTAACGGTTTTGACCGTGCAGAATGATAATTTCCTACTATTAGGGGGCTATGCCGGAAGTACTTAGCGAGAGCAAGCACGGCTGTACGGCGCCCTCCGAACAGGGTGAGGCAAGCCGTGCACAAAGTGCGCAGCCTCGAGGTTAGTGCGGGCCTGGGGGGCTCCCCCAAACCAAAGTCCGCGGAACAGGAAAGGGTAAAAAGCCCGGCATCAGCCTGCGGCGGCAGTGCTTTGCGGCGCCGTCTTCCTGCCGGCAACAAAGCACTTAATGAAGGCGAGCGCTGTCCTTGCGCGAAGCCTGAATTTAGTGCGACTTGCCGGGTCACAGCGTGGAGGCGCCGCCAAAAGCACTGCTGACGGAAACGCCCTTCCGGCCGCCGCAGGCTGGCCGGCGCTGCCGCCGTCCCCGGCAGGGCGGAAGGCGGAAAAATAATAAAGAGAAAGAGGTAAATTATGGAAATAAAAGGATTTAAGAAAATACTCGGAGGAAGCTTCAGTTTAGGACTGATTGGACTGGGGGTATATAACATGTACTGGTTTGTATATTATTTTATGCATGGCAGGGACATCAGTGTCATTCAGCAGAAAATGCAGCTGTTTATAGCAGATATAGGCGTTTTGGCTGTAATAACCATTATTGCAATGCTTTTTGGAGTGATAAGCCGTAAACTGCGCGGGAAAAAACCTGATGACAGCAGCGGGTCCGAAAACGGATGAAAGAATATACGCTGTCAGACGGCACTCCCGTCATGATAAAAACATATGAGGAGTGGATGCAGGACCGCATGCATATGACGGAAGAAGAGTTCCGTGCAGAACTTGACAGAACCGCATGTTACCGTCCGGAGGGAACGGATGACGTAATAAACCTGTACCGGAACAAATACCGTGAGTACGTGGACCGTATCCATCTTGATCATATATCCCTTACCGTCCTGGAATATCTTAAGGCGTACGAGGGGCACACGCCCGCAACATTTCATGAGATGTGTGTTGCAACCGGGTTGAGCCGCACGGATGAAACGGCATGGCTTGAATCCATAAGGCAGGCGTGGGAACAGCACGAAGAAAATATAATACCGTTTTAAAGGAGGAAACAAAAATGGATTCTACGGGATTAATGGATTTTTCACAGAAATGTGACATACTGGTGTTTTTTGCAAACGCCATTGATACAATCGGGGAGGACGGTTCCAAGATACGCGGCTGTACTATACACTACGTATTTCTCAATAAAATGTACGCCGTCCAGTCGGAGTATGACATCACAAAACCCGTCGGCATGCAGCGCGGTAAAAGCTGGGTGGATTATGCAATGCGTGACAAGGTTCGTCTAGCTCCGGCAATCTATGAGGGAACATTTGAAATGGCAGTCGGATCAGACGGAAAGCCCTCCCTGAAACTTACCGATATTGCATACAAATCAAACGTGAGGTTTGTTCCATACCGAGTTGAAGGGCTTGAACTCCCCGGGATGGTTTCCTGTGACGCTCCGGATTCTTTAAGCGTACAGCGCGTACTTAATATGTTGAATGAGCCGGCAGAACCGGAAAAGAATGAAACCGGTCCGGAAAAGGCAGAACCGGAAAAGAATGGAACTGCCCCGGAAAAGAACGGGGCGAAGTCCGACAAGAAAGCAGTATAACTTATGCGTATGACGGAATTATTCGATTCACTTGTCCTTGCGGCTGCCTCCGGCGAAGAACCGGATGCGGCCGCGGAAGAAAACGACAGGGAAGAAAGAGCGGAGGAAAAAGAAAATGACGGTAAACCTGATGAGCCTGATAATGCTGCTGCTGTTTTTCTGCCTGATAACAATGATGATGAACTTCCTGAAACGCGTGCTGACAAAGATACTGTATTTCCTGAAAGCGCTGCTGATGCAGATACCGTTTATAAAAAAAGTGAGCCTTCAGACGCTGGAAATGGAGAAAGAGGCAGTGCAGAGGAGGACGAGAGTGAAGAAAGCTCCGGAAGTGAGACAGCCGAAAGTGCAGATCAGTCAGGAAGAGGAGACGGAGACAGCGGAACCGACAACGATGGACGAGGAAGTTCAGAAGTGGCGCAGACAGAGGGAGAAAGAGAAACAGGATCAGAACCGGAAACGTCATCCGAACCAAAATCAGAGTCCGAACCGGGATCAGAACCGGAAAGCACAGCAGGAGCAGAAACAGAAATCCTGAACAGGGGAATAAAGACCTTAATGGAAATGCTTTCCGAAATGAATAATGAGTCAGAACCGGAATCAGACACAGAACAGGAGGAAACCGAAACAGTGACGGAAAGTTCCGTTTACGGAGAAGACCTGCAGCAGATACATACGGATCTGCAGGTGATATGCTGTTTCATAGTGGTATTCCTTGTCATTGTCCTGTGTGATTACATATATAGGTTTTTTAGAATATTCTTTTAGGTCATATTTGCGCAATTTATGATATACAGTAACAATTCAATGGTTTAGAAGGAGGTTTTAACATGACGGGTTTTGTAATAGCGCCTGTTGTCAGGGCATCGCAGAGCGCGGCGTCGGCAACGGGAAAAATAGCGGGCGTCGTGACCGCGGACATGATGAACGGCGTACTTGATGAAGTGATTGCACTTCTGCCCGTGTGCATTCCTGTAATGATTTCATTTATCGGACTGCGCAAAGGCATCAGCTTCATACAGAGTGTTCTTCATGCTGCCTAGTGTCAGGGAGGGTATTGCTTCGGCAGTGCCCTTTTCTTTTACAGAAAAACGGGGGTGAACAGGAAATGAAAAAAATAAAACGGCTGACATGCATCATCATGTCGGCATTCATGATAGTAAGTGCGCCATTGACTTCGTACGTTCAGGCACAGGCGGCGGAAACAGCGTTATGGGCTCTCAAGTCGCTGTTAGAAAATGTAATGGTTTCTGTCGGTCTTCCCGCAGCTGGTTATGTCCGGAGCGAACTTTCAATATCCGATGAGAAAATTATCAAGGAATATATTAAAGGTCTTGATTATTCCCTTACGGGTAAACGGAATCCGTTCCTTTCGTCTTTCTTGGATCAGAACGGTGAAGATTATCTTGGGTTATGCCTGAAATACAAAGCCGGAGAAGTCATAAACGTGGCTGACGGCGGTATTACACTGTCGGGATCGCGGGCTAATGGATTAAGCATCGGACTGAGCAACAATGTCACCAGCGTCCTTGCAGATGCGGTGACGCAGTACCTTAAAAGTGACAAGAACGTTGTGGACAAGGCATTCGGGAAGGAAGAGGAAGGAACCGTTGACGTTGACAGTGATTACGTGTCATCCATTACGACAACCGTAAACGCGGTTACATCCATTAAGTCTATGGATGACATTGATGATTATTTTTCCATTGAAGGCGCTGCCGCTTACCTTAAATCAGAGGGATATTCGGACAGTAAATATTATTTTTTAATTTATGCAATCGGTTCATCAACATGTATTATGCCCATTCCAATCAATTACTCGGTTGTTGGGTATAGGCTTTCGTGGCTGGGGAAGAAAGGCACAAGTATTATATCAAACCTGCATTATAAAAATGCGTTAACCCAGTGCGGCGTGCGTGATGCGTCATCTTTTTCCTCTTACTTTCAAGATCTGCCTTCATATACTGGACAGTATTACGTATACAGTGCATCTTCCGGCGAGTGGAGGGTTAATGATGACAAGAATTACCTTCCCGGTATGGACGGTTCTGTTTCATCGTTTAATATGTCCAACTGGTATTTCTGCAATGCGGAAAATGCGTATGCCAACGGATGCACGGTCAGCGTAACCAGGTTTAGTTCTGAAATTCAACGGAAGCTGTACACCTATAAAACAACAGGAAATGCCATTTCCTATGACCCTTCGCGTGCAATGGATTACACTGACGGCGTGTCCTTTTCCTTCAGTGATTCGGATGTCATGGACGGATTGGACGGTTATGACCTTGATACGCTTATGGGATATTTGTCAACCCTTTCGGAGGAAATGGCGGAATGGCGGGAACAGCAGACACAAAACCAGGAAACTATCATCGGACAGAATAAGGAAATCATTGAGCAGAATAAAAATCTGCTGTCCGCTGTCGGCGGGATTAACAGTACAGTTGCAAAAATAAGTACAAATGTCGGAAAAACAGCCGCACTGCTTGCCTCTATTGAAGGGTATTTTGCTTCCCTTCCGAGGGATATTGCGGAAGCATTAAGCGATTCATTTCCAGCTGCTGTTATTGATTATGACGCGCTTTCCGAAGCGTATACTTCCGCCCTGCCTGCCGTGCTCACGGATGTTTTAACGGACGTGTTTCCAAGCGCCGGTGATGCCATTGAAGCGTTGATTGATCTGCCTGCCGTCATTATTTCAGCAGTCAGCGGGGTGACTGTCAAAGTGCCCGATATAACCATTCCTGAAATTAAGATCCCTGATATAGCGGTTCCTGATGTGTTTGTGGAGGCTCCTGCCATTACTCTTAATCCTTCGTATGAAATAACGGTTCAGGAAGATTATTTGGTTCTTGGTAATGTTATTTCTGATTCAGTAAACGGAGTCATAACGGATGTATTTGTTCCCAATGAAGCAGCTACTCTTGAAAAGGTTGGGGAAATGCAGGAGTACTTTAAGTTTACAGAGGATATGGAGGGTATCGTTGCTGAATTTAAAAAATCCGTGTTCGGAATTACGCCGAGTCCCATATTAAAGATACCAATAGGAAAACCTAAGTCAAAAAAATACAACTACGGCACTGGCAGCTATATTATCATTGATGTCAGCTGGTATGCAGAGTATAAGGATTTTGGTGATAAAATTATTCTTGCTTTTGCGTGGGTTTTCTTTATTTGGCGCATGTTTGTCCTTTTGCCTGGAATTATTAATGGAACTGTCGGGGGATTTTTTACTCCGCAGAGGGTTGAAGGGATGGCTTTGGATGCAGAAATCAGAAAGAATTACGCAGATTTTCATAAAATCAGCCGTGGTTATACTTCTGGCGGTGTATATGGCAGATTTACCGGAAAATTTAAAGATTAAGGAGGTATGAATGTGGTAATTGATGCAGTTATAGGACTTATATATAATGTTTTTATGTATTTATTCGGCGCTCATGAACCATTAAGATTTAATATAAGCACAACTGTATATGAATTCATCCATGATTTTGTAGCTTTTATTTTCTTCATCCTTCCCATGAGCGGGCTTCAGGTTATTTTTAGTATTATAGTAGCAGTTATTATTTTTCGCATTACTGTGGCTGTTATTAAAACCATATGGGATCTGTTGCCGCTTTTGTAGGATAAATTTTCTTCAGGATTAACAGCCGCATTAAATATTTGTATTACAAAACGGCATCCCTGAAGAACACCTGGCGCCGGAAATTGTATTACAAGACGGTATCCCGGAAGAATAGCCGGCGCCGGAATTTGTATTACAAATTGAATTGAAAGGTGGAATATTGTGGATTTTTCGGTTTGGCAATTGGTAATCATAGGCTGTTTAATCAGCTTCATAGCCAATTTTCTTGGATGGAGTTTTATTTATTTGATGACGGAATTCAAATATCTGTGGTGTAAGGGAAACTGTAGGGAATGCCGCAATTGGAAATGCAGGTTTTTTGAAGAATTAAACGAAAAAGGAGACTGATTATGTTTGACATGTTCGCACAGATTATGGGCGTTTTCCTGTCCATTTTTAAGATACCGTTCATTGCGGTATTTCTGTTTATTGGTTATTACGTTGTGGCGGTGTTCTTTTGGTACGGCGTGCGCTGGATTATGGGAGACCGCGTTAAGCGCGGCAGCGTAAGGAGGATAAAGCCGCGTTCTTTGTTCCTGCGTCTCTTTTGGGATGCGCCGCGCCGCTACGTTGATGACATCTACAAGAGGGAGCCGGACTTTTTCCGTCCGCAGGGGCTGATTATCTTTACCGGAAGGCAGGGGAACGGCAAGACCTCCGCGGTGATGCAGTATGCAATTGAGCTTCTTGATACATACCCAAAGGCAAAGTGCCTGAGTAATACGAAATTCGCGTACCAGGATGAAAAGCTTGTGCACTGGAAGCAGCTTGTGAATTATAAGAACGGGCATAAAGGTATTGTCGTCATTATGGATGAGCTTCAGAACTGGTTCAGTTCCAACCAAAGCCGGAACTTTCCCCCGGAAATGCTCGGGGTCATTACGCAGATGAGGAAAAACCGCCGTGTTATTTTAGGTACCGCGCAGAACTTTTATTTACTGGCGAAGCCGATCCGTTCCCAGTGCGCGGAAATAAGGCAGTGCATGACGCTTGCGGGAGTCCTTACCATTGTCGTGAGGAGGGAACCGGTAATCGATAATGACGGTGATGTTAAGGAACTGAAATACCGCGGCATGTACTGCTTTGTGCATTCTGACCGGCTGCGTGATTCCTATGATACATGGAGTGTTGTGGACTCGCTGTCGCAGTCAGGCTTTCAGGAGAATAATCCCATTTCGGAAGACCGGACGGTTAAAATAAACATTCAGAATCCAAAAAGGTAGAAAGAAGCCCCCGCTCCGGAAAGCATGCCCGCGCCGCCCCGCGGCGCGGGCATGCGCGGAGCGGGGGCTTTTTCCCGGCTCCACAGCCTGTAATACGTGGTCTCAAAATCCAATGTAATACAGGCAAAAAATGAGGGCAAAAGCCTTTAAATGCTGAATATTAGTTTGGACTAACTTGTTTGGGGAAAACGCAATTTCCCCAAACAAGTATTATGTAAACTACTTGTATTACAACTGAAAAATAGAGATTGATGAGGTAATTAATAGTGATGATTGATAAGCATAACAATACGGATAATTTATTGTTTAAAGAAATGGATCCGCAAAGTATGGAAGAATGGTTTTCTTTTACAAAAACTTCATTTCTGCATAATGTAGATACATTTTATTACAGCGTAAAATTTAAAAACGACTTTCGTGCAAGGACAAAAGACAAGAATGTCCTCCGGCTCCGCAGATACTTTGATGTAAAGTACCGCTACATATTTGACAGTGATGATCCGGAGACAGGTGATTTTTATATGAAAGACATTGATAAACATCTTGTATTAAGACCCGTTACGTTTTCGCGTTTTTATAATATTTGTATTTCGTACCCTGAATATTTCGATATTTTTATAGCTCCTTCCGTCCCAAAATCCGGAGACGGCGGCGAGTCCGTGACGGCGGAATGCATCGTACAGCTGCGCAGTTACATGCTGTGGCAGTACGGAGTACGCGACAGTTTTGAAAATTCCTACAGATATGTGCAGAGCTTTGCAAAATTTTTCGGTCTTGAGATTTCAGAAGTCAAGGAAAACAGAATTGATTACTGCTGGCATACGAATTTTTTGAACAATCCCGAAAAGTTCTTTGCACCGGAAAGCTTTTACAGAATGCGCGTTGACCGTTTTAAGAATGCGACATATGTTACAAACAAAGTAGGCTCGGAGGATTATGAGATTGATTATGTTGCTCTTGGTAAACGCTCCGATAAAGTGTTCATCAGAATTTATCTGAAAACGCGAGAGGTAATCGAGCAGAATTACAAGCCGTGGTTTTTCCAGGTTTGGAAAATGAACGGTCTTATCAACAAATATGATAAATATGTATATGAAAAATGTTATGAAAAGAAAAACTGGTTTTACCGCTTTTATGCAAGGCTTGAATTCTACAAAGAACATGGAACAAATCCAGAAATGGTTGTAAAGGTCAGTCGGATCCTGGACGGTACGGATCAGATTAACGAGGATGACTTGATAAAACTTGCGGATAAACTAACGCCGAAGATTAATTTGATTGTAAATGTGGAGTACCAAACAATGCGCAGGCACAGCAAAAGTTATGAGCTTATTCCGTTCAAGGATTATTCACAGTTTGGAGAATGCGCACGCGTTTACCAGTATTTCGACAACCGTAAGATTATTATTGACTATCTTACAAATAAGGTATTCCGGATGGTGGAAAAGACAGGGGATGAAAAGAAGTCACGCCGCTCGTTATGCGGATTTTGGGAAGCATTACGCAGGACACGCTGCATCGATATGCGGATGACTCCGGAGCAGGCGCGTCTTGTCCGGAACTATAACAGGAAACTGAATATTGACGCTATGAAAAAACGTGTACTTTGTTCTGCGATTACGCTCGGCATTTATTCAAGGGGACTGAATGAAGACAGTCCTATTCAGGATGCTTATGAGGCACTTTTGAAAATGAATGATAATGATATTTATAATGCGATGCTTTATAAGTCAAAGAAGTTGCGGCAGTTTAATCCGGAGGAGCTTTCCGGAGTGTATGAGGGAGGAGATCTGCACCGCTTCCGACTGCTGGATGAGGATACAGGAGAAATATATAATTATGAAAGTGTGAAAAACTTTAGGAATGGAGCGTTTGAAGATGACGATTAAGGATACATATGACATGTTTATCAGAAACAGGTCTGTTTACTGTTCGCCGGAGACGCTGCGTTCCTATAAGGGACACCTGAAAATATTCTTTGACTTTTTGGAGGAAACAGGCGGTAAAGACACCGGAAGCCTTTCATTTGCAGATTTCGCAGGCGTTTCGCTGTTTGGTGATTTTGTCATTTACCTGCGGGAAAAGAATATAAGAAACGTCACAATTCGAAGTTACTGCCGTATTGCAAAAGCATATTTAAGATACTGTTATCAGAATGACATATGCCAAGACTATTTAAAGGGCGTTAAGATGCCGCCCGATGACTCTGTGCCAAAAGAGGTTCTTTATTCTGATGAGGTAAAAAAGATTGATGCATGTTTTGACATGCAGACAGAAAAAGGACGGCGTAATTACTGCATGTTTCACCTGATGTTAGACTGTGGTCTGCGCTCCCAGGAAGTGCGGCATCTGCGTTATGAGAACATTGACCGGGAAAGAAACATTATACATATCCTTGACAGTAAGGGATGCAAAAGCAGGATTACATTAATTCCGCATTTTCTAATCAGGGAAATAGATCATTATGTGGCGCTTTGTGCCAGGTCTTCTAGTTTTCTGTTTGTGTCCCTTCGCTCCGGGGAACCTGTGACGGCAGATGCAATAAAGCATCTCTTTTCAAGACTGAAAAAGGAATCCGGAATAAAGAGGCTGCATGCGCATCTGCTCCGGCACACATTTGCGACAAGCTACCTCATCGGCGGCGGCAACCTTGAATTTTTACGCGTATTCATGGGGCACAGTGACTACAACGTAACGAAGATATACAGCCAGCTTGCGGCGGAAAGCAAAATGCTGGGCGTTGACGTGTACCATTTGGATCCAATATTTTTTACAAAAGGCTATTAATTAAATCCTGATTTTAGGCACCCTGATTTTTTGTTAGAGTGTCTGAAAACGTATTTTGTAATACAAATCATAAACTGCAGCGTGCGCATCAGCGTTATGCTGCGGCAGATTTGTATTACAAATCAGGGTGGAGAGGAGGATTATGGTCAGGACAAACATAGGTGAAATACCGGCACAGGATTACCTGGAAATAAAGGCAATGTCGTATGGTTACGACAGCTACAAAGAACTGCTGGAAGATAAATTAATCATTGAAATGGAAGCAGATTATGCAAAAATAAAAACACCATCCCCAAAGCCGTAGCTTCAAAAATAGTGCTTTTCATGCACCGCCAGGGGCTCGAACCCTGGACACCCTGATTAAGAGTCAGGTGCTCTACCAACTGAGCTAGCGGTGCGTTCAACTACTGAACAATAAATACTATATCATTGAAATAAAGCAGTGTCAACACTTTTTTTTAAAATAGTTTATTGAATTTTCAAAAATATTTAAACTTAATAAACAAAATATAAAAAATAAACAAAATTTGTCTGATATTTAAGGTGTTTTAAATAAAATGTCGCATTTTATACAATAAAAGTTGCTATTTCAATATAACAAATCTAAAAACCCATCAAAATACATTGTACGTATGAACTCTCTTTTTATAAAAATGCATGTAAAATATATAGAAATATGCTATACTCAGTATATATAAAAACGGACCGGCTTTAATTGGTGTGAGAATTTTCACACTTTTGCAGGAATGGGAGATTAGAATGATTTTTGAAACACATGCCCATTATGATGATGAGGCTTTTGACGAGGACAGAGATATTCTTCTGTCCTCTATGCGTGAAAACGGAATCGAGTATATTGTAAATGTTGGAGCGAATTTAGAGAGCACAGCGGCAAGTTTGGAGCTTGCCGCAAAATATCCGTTTGTCTATGCGGCAGCAGGCGTACATCCAAGTGAAACAGGGACGCTTGATGAAACGGGCTTTGCGCGGCTGAAAAAACTGTGCGCTTTGGAAAAAGTCGTTGCCATAGGAGAAATCGGGCTTGATTATTATTGGGATAAACCGGCGCATGACGTGCAGAAAATTTGGTTTGCGCGTCAGCTTGACCTGGCACGGGAATTAAAAAAGCCTGTAATTATTCATTCCAGGGATGCCGCAAAAGATACGTTTGATATTATGACAGAAAAAAAGGCGGGCGAAATCGGCGGTGTTGTTCATTGTTATTCATACAGCGCTGAGATGGCGCTTGACTTTGTAAAAATGGGTTTTTACATTGGAATTGGCGGTGTAGTTACATTTAAGAATGGAAAGAAGATGAAAGAAGTGGTAGAGGCGTTGCCGACAGAGCGCATTCTCCTTGAAACGGACTGCCCGTATCTTGCACCGGAGCCAAACAGAGGTAATAGAAATTCATCGCTGAACTTGCCGTATATAGCACAAAAGATTGCGGAAATTAAAGGACTTTCCTATGATGAAGTTGTCGAGATAACGACAAAAAATGCGGAAAGAATGTATCAATTATAACGACGGGATTAAAAATACTGAAAAATGACACACATGTCATTTTTTAAATTACACTTTTGAAAGGAAAATTTATGGCGACACTTGGAAATCCGACAAACACCATAGCTATTTTGCAGAAATATGATTTTAATTTTCAGAAAAAATTTGGACAGAACTTTTTGATAGACGCAAATATTCTTGAAAATATCATCATGGCAGCAGGCGTAAACAAAGATGATTGTATATTGGAAATTGGTCCGGGCATCGGTACGATGACGCAGTATCTTTGTGAAAATGCGCGCGAAGTCGTAGCAGTGGAAATTGATAAAAAGCTGATACCGATTTTACAGGAGGATACACTTTCTTCTTATAATAATATTACAATTATCAATGAGGATATTTTGAAGGTGGATGTCAACGCGATCGTGCAGGAGAAAAATGGCGGGAAACCGGTTAAAGTAGTTGCAAACCTTCCTTATTATATTACAACACCGATTATCATGGGACTTTTCGAGAGTCATGTGCCCTTGGAAAGTATTACAATTATGGTACAGAAAGAGGTCGCAGAGCGTATGCAGGTAGGTCCCGGTACAAAGGATTACGGTGCGCTTTCGCTTGCCGTGCAGTATTATGCAAAGCCGGAGGTTATGATGACTGTTCCGGCAAGCTGTTTTATGCCCCGTCCGAATGTTGACAGTGCTGTCATTAAGTTAACGCGTCATGAGTATCCGCCGGTGCAGGTTCAGGATGAAGGGATGATGTTTGACATTATACGCGCCGCCTTTAATCAGCGCAGAAAAACGCTTGTTAACAGCCTTAATAATGCTGCCAATTTACATTTAAATAAGGAAGCGGTACTTGCAGCATTGGAGACGATGGGGCTGTCTGCCACAATAAGGGGCGAAGCGCTGACGCTTGCACAATTTGCCGTGCTTGCGGATTTTGTTAAAAATTGACACATAATTCGTTGACATAAAGACACGGTTATGCTAAACTGACAATGTGATAAACTGTAGTAATTCAGTGCCTTTACGGTTGTAAAAGAACGTAAGAATAAAAATGACACAAGTGTCATTTCGGGGATGAAAAATTAAGGGCAATGTTGTCAGAGGTGATAGGACGTGGACAAGTACGAATATAAGGTTCGTTCAGAAGAAATTACGAAATTAATTGATCAGGAAAAATATGTTGAAGCTGCAAATGTGGCGGATACTGTTGACTGGAGAAGAGTCAAGAGTATTTCCATGCTTTTAAAAATTGCAGCTTTATATAGTATAAACAGAAGAAACGAGGATAGCCGGGACATTCTTGTGCTTGCATATGAAAAATATCCGACAAATCGCTCCGTAGTGTATTCACTGTGTGAAATTTCAATTGAATTGGATGACGTGGTGGCAGCGATTGAATATTATAAACAGTATGCAAAGATGGCACCCAAGGATATTGGTGTAATTACACTGCGTTATCGCATTTTGGAAGCACAGGAGGCAAGTCTTGAGGAGCGGGTAGCGCTGCTTGAGGAATTGAAAAAGAAAGATTATCAGGAAGAGTGGGCATATGAGCTTGCTTATCTGTATCATAGAATTGGACTTGCTACAAAGTGTGTTGAAGAATGTGACGACATTATTTTGTGGTTCGGAGATGGTCCTTATGTAATGAAGGCAATGGAGTTAAAGCAGCTTCATGTGCCATTAACAGAGGTTCAGCAGGCAAAATATGAGGCAATGCTGGGCAATTCTCAGGATAATTACAGTGAAGAAGCGTATACACAGGATGAAGGGTATTCTGAAGATCTTTATTCTGAAAATGACGGCTATGCCGAGGGTGGTTATACAAATGACGGCTATGCCGAAAACAGCGGGTATACTGGTGAAGACGCATATGCTGAAAACAGTTATACAAACAACGGCTATAGTGAGGAACACTACACAGATGACGGTTATGCCGAAAGCGGGGAATATACCGAGAACAGTGAATATGCTGAAAATCGCTATACTGAAAATGAATACGCAAACGAATATTATACCGAAGAATATGCGGATGATAATTTTTATACCGAACAAACATACGATAATAACAGACCAATAATATATGAGGATGGTGTTAACAGCAGTTATACCAGTACTTATCACGAAACACCGCAGCCGTCTTCGAGTCCTATGGATATGAGTCTGTACAATACGATTAATCTCCAAAAAGTAGTGGCTGAAGGCATGATGGAGATTTTTTCCGATACGGATGATGTTTTTGCACAGCAGCGTGAAGAATTTGCGATCGGAGCGGAAGAAGCGGCAGAGGAATTGACGCCCGACGAATTTCCTGAGCAGGCAGTGAAAACGGATATTCAGGAAAAAGAAGATGACATTTCTGAACAGGCAGTAGAAACAGCGCCACATGCGGAAACCGTGGAGGAGGTCTATACAGGAAAGGTAGCAATGATAACAAGCGGCGTATCGGAAACCGCGCCGGAGCCGGATACGGGAGCTATTAAAAAGGTATTTGTTCCGGATGAGAGCGCCCGGGCAATTAAGGCGGAATCGGATATTGATATGCTGCGGGATACGACGGAACGCAGTGTAAATGAGGAACATATTCGCATGGATCAAAATTCGGAAAATGTTTATCATACAGCAGATCTTATGAATGAGGAAACAGGCACAGAGGCTTCATTCCAACCGATGACAGGCCAAATGAATATTGGAGATGTACTGTCGGAGTGGGAGAACATTAAGCTGAATAATGCGAAAAAGCATCAGGAGGAAATAAAGCAGCGTGTACTTACGCAGACTGGCAAAATATTTGCGAGCTTTGACGATTCATTAAAGAGCGGAATTCTTGGCGAACTTGAGAAAGAAGAGAAAAAAGATACGTTCCTTGCAGCTGATGTAACAGGTGATTTACCTAAGACGCAGGCAGGGGAGACAAGCGATGACGAGTATGATGTTTCTTATGTAGCGCCCGGATCAAATGCGCAGATTATTGCGGAAATAGGGGCAGTGGTTGCAAAGGAACTTGGTGCAACACGTATCGTTCCGCAGGATGAGATTAACAGAGAACTTGCACAGGCAGAATCGGCGGAAAACCTTCCTGAGATGCAGGAAATGGAAATGACTGCGCAAGCTGATGAAGAACAGTACGATAATACGGATGAATATTACGATGCGCAGGCTGAATCGTATGAGGAAGAAAATAGTGCATATGATGAGTCAGGCGAGGAGTATGATGTCCCGGTTGATTCATATAATGATTCAGTTGAAGCGTTTGAAACGTCAGCGGAAGCTTATAATGATGTAAATGAATCATATGAGGAAATAAACGAAGCTTATGATGAAGAAGGCATATATTATAACGAAGCAGAAGAAGATTACAGCGATTCGAGTGAATATTACGTAGATCCCAATGAAGCATATCATGAGAGCGACGAAGTTGACAGTGAGGCGGCGGATGAGACGCTCTATGAAGAGATAGAAACGCAAGATGCGCAGACTGCTGAAGAAGTCAGGGAACTCGATCCTGAGGACGCTGAAAGCATTGCGGAGACAGCAATAGAGGATGCTTTAAAAACGCAGGAAATAAAGATGAATACTGCCGATTTGAGTTCTCTTTCCGAACGTATTGTGGAGACGGCAAAACGGGAAACAACAGGTGCAAGACGTGAGGAAGTTCGTGAGTTTACTGCCGAAGAGCAGAGGCTGTTTGAAAATTTTGCAGTTACTAAGAAGATTAAAAAGCAAATACTCTATGCGCTTGAGAATATGACGCTTGCAGCGTTTACGGGAAATGTTATTATTACCGGTGATACAGGTATTGATACAGTACGGATGGCGAAAAATCTGATTCGCGAATTTCAGGCATCCGA
>ERZ808028.1405-NODE-1405-length-14598-cov-16.403760_pt1 | contig 14598 bp, 12 predicted proteins | sample MGYA00380184_ERZ808028 | MGnify/ENA primary metagenome ERZ808028 (study PRJEB31490, sample SAMN06133397) | mouse gut metagenome | isolation source: J8_1 | host: mice | place: China: Chengdu | collected 2015-05 ...
CACACCTCGCCGGGCATTTTGTCGTGGAGCGCCCACACAATGCCCTCCACCCCGGGGATCTGCTTGATGTCGCTGAGCTTGATCTGATCGTTGCCTTCGCCGTACCAGCGCCATGTCATTTTCATGGGAAATCCCTCCTTGCTACTATTTTAATTACATTCGCCCAAAATTACAAGGGAAAATTCTTTTGTTTTTCAGCACATTATTTAGGGGGCCGCAGGCGGGATGCGCTCACACCTCGTCCGCCATGCCGATGAGGTCGAATTTCTCCGTGGACACCACAATGTCGAAGTCGTCCTTGGCGGGCTTGGGGCACTTGATCCACACGGTGCGGTCGGACAGGTTATAGTACCAGCCGGACTGGGCCTCCTCCCAGTTGTCCCGGACCAGGAAGCGGGGAATCCGCTCCCCGTCCACCGTGACCCAGTAGGCTCCCTTCTCCTTGCTGACCACCTTCAGCGTCAGCCGCTCCACCGTGCCGGGATAGCTTCCCTCCTTGTGGAAGGAGATGGTCTTGCGGTCCCCCGCCTTGACGGAGATGGCGGTCTTGGCGTACACGCCCTTCTTGAAGTCCTGGGTATGGCCGTCGTCGTCGTAGAACACAAAGCTGCTGTCCCCCTCCGCGCCGATGGTCAGGTCCAGCTGGCGCAGGGTGTCGGACTGGATGTGGGTCACGTCCTGGCTGGTGAACAGCACCGCGCTCCCCCGCAGGAACATGGGGATGGTGTCCAGCGTCACGGGCACGGTGATGGCCTGGCCCCCCTCGTACTCCCGCATGAAGTCGTTCACGTCGTACCACTTGGTCCCGGCGGGCAGGTAGACGGCGCGCTCCCTGGCGCCCTTCTCCACCACGTTGGCCACCAGCAGGGCGGGGCCGAACATAAAGGTGAGGCTCTGGTCGGTGTAGCACCTCACGTCCTCGGGGAACTCCAGGAATAGGGGCCGCATGGCGGGCATACCCGTCACGCTGGCCTGGTACATCAGGGAGTACAGGTAGGGCAGCAGGCGGTAGCGCAGGGCGTAGGCCGCCCGGACCTGGGGCAGCAGCTCCTCGTACATCCAGGGCTGGGTGACGGTGTTGTCGTTGTTGGCGGAGTTGATGGTGAACCGGGGCTGGAACACGCCGCTCTGAATCCAGCGCAGCATCAGCTCCCCCTCGGGAGCGCCCCCGGCGAAGCCGCCGATGTCGCACCCCATGTTGGCGCAGCCGGACAGGCCCATGCCCATGATGGTGGCCAGGTTGAACTTCACCGTTTTCCAGTCGGTGAGGTTGTCGCCCCCCCACACCTGGGCGTAGCGCTGGATGCCGGCGAAGCCCGCCCGGTTGATGACATAGGGCCGCTGGTTGGGGTACATCTCCTCAAGAGCCTTCCAGCCCACGTAGGCCATCATGTTGGAGTGGATGATCTTCAGCTCGGCCATGGTACCCTTGCCGCCCTCGAAATCGCACTGGGCGTCCCGGTCCTCCACTCCGTCCATCTCGCAGTTGTCGTTCCAGACGGTGGTGCAGCCCTTGGCCAGGATGTTCTCCTTGAGCAGCTTCTTCCAGGCCTCCCGGCCGGCGGGGCCGGTGAAGTCGATGAACCGGCCCTCGCCGCCCCACCACCGGCCGTAGTAGTCCCCCTTGCCGTCGGCGGTCTTGATGAAGGCGTCCCGGTCCTCGTAGTACTTGGCGTAGGGGTGGTTTTTCAGCACCCCGGGCTTCAAATTGGGGATGACGTTGATGCCCTTCGCGTTCATGGTCTCAAAGAACTTCTCGGGGTCGGGGAAGCGCTTATAGTTCCAGTTGAAGGTATAGCGCAGGCCGTCCTCCTCCCCGGAGGAGTAGCCCGAGGCCAGCCAGAAGTTATCGATCCACAGCTGCTCCTGGAGGTGCTTGTCGATGACCTTGTAAATCTCCTGGTCGCAGTCCTTCTCCAGCTCGGCGTAGTACATGGTGGAGGCGCAGAAGCCCAGGGACTGCTTGGTGGGCAGGGCGGTGCGGCCCGTCAGCCAAGTGTACCGCTCCACCACGTCGGCGGGCCGGGGGCCGTTGAGGAGGAACAGGTCGATGTCGCCGCCGTCCGCCTGCCAGTAGCAGTAGGACTCCCAGTAGCCGCTGATCTCCTGGCCCAGGTCGAACACACAGTCGTAGGAGTTGTGGTAGAACAGGCCCAGGGAATGGAGGTTTTCCTCGTTGACCCGGATATAGAAGGGGATGTGCTTATACATGGGGTCGCCGTTCTCCGGGTCGTGGCCGATGGCGTCCTTGGGGCTCATACGCAGGCGGCGGTACTTCTTGTCCAAGTGGCCGGTCTTTTCGCCGAAGCCGTAGAAGTGGTCGTTCTTCCGGTCCAGGCAGGAGTAATGGCTCAGGCGGCCCAGCTGGTCCACCTCGAAGGCCCGCTCGGGCAGGTCCCGGTAGACGCACGTCCCATCGGCGGCGTACAGCGAAAAGCCGAAGGGCGACTTGTTCAGCACCAGCTTCAATGTGGCGGTGGTAAAGGTCAGTGTTTTCTCGCTCTCCTCACAGGGCACGTCCAGGGCGGTGACCCGGGTGCGCTCCCCGGCAAACAGCGGGTCCAGCCGGTCGGCCCAGGCGGTGGTCACCAGGGTGTAGGACGCCTCGGGGAATTCCCGGGAGAAGGAGGCGCGCAGGCGGATCACGTCGTCGCTGAGGAATACCACCATCACGTCGGCGCAGTCACCGTGGATCAGGTAGCCGTTGGCCGTCTTTTCCAGGGATTCAAAGCTTTTTAGGATCATGGGCGCTCCTCCTTACATACCGATCAGGTCGAAGTCCTCGAAGGACACGGTCAGGGTCACGTCCTTTTCAGGGTTGGGGTACTTCACCAGCACCGCCTTCCTGGTCTGGCTGTAGTACCAGCCCTTCTCCGCCGCCTCGAACTTGCGCCGGTTCAGGAAGTGCTCCAGCTTCTCCTCCCCCAGGGCCACCCAGAAGGGGCTGCGGTCCTTGCGCACCATCTCCACCGTCACGTCCTTCACAAAGTCGGTGTACTCCCCCTCGGCGGTGAAGTCCACCTTCACCACATCGGTACCCGACATGTGGATGGAGGTCTTGCGGAACACGCCCTTTTTGAACTCATTGGTCACGCCGTCGTCGTCGTAAAGGGTGTAGGTACGCTCCCGCCCGGGGATCATGGTGAGGTGCAGCCCGGTGACATGGTCCCGCTCCATGCTCATCAGCTGGTTGTCAGCCATGGGGACGATGGCGCCCTCCCGGAGGAACATGGGGATGGAGGCCATGGTAACGGGCACCTCGATGGTCTGACCGCCCTCGTAGCACTTGAAGCTGTCGTTCCAGTCGTACCACTTGCACCCGGCGGGGAGGTAGACCTTTCGGGTCTTGGCCCCCGGCTCGATGACGTTGGCCACCAGGATGTCCCGGCCGTAGAGGAACTCAAAGCTCTCGTCGTACACGTTGGGGTCGTCCTGGAACTCGTACACCAGGGCCCGCATGATGGGCGCGCCGGTTTGGCTGGCCTCGTACTCGGCGGAGTACAGGTAGGGGGTCAGCCGGTAGCGCAGCAGGATGGCGTCCCGGATGAGCCCGGCGGAGTTGCGGTACATCCAGGGCTCGGTGACGGTGTTGTCGTTGCTGGCGGAGTGGATGGAGAACCGGGGCTGGAATACGCCGTTTTGCACCCAGCGGACGAACAGCTCCTCGTCGGGGGCGGGGCCGGCGAAGCCGCCGATGTCCGCGCCCTCGTTGGGCTGGCCGGACAGGCCCATGCCGGTGATGATGGGGATGTTGTACTGCAAGGAGGTCCAGCTGGTGCAGTTGTCGCCGCACCAGTTCTGGGCGTACTGCTGGATGCCCGCCGAGCCGCTGCGGCACACCATGTAGGGCCGGGCGTTGGGGTCGTGCTCCACCACCGCGTCCCCGCCGATCTTACACATCAGGGTGGACATGATGGGCTTGAGCTGGGCGATGGTGCCCCCCTTGCCGTCGAAGTCACACCGGCAATCCTTGTCCAGCAGGCTGTCGTACTCGCAGTTGTCGTTCCAGATGGAGTTGGTGCCCACGTCGATGACGTTGTCGGTGAGGTACTTCTTCCACGCCTCCCGGCCCTCGGGCTTGGTGTAGTCCCAGAAGGCGCCGTCGCCGCCCCACCATTTGCCCACGCCGTACCCCTCGCTGTCCGACGCCTTGACAAATACGCCCTTGTCCACAAACTCCTGGAACCAGGGGTGCATCAGCAGGATTCCCGGCTTCACGTTGGGCACGTTCTGGGCGCCCTTCTCGTTCATGGCGGCGAAGTAGGCCCTGGGGTCCTTGAAGCGGGTGGTGTTCCAGGTGAACACGCACCGGCGGTTCTGATAGCTGGTGTAGCCGGAGGACAGGTGGAAGCCGTCGATGGGGAAGCCCTCCTCCTTGATGGTGTCGATGAACTCCAGCACCGCGTCGTCGCTGTCCTTCTCAAGCTCGGGGTAGTACATGGAGGAGCCCTGGTAGCCCAGCGCCCGCTTGGGGAGCAGGGCGGGCCGCCCGGTGAGCAGCGTGTAGTTGTCCACGATGCGGGCCAGGGTGTTGCCGCCCAGCAGGAACAGGTCGATGTCGCCGCCGTCCGCCTGCCAGTAGGTGTACCGGGGCCAGTAATTGCTCTTCTCCCGGCCCATGTTGAACACGGACTCGTAGAAGTTGTGGTAGAACAGGCCCACCGCCTTACGGGTGGCCCGGCTCAGGCGGATGTAAAAGGGGATGTGCTTATAGAGGGTGTCCATCTTCTCCGCGTTGTAGCCCATGGCGTCGGTGGCGCGCTGGCGCAGGAACTCCTTGTTCTTGTTCAGCGGCCCCGCCTTCTCGCCAAAGCCGTAGAAGCAGTCCTCCTCCTCCATCCGGCTGTAGTGGGTCACCCGGCTGTTGGAGTCCAGCGTGAAGGGATTGCCCGCCAGGTCCTCGTAGAGCAGGGTGCCCTCCTGGTCGTAGAGCCGGAAGGAGATGGGGTCCCTGTCCACCTCCAGGCGGAGCTTCCCGGTGTCGAACACCAGGGTCTTGTCCCCCTCGGTGACAGCGGGCTGGACAGGCTGGAGGCGGGTGCGCTCCTTCTCAAACAGGGGGTCCAGGCGGTCGGCCCAGGCGGTGGCGGCCAGCACGTAGGACTCCTCCGCCAGCTCCTTGTCAAAGGAGGCGCGGACACGGATGATCTCGTCGGTGACAAAGTACAGCTTGATGTCGGCGCAGTTGGTGTGCAGCAGGAAGGCGCCGTCCAGGCGCTCCAGTCCGGTGACGGCGGAACAGATTTTCATGACGTATCACTCCTGTCAAATGATAAATAAAAGGGGCGTTTCCCCGGGGGCCCCGGCTTCAGCGCCGGGGCCCCCGGGGACCGTGTTAATGACGCGCCGTGAGCTCAGCCCCACCAGAAGGAGGGCACCAGCTTGCACAGATAGGGGACGATCAGCGGGATGGCGGGGATGAAGGTGATGATGAACAGGGCCACCACCATGGCCGCGAAAATGGGCACGATATACTTGGTGACGCCCTCGATCTTCACGTGGCCCACGCCGCAGCCCACAAACAGGCAGGAGCCCACCGGCGGGGTGACCGAGCCGATGCCCAGGTTCATGATGAGCATGAGGCCGAAGTGAACGTCGCTCATGCCAATGCTCCGGGCGATGGGCAGGAAAATGGGGGTAAAGATCAGCACGGCGGGGGTCAGGTCCAGGAACATGCCCATAACCAGCAGGAACACGTTCATGATGAGCAGCAGCACATAGCGGTTGTTGGACACGCTCATGAGGCCCGCGCTGATGGCGGCGGGGATGCCGGTGTAGGACATGACGAAGGACATGATGGAGGAGGCCGCGATGAGGAACAGGATGGTGGCGGAGCTCTTCATGGTGTCCGCCAGCAGGTCGTAGAAGGTCTTGAAGTCCATCTCCCGGTAGATGACGGCCAGCAATCCGCAGTACAGGCACATGACCACGCCGGCCTCGGTGGCGGTGAAGAAGCCGCCCAGGATGCCGCCCATGACGATGATGACGGCCAGCAGGGACGGGATGGCGTCCACCCAGATCTTCCAGGCGGGGTCGGTCTCCTTGACCTCGGACTTCTTGTAGCCCTTCTTGACGGCCAGGAAGATGGCCAGGGCCGCCACGGCGATGCCCAGCAGGGCGCCGGTGAGATAGCCGCCCATGAACAGGGCCGCCACGGACACGCCGCCCGCGGTGATGGAGTACAGGATGAGGGGCCCGCTGGGCGGGATCAGGATGCCGGTGGGGGCGGAACAGATGTTGACGGCGGCGGAGTAGTTGGGGTCATAGCCCTCGTCCAGCTCCAGGGGGCTCATGATGGAGCCCATGGCCGAGGTGGCGGCCACCGAGGAGCCGGACACCGCGCCAAAGAACATATTGGCCAGCACGTTGGTGGTGGCAAGGTAGCCGGGGACCCAGCCCACCAGCAGGCGGGCCAGACGGACCAGGCGGCGGGCGATGCCGCCCTTATTCATGATGTTGCCGCCCAGGGAGAAGAAGGGCAGGGCCAGCAGGGCGAAGGAGTCCAGGCCGGAGAAGCAGCGCAGGGAGGCCACCACGGCCAGGGTGTCGGCGGGGATGCCGCTGGCCAGGGCGGTGATGATGGAGGCGATGCCGATGCCGGCGGAGATGGGCACACCCGCCAGCAGCATGACGAAGAAGGACCCAAACAGAACCAAAACAGTGAGCAGCATTACGCGTCCCCTCCTTTTTTCTCAGTGAAATACTGGATATACTTCAAAATCCGGGCGATGACGATGAACACGCCGGACAGGGGCAGGATGGCGTACAGGAAGTGGTAGGACAGGTGCATGACGGGAGAGTTGTTGATGGCGTACATGGCCAGCCGGAAGCCGCCGAAGATAAAGACGAAGCAGACAAAGAACAGCACCATGGCCTCGATGAACACCGCCAGCACGGCGGCGGCGGGGCCCTTCACCCGATCCTTGACCAAATCCAGGGACAGGTGCTCGTCCCGGTAGAAGCAGTAGGCGGAGCCAATCAGGGAGGCCCAGATCAACACAAAGCGCAGAAACTCATCGGTGACGGTGGAGGGATGGCCGGCCAGCTTGGTGGCGATCTGCCAGGTGCCGCCCAGCAGCAGGGCCAGCATGAACAGGGCCATGAGGAAGCGCATGGCCGCGTCCAAAATTTTCTCAAATTTCTTCACAATGTCATCTCCTTATGTCTTAACAGGACTTCAAGAAAGGAAACTTCCGTCGCCGGGCGGGAACAAAATGGTTACCGCCCGCAAACGTCAGCAAACTAACCGGCGTTTTGAATGCGCTCCACGTAGGAGTACACCCCGGGGTCGCTGGTCTTGAGCTTCTCGTAGATGGGCTGACATGCCTCCTGGAAGGCGGCCATGTCCACGTCCCGGATCAGCTCCACGCCGTTGTTCACGGCGGCCTCCAGCACCTCGTCCTCGAAGTCCTTCCAGGCCTGCTTATAGCCGTCGGTCATGTCGGCGGCGGTGTCCTTCAAAATCTGCTTCTGGTTGTCGGACATCTGGTCCCACACCGTCTTGGACAGCACGATAATGTCGGGGATGCGGGTGTGCTCGTCAAAGCAGTAGTACTGGGTCACGTCGCTGTGGTCCCGCAGGGCGGTGACGTTGTTCTCCGCCCCGTCCACGTTGCCCTGCTGCATGCCGGTGTAGATCTCGCTGTAGCCCATGACCTGGGCGGAGCCCCCCAGGGCGTTCATCATGTCGATGGCCATCTGGGAGTCCATGGTGCGGATTTTGAGGCCCTTCAGGTCCGCCGGGGTGCGGATGGCGTTCTTGGCCGTGTAGAAGGAGCGGGAGCCGGAGTCCAGCCAGGTCAGGCCGATGAAGCCCGCGTCGGCGGTGAGCTGGTACATATCCTGGGCGATCTCGCCGTCCATCACGTTATAGTAGTGGTCCTTGTCGTTGAACACGTAGGGCACGGACAGGGCGTTCCACTCGTTTTTGAAGTTGCCCAGGGTGGCGGCGGACACCTTGGTCATATCCAGGCCGCCCGCCCGCATAATGGTGATGCAGTCCGTCTCGCTGCCCAGGGTGCCGTTGGGGAAGATCTGGATGGAGATGGAGCCGTTGGACTTCTCCTTCACGGCCTCGGCCCAGGCGGTCATGGCGATGTGGACCGCGTGGTCCTCCGCCAGATTGTGGGCCAGCCGGAGATGAAAGACCTTCTCCCCATCGGCGTTGGTCTCTCCGACGCCGCCCGGCCCGCCGCAGGCGGCCAGAGAGCAGAGAAGAGCGGCGCACAGAATGCCGGCCAGGAACTTTTTGATTCTCATTTCTGACTCCTCCTAGTCTCGATTTGGGCGCGAGGCATGTATCCGCCGCCTGGCGGGGCCGTCTGAGCGGACTGCTCCGGCGGTAAACACACGCTCACACCCTGCTCGTTGATATTTTAATATGTTAATATATCATTTTCAAGCTGACAGTTACGAAAAATCTGCCGCCGCTTTTTGTGCACAACGCCGAAAATACCCCTTATTTTCCAGGGTAAAGATGGAAATTACTGTGCGTTATATATAAAAAATCAGCAGAAACTGACCGTTTCTGCTGAAATCCGGCGCCAAGCGACGCCGTGGTCACCATTTGAATTGGAAGTAGTGGGGGTAGACCGCCCGCATTTCCCCCAGATGCTTGCGGTACAGATTCAGGTGGTCCTCCAGGGCCCTGACAGCGGCGTCGGCGTCCCGCGCCTCCAAGGCGTCCACCAGCGCCCGGTGCTCGTCGATGATGGTCCCGTCCAAATCCATCACGAAGCTGAGCACCCGCACCCGCTCGATGTGGTGCTGCCGCCCGTGCATCCAGGCAAAGTGGGGGCCCATCCCGTTGAGCTCAAAGGCGATGCGGTGGAAGTCGTTGTCCAGCTCAAAGAGCCTGGCCCGGCGGTCCGGGTCATGGGACTCCAGGTAGAACCGATAGAGCTGCAGATTCTCCCGGTACAGCCGCAGCGCCGCCCCGTCCATCCTGGGGACGGCCCGGAGGACCATCTCCTTTTCCAGGGCAAAGCGGTCGAACTGCTCCATCTCCACAATCTCGGTGTCGATGGGGGCCACAAAAGTGCCGCTCTGGGGGCGGACCACCACCAGGTTGGCCAGCCCCAGGGTGATGACGGCCTCGTGGACCGGGGTGCGGCTCATTTCCATCTCCTGGGCCAGCTGCTTGTCGTTGAGGATGTCGTTGGGTTTCAGGTCAAGATTCAAAATGCGCGAACGCAGCTCCTGATAGGCCCGTTCCCGCGCGCTGTATGCTGCGGCCATGGTCGGTCTCCTTCACAAAATGGTCAGTGGGAGCGATGGTCCCGGATCGCCTGGCGCAGGTCGGCCAGATTCATGCTGAGGAAGGAGCGGCCCCTCCGCCAGGTCAGTCCTGTCCTTTGGGCCACAAACTCCTTCAGCTCCTCCGCGCTGCCCCCCTCAACGGCGGATTTGTCGACCATGCACACCGATCTGCGCCCCAAGAACAGGTACAGATACCGGTCGTCCTCCACCAGCCGCTGGAACTTACCGTACTCCAGGCGCATGGTCCCCTCCCCCGACAGCTCCATGCTGTTGGCGTAAAAGGCGCACACATTTTTGGGCAGCTTTCCCTTCCGGTCGTCCACCGCCTTGTCCGCCCGGAGGGAGGCGGGCAGATCGCCGCTCACCATGATAAGGCAGCCCGCCAGCAGCAGCACCGCCTGCAGAGGCCGGCTCATCTCCACCGTGAGGGCCAGCGCCGCCAGCGCAAAGCCCACGGCCAGCTGGGACAGGATGCGCAGCTGATGGTAGGTGCGGTATTCGGTTTTGAACAGCCGCTGGAGCGTCTCCTCCGTGTGCTGGACGCTGCCCACGAATTTCGCTTTGCCCGCCATACTCATCCCCCTGATTTTCTTTTATCTTAATACGCCGGAACGGGCATGTCAATCCTTCTTTGCGCGAAAAGTTTCCATAAGGCCCCTCCGCACGCCCCCCCCGCCCCCGGAGTCCGGGCGTCGGTGCCCCCAGTTTAATGGCATATGCCAATTATTTTTATTGACATATGCCGGAAACCTGGTATAATGGGCTTGTCAATCTGTGTCGGATGGAGGCGGACAGCCGTGTCAAGGCCCAGGAAACGCAGAACGGTGTGCCACTTTCCGGGCACGCTGGAATTTATCCCCGCGGACGGCCTTCCCCAGGGCTCCCCGGTGGTGCTGACAGTGGACGAGTACGAGGCCGTCCGCCTCATCGACCGGGAGGGATTGTCCCAGGAGCAGTGCAGTGAGCGGATGGGGGTGGCCCGCGCCACCGTCCAGCAGATCTACGCCAGCGCCCGGGAGAAGCTGGCCCGGTTTCTGGTGGACGGCCTCCCCCTGCGCATCGCGGGCGGCGATTACAGGCTGTGCGGCGGAGAGGGACAGCACTGCGGCGGCTGCTTCAAGCGGCGCTATCATCAACAATTCGCGGCATCGAAAGGAGAACACGCCATGCGCATCGCGGTTACCTATGAGGACGGTCAGATCTTTCAGCATTTCGGCCACACCCAACAGTTCAAGCTCTATGACGTGGAGGAGGGAAAAATCACCGCCTCCCAGGTGGTGGACACCAACGGCAGCGGCCACGGCGCCCTGGCGGGGGTGCTCAGCGCCCTGAACGCCGACGCGCTGATCTGCGGCGGCATCGGCGGCGGTGCCCAGGCGGCGCTGGCGGCGGCGGGCATCCGGCTGTACGGCGGGGTGTCCGGCAGCGCGGACCAGGCGGCGCAAGCCCTGGCCGCCGGAACGCTGAGCTACGACCCCCAGGCCAAGTGCGACCACCACGGCGAGCACCATCACCACGACGGGGACTGCGGCAGCCACGGCGAGGAGTGCGGCAGCCACGGCTGCGGCGGCCAGCACCACTGCGGTGGCTGAACGAAGGGCCCCGCACCCGCCCGATACATGGAAAACACGCTCCCCCTCGGCCCGCCGGGCCGAGGGGGAGCGTGTTTGTCTTACGGCGGTCCGGTCCCGTGCCGCCCCGCCAGCCTCAGTCCTCCCACTCGCCCTTGTGGGCCTCCCACCAGGCGGGGAAGCTGGGGTCTTTGGGGGAGAGGGTGGGTTTAATAGAACTAATATTTATGGCTAGCGTTTTGTCTTTTTGCAACGCAAATGGACGTATATTATCATTGGCTATAGCTAATGCGTATAGTTTTAAAAGAATATCCCGAGCAGTTGTCCATTTTCTATCCTTATAATCCACAGTACCATATTCTAAGGGGATGTGGATCATTTCCTTATGTACTCCTTCTAATTGACCTAATAAATAGGATATAGTTTTGGAATTATTATTGATCTTAATCCGGCTAAACTTAAACAACTCAGAATCTTCTCCTGCTAAAGCCTTTTGTAATACTTGGGCGTATGTAACAGCTTCGCCAGGCGTTGACAAACACCGGTTGAAGATGGCCTGCACATTGCCCTCGGTCAATTCCATTTCTTCGAATTTAACTCGCTGCTTTAATGTAGGTAAAAATTCTATGGCCTTTTTATAACCCTGTACTGCGGCCTTTTCACAATACTCAAGAGCGGCTTGTGGCTTGAGCCAATCACCTGCCGCCATATCGAACTGTGCAGGTGCATAACCCATTTCGGCAGCTCCACTCAAATAGATGCGAATATGAACAGACTTCTTTTCCTCAGGTATTGCGTTGCTATCCCGAATCATTTGAACGGTCTGATAAAGCTCATCGGGCAAAATAGAACCGGCGGGCCGAGGCATAGTATAACCTGCTAATCTCCCACGCCTTTGAAGAATCTGCTTGACTGCGTTGTTCACATCTATTCTGTACGAATCATCTTCCAGGTATTTGCTACTTTCCTTACAGCAGGTATATAAGTAAAGGGCCTTTGCCCTTTCTCCCGATTGATATAAGGAATTGGCTTCCAAAAACATTTTATCCACAACACAATCCCCCAAACGCACCAAAGGGCGCAGAATTTTAGACACTCCCATTATAAGGGACAACGCCCCAAAAGGCAAGGGCGGGGGCGCGTTTCCCGCCCCCGCCCTTCGGGTGAACCGGCTTCAGGCTTACTCGAATTCGTTGCTGGGTATCCTATTCTAACGGATTTTGCTTTAGAAATATGATACCCTGTTCTTTTGATTATTTGATATATCCATATTATCCGGCCTATACGATGGGTTGTTATCAAATTGTTATCAGCCATGATAACGGGAGGGAGGGGCTTACTATTTGTTCTGCTGGTTTACGAGTGTAACTATACCACAAAAAGCGGGGAAATGCAACCACATTCCCCCGCCACAGATTCACTTTTTACCCTCTTACTTTCTGGATTAGCTCTTTCGCTTCTTCTTTCTTTAATACCTTGCCATAGGACACCACTTTCCCATCTACCACCAGCGCCGGAGTAGTCATGACCCCGTAGGCGGCGATTTGCGTGAAGTCCGTCACATGGTCAATGGTGGTATCCATCCCCAACTCCGTGAGGGCGGCACGAACAGCATCTTCCAGGGCGTTGCATTTGGCGCATCCGCTCCCCAGCACCTTGACCCCGGCAGCGGCCTTTGCCGCCTCTGCCTGTGCCATCGTTTCCGGGGTGCAGTTGCCGCCACAGCAGCAGGATTTTGTTTCTTCTTTCTTCTTACTGAACAGTCCCATTGTGATTCCTCCTAAAAATTTATATCAGCAAAAATTGGAACGCATTGAACAGGTAGCCAACAACGATAATGCCAATGGTGCAGATGCTAATGAACAGTGCCAGCAGCTTCGGCTTCACGGCCTTGCGGAGCATAATCAAAGACGGCAGGCTCAGCGTTGTGACAGCCATCATAAAGGACAGGATCGTGCCAAGCTGTGCGCCTTTGTAAAGCAGGGCCTCCGCCACCGGGATCGTGCCGAAAATATCCGCATACATGGGGACGCCCACCAGCGTGGCAAGGACAACCCCGAATGGATTGTTGCCGCCTAACACCGCTTCAATCCAGCTTTCTGGAATCCAGTTGTGAATAACCGCTCCAATTCCCACGCCCACCAAAATATAAGGAAATACCTTTTTGAACGTGGATACAACCTGTTCTTTCGCATACTGGACACGCTCACGCTTTGTCAAATCGGGCGACTCAATATCCACACCACCAGCCGAAAGGATAAAGCTCTCCACATACTTTTCCATGTGCATTTTCTCTATGAGTGTACCGCCTACCACAGCAATTACCAGCCCCACAATCACATAGATAATGGCAACCTTGGCCCCGAAGATACTCATAAGCAATACCAAACTGCCCAGGTCTACCATGGGTGAGGAAATCAAAAAGGAGAATGTCACACCCAGGGGCAACCCTGCACTGGTAAAGCCGATGAACAGCGGGATAGAGGAACAGGAGCAGAACGGTGTCACCGTTCCCAGCAGGGCTGAGATGATGTTGGCTCCAACACCATGAAAGCGGCCCAAAATTCTTTTGCTCCGCTCCGGGGGGAAGTAGCTTTGAATATAGGAAATCACAAAAATTAACACGCACAGCAGAACGGTGATTTTAATAACGTCATAAAGGAAAAACTGGACGCTACCACCCCAGCGGGAGGCCGTGTCCAACCCCAGCATGGAAAGGCCCGTTCCAATCAACTCATTCAGCCACTTCATGCCCAAAACCTGGTCTTGAACAAATTGCCATACACTCATAGAGAAAACCTCGCTTTCAATTTTTGGGACAACGTATCAAAAATTTTTGATGTTTTGAGTTTAGATAAACGCCATCTTCACTGGTGATGGCGTTTATCGGTTGCATGAGGGACATTCGCCCTCTTGGTTTGCGTCCGGCGTGATGATTGCCAGCAAGAGCTTCACAGCTTTATTCCTGCCATCCTCGCTCAAACGGTAATGCGTCCATTTGCCCTCCTGACGGCTCACAACAAGTCCAGAATCACATAAGATTTTCATGTGATAGGACAGGCCAGATTGCGTCAAGTCCATTGGTTCTTGCAGAACACAGGCGCATTTTTCACCGCTTCGCAGTTGTTCCAGAATGGCAAGACGTTTTGGGTCGCATAGGGCTTTGAATACTTTTGCGTTTTCCTGGTGCGTTCCCATGTGACCACCTCAAATCAAAAATTATTGATATGTGTAGTATATGCACAAGAATCTGTTTTGTCAATAGCCTTACAAAAATATTTTCCGATTTACCTCGCTCCCCGGCTAAATTTCCGTTTTGCTTTCCTCTGCTCTTTCTCTGCCGCCTCCCGCCGTTTTGCGTCCTCAACGGCCCTTTCTACTTCCTCTGGGCCGAAAGCCCGCTTGACCCGCTCAAAGTCGGCAACTGTCCCCCGCAGGGCCTTGTTCTCCATTTTTACCTCCTGCAAGCGTTCGGACAGGTTGGCGTTGCCCTCCCGTACCCGGCCATAGTCCCCCTGCAAACGCTCATACTTCCCTTTCAACTCGACATAGGCCCGGTACAGGGAGCGCAGCACCTTGACGATCTTGGCAAGCAGGGGCTTGGCCTTTTTCTCCCGATAGGATTTGGCGCTCTCCAGCGGCCCAGGCTCCGGCAATATCCGCTCCGGGTCATCGGAGAACTGCGCCGCCAGCTGCTCCATGTTCCTCACAGCCGGGGCCAGCTCCTTTAGACGCTGCTCCTGCTGTTCCACCTGTCCCTGCTTCTTGG
>ERZ808028.1409-NODE-1409-length-14574-cov-10.081603_pt1 | contig 14574 bp, 24 predicted proteins | sample MGYA00380184_ERZ808028 | MGnify/ENA primary metagenome ERZ808028 (study PRJEB31490, sample SAMN06133397) | mouse gut metagenome | isolation source: J8_1 | host: mice | place: China: Chengdu | collected 2015-05 ...
CGTAGGTTTATTAAGGTCACCCTTTTTCAAGAAAATCTTTTTCATTTTCCTCTTGACATATTACCAAATTGCTTTCTTTGGTCTACTCCCTGTATATTCATGGTATTGTAGATACATAATATTAGGCTATATCTGACATTTCCTTAAAACTGAAAAATATATAGGCTTTCCAGCCCTTTTTCCCTTCACGACGTATCAAATTTTTCTTTCACCCTCCCTGTCTCCCTCCACTTATAATGACAACAACTACAACTGTATCTCTGTTTTTTCTTTACTATCCTCATAAATCACCTCAATAATTTATTTCCCCATTTGTGGAGAAAGTTTTTTGTAATAAACTCTTCTAATTATTTCTACATTCAGCAACGAAATATTTTGGATATTTTTCATCACAAATGTAGAAGTATATAGTTTAGGCATTTTTCATTTCTCTTTTCAGAGCGAATTTAATAAAGCCTTATATTTTGCAAAATTTATAAGGTTTGATAACTACTTCTATAAAATTTTTAAGTTCTCCATATAATTTATCTGTATGGAAAGATTTACACAAATGGAAATATTGCAGAAATGCGCGAATAAATCTTGAAATTACTTTATGGATATGTAATAATGATTTAAGCGCATTTTTGCGTGTATTGTGTGTAAAGACCTGTCTATCAAAGGTGCGCCAACACCGCTTGTATGGTAGATAGGTCTTTTTAATTTTGTTTCCTTGATGATAAGTATAGAACTCTTGTTTGTTATTGTCAATAGCTTTTGTAAAACAAACGTTCGTAATTTTATTCCAGTTGTGGAAACAATATACATTAAAAAACTACCATAATGATTTTTCGCATCATGGTAGTTTGGAGATTATGATTTGATTTTAATATTGGTATCTAATAATTCTTTCATTGAATCTGTAAGATTTCGTTCAATGCGCAAGGCACGTTTTAAATTTGTGGTAGACATATTTAATTCTTTTGCTATTTCATCTAATGTTGCTTTAGCAAAGAGTCCATTATGGTCTTTTTGCTTATATTGATTTGAACCATTCCCACCTTGTTTATAACCTCTAAGAGATACATAAGTTTCCAATGCTTTTCTTTCCTTTGCTGGATTATTCTTTCGCCGACCAAAGTTATTCGATATCAAGGCACGAAGTTTCGAATGTCCGGGTGCGGATATTCGGACAATGAAATTGGGATTTTAAGTTATGTATTAAACTGTAATTATTAAGATTTGAAGTTGTTCTCGATTAAGTATTCTAACTAAATACAGAAAATTAAATCTTGCTTGAATATTATTTATAATATGACTATAGTAAAAATATATGAATAATATACTACAAAATTGGATAATCCTTACAAATCTCAAAATAAATAAATAAATGTATTGACGTTTATATGTAAAACAATTATCATATAAATATGTATAGATTATCGAAAGATAATTAATACTAGACAATATCTGCAGGTTGAGTCGATGAACGTTCATTTTAAAGTCGTAATTAATAATTATCCATTTTTATATGGATAAAATAAAAACTCATATTAAATGACAATTAAAATTGAATACAATACTGTTCTATTCCGCGGAATGTATAGTGATTGCGGAGGTGAAATAATGTATTGTTTCTTAAAAGTTGCTGTAATAGCAATTGTGATTATTTGCATAATTGGTAAGCATGATATAGTTATGCATTTAGGAAAGAATAATTTCCTTTCAATCAAAATACATGACAAAAAAGAATAGTTTTCTATATATTCATGTATGGAACAAGGCAGTAGTTCCGAAATAACAGTAATCGATACTGCTTTCTCAACAATTACTGTTAAAAAAGCACATTTGATCTTAGCTAAATCAATGTGCTTTTTAGTATTACAGTACAACTATTTTTAAAAGATAACTCCCATTAACCAAGACTGGCTTTATTTATTCCATCACGACAAATTATCCACGTGGTCACTGAACTTACATTGAAACAGCGTTTTTTCAGTACCTATTTTATTAAGAATGCTGGAAAATCAAAGGGGTGTATATGGTCCCATACCTGAAACACTTGAATTTAAAGTATTTCTTGATAATTTATGTGCTAAAAATGGCTTGTTTTTGTTTAAGTGTGTCCACTCTGGTCACACTAATTATTTCATTACTCTGTTTATGTAATTATCCCTAATCTCAATCGCTTTGGCATATATAAGCTTCTTCTGATATTCGGGTGATTTAGGCTCCCTATTATTCGCTATATTTTGTATCGCTATTGAAGTATTAATACGCCTATAAAACTCTTGTATGCTATCTTCCATATCATAATCATCTAAACGACATACAAGCATCTTTGACTCACCATTTACCAAATATAAATTGTGATTGTCTCTTACATTTTCAACCTCACAAGTAATCCCCTCTAGATTCTCTGTATTAAATGCAGCGTACCATTCTTTTAATACCACCTCACGTTCTTTTAGCAGCTTGTCTATTTCAGTATTAAGTTCTGATAATTTTACCTCTGATTCCTGTAAAGTCATGTGCTCACTCCTCTATAATATTTATTGGTAAGAAAAGTATATATGCTTTTGATTTAAAGGACAACTGTTATCAGAAATATTATTTTATTGTCTTATCTTGTCAGATATGGTAAAATATCTTAAGTCAGATTAGAACAACGTAGGGATAGTCTGGTGATTGTCTTATCCGGGAACGGAAAGGAAATACATATGAACACGTTAGAAATTTTGACGTTGCTGTTAGTTGTTTTTGCAGCTTTATCATACCTTGATAATCACCACAAAAAATAAGTTGGCTACCTCCTACGTCACTAGGAGGTAGCCTGTGCAACTCGTAAACTCTGTTTATTAGTTTCCGGTGGCAATCATCGGACACAGCAAATATCCTTTGATTGTTTCTACTCTGATTATAAACGATTCACTGTGTAATTTCAAGTGAAAAGTTTAGGGAATGGGGATGCTCCGGTGTCCTCATTTTTGTTGGTGATGGAATATTTGATTTGATTCGCCAATTTTGGCGGATCAAGTTATATTTCATAGTGAATGTATTCCTCTTAGACTGATTTTGCTAAATGGTCTGAATTGGTGTTTTACCTTTTTTAATGCTAACCATATCCTGTTGCTGTTTAAATTCTATTGTCTTGGTGGTTCCTCCAGTTCTCCTAATCAATTCATCCTGTCCGATAACTTTCACGAGATTTGCAATCTGTTGTCCCATTACATCTTTATTATGATAAAAGATAGTTGTATATACGTTGTCATTTAATATCAAATTTCTTAAGATATCTTTATCAGTAATATCTAAGGAATGACCGAAAATATATAAGCGGTGTCGTTTATCTCCACATTGCTTGAATGGAACCTGATTTGGATATTCTTTTTTATACTTTTCTTTTAATTCCCTTTCATTCTTTTTAATAATATCTGACCAATCTTTATACTTACAACCTGTTTGTTTATGTATCCTTTGATAATATTTCTTGAATGCAATAAATTCAATATCTTTGTTCCTTCTTTTTTTACCAAGATATTCATCTATACCAAGTACCATATTATTCGTTTCTATTGAATTATTTGTATCAGCTTCTCCATGTATATAATCAAATGGATCAGTAATTTCTTTTTTAGATAGATTTGATACATCATACAGTTTTGAAAAAATATGTGTGTAATTAAATGAAAGAATGAAATCAATTTCTAAGCCATCTATATCTGGTGATTTCTTTTGAATCTTTATTTTTTCCACATATTCAGTCAAATAAATTTCAAAAGCTCGAATCAAAGCATTTAAATCATTCTCTAAAATATTTCTAATTTCTTTGTATGTCTCACAGCAATCAAACCTTTCATATGTATCTAAAAAATCATTAGAAAATTGAATTTCTATCTCATCATACAAATCAATTTCATTAGGTCTATCATGCATATCTCTATCAAAAGATTTAATCACCTTTGAAATCTCACTTTCAAAATCGATCCAATTTTCCTTACCATGCATGTCACAATGCAGAAAATAATTAATCCAAAAATTATTATATATTAAATAAAAAGATTCTTTGACTAGTTTATGATTGCTATTTTCATTATAGAGACATTTAAATAAGAAATCGTAGTATATATTCTTATATTTTTGCCAATCTTCATTATTCGTATTATCACTTTCATCGCATAAATTTTTATTTAATTCTTTTATATCAACAAGCGGAATTTTATCAGACCTTTCTATCCAATTTTTAAAATCATCATCATTTTTAGGAATTAATTTTTCAACACGACTTTTTTCTATAATATTTATAATTGCTTTACAGAACAATAAAAAGTCTGTATATTTTGTAGGCAATCCATGAGCAAGATCAAATCCATTCCCTATTACAAGTATGTTCATAATTCATTCCTCTCTTTCTTGTACTTAAAATAAGTGTTTTGTATTTTTTCTTGATAGTATCATTTCGATTATAAGTTGTCAATAAGAATATCTGAAATATTTTGTTTTTCTCTGTATACTATTACTTCGGCATTAAAACTGAAACTATAATATGATCTAATCACTGTATTTATCAAGAAATCTTGATGAACAATTATAAATTATAACCGCCAAAGTAAAATGAATATAAGCGTATTGATATGCATTATTATTATAATTTCATTAATGACTTTTGGTCATTTTTATTGTCGAACCGTGATTCTTTCACAGCCTTCACCCTCACCAATCCCACAAACCCTTGAAAAATCAAGCCTTCCAGCCTCTCCACAAACAAAACCCACTACCCAACCTCACCCATCAAAAAAATTCAAATTTCCCCGTAAAATAAACAAAAATCCGAACTCCACCCAAATCACAGCATAACACCGCCACTTATACTACATTTGTAGACACTCTTATTATTAAAAACCCTTGTAAATTAAGGCTTATTGCAACTTCTAAACATCTTCTACCGAACATCTAAAAATTTCTTATGAAACATCTCCTTGTATTATAAACAAGTTGTCAGAAGAATCTATATAATTCCTACTTTTTTACTATGCTTTAATCTTTTTATTTTTACATATGTAATAATTAGGGTACCACACCGAATATCAATCCGAACTTGTATTATGTGTAATAATTACAAAAACTCTGCTGCCAGTGCAAAACTGTACACGACATTCCCCATCATTCACACAACAAAATCACTACTGTTCCGATTGAACACTATTTATCCTTATGCTATAATAGGATTTGTATAATTAAAAAGAAAGATGGATGCGATTTTCCGATATGATTTGCCCTCAAATTTTACGAAAGAGAGGGTGATGCCCTATGAATACTTTAGAAGTGCTTACGCTTTTATTGGTAGTCTTTGCGGCTTTGTCATATTTAGACAATCATAGAAAGAAATAAGCATCCCTACCCGTCCAAAAGTGAGGATGCTTAAATTCTTGTAATTTTTGCTATTTACTGAGGGCAATCGGAAATCAATTCCGATCACTTTCTAAGTAGATTATACAATGGGCACTTGTTAAATGCAAGTGCTCTTTTAAATTTTCATTCTTTCTTTTTTGCTCCGAATATATATTTATCTGCAACAATATAAAAATTCTTTTCAAATTCCTTCAACTGTTCTTCTGTAAAATCAAGATATGTTTTTGCCATCTCTTTACAAGCTTCGCATATCTCTTTCTTTGATTGTTCGCTTATTTTTTCTTTCTCTATATCATAAACTTTTCCCATTTGGCTTATCCTCCATCATTATAAATATACAGCCGCATAAATCCTCAATATTTTCTGCTGACCTTCGGAATAGCTCCTACTGTTCTGAATGATGTCCTGTACATCTTTTCTATGTAACAATCCGAAATCATCAGCCAGTACTTGTAAATCCCTTTTATCCTGAGTACTTATCTTCTTTGCGGGTAATTCTTTCTTCATTCCTGCTGCTGGTCTGCCTCTTCCCATGACTCTATACCTCTTCCCTAAGTTAGCAACCCCCATTTCAAATGGGGGATATAGATACTATTTCATTATCTTATCTGCATATTTTATCAATTGCTTCTTGTAACCGTTCTCGTCCACTTTGAACATAGTAGACATTACCATCAATCATCAAATGTTCTCTTCTCTTATGCGCCGTAATAATCTTTTGTTGGAAAATCTTAATCCCACATAGTAAACCATAATTAAACGCCTCATTCTCTTCCAATCCTTCCAGTTCTTTCAATATTTAATCCCTCCTCCGATATATGTTTTTGCAGTAAATACTTCTCTATCTGTGTACGAGTTTCTTCCTTATTACGTTTGGGAATCAACATCTACAATTTTCAGATATTTATACACTGAATTTCTGCTCAGGCTCGTTAAACGTGCAAACTCTGACAGATTTATATTCCCTTTTGTATATTGTGGGTAATACCTGAAAAATATTGAGGGGATATCATCAGCCGACGTTTTATTCCTCCCAATATGCTTCCCTTTTGCCCGGGCATTGTCCATTCCTGATTTAATACGCTGTATGGTGATGTCCCTTTCCATCTGTGCAAATACAGCCATCATACGCAGCATTCCCATTGTCATAGGATCTATGTCATCATTCCGGCAATCCACGACAAAGGTTCCAACTATCAGCTTTATTCTATTCTTTTCCACAAACTCTAAAATTTCACATAGCTGTTTTGTGGAACATGATAATCGGCTGACCTCCGTACATGCAATAGTATCTCCCTGTTTTACCGTTTCCAAAAGTTATTGCAGCTTTTCCCTGTCCTCATGGGAACCTGATTCAAATTCCCAAAAAATATTATGTTCCTTAATTCCAATTGCCATCAGTTCCCTTTTCTGCCTGCATATATCCTGCTTATCAGAATTTGTGGATGCCCTCGCATATCCATAATCCATACAATCACCTTCCCACTTTATTTACTGGATATCCCAAACGGTATATATGTCTTGATTTCTCCACGGAAACACCAATCTGTTTAAGAAAAGATCTTTTAATTTCGTGAACAGATTTCCTTGTTTTTAGGGGGAAATATCCACCCAAAATCCATTGATAATGAAATCAGGTGGTTTCTTGAACACTATTTCACGGCGAAATTTTCCGCATTCAGTACTGAAACAATATTTCCTCTATCTGCTTCATGACATATGCCTTAAAAGGTTCATACAGCGGATCTTCATGTCCTATACTGTATTCTTCCTCAATCCATGCATCATCAAATGCATCTGCACTGTAGTAATCATCTGATATCAAAACAGAAATCTCATTCAGCCAGTCACAGTTTGCATCAGAATAAACAATTATCCTTGCATTCAAGCGTAACTTTGATATATCCAGCTTATGAGCATGTATGATATGGTCAATGATTTCCTCTGTCTTTTTTCTTATCTCCGTTGGGAAATCTTCTGAATCGGTTACTGGAAAATAAATCATATCAGTCACACCCTCTTCAAAGCTATTTTGCATTTCAACATCTTCAAACCTATAATTACTTATCATGTCTTATCCTTTCCGCAATCAGCACTGGCAGACTATATTTCCACCAGTGCCAAAATACATATGCCATATCATTCCTACCGCCAAACATGAAGTTCATGCAGTTATTCTACAAGGCATATTCTCCCACAAATAGTCTTCTACCCATTGCACAGGCTCTTTACACTCCATCATTTTATCCGTGGCAATATCCCAATATCCAGGCTCATTCCAGTATTCTGGTTTTCTGTAAATTCCTTTGTCTACCATATAGTCATACAGTTTATTATGCAGCTTAATCTTTATTGGATTCACGCACACATTTGAACCATATGACAATAGTTCTCTCATTGTCCTGTGCAAAATACTTTCGTTCTTTGCAACTTCTTTATTCCATAAGTCAGACAGTTTCTTAATGCCTTCTTGCAGATTTACATATGTTTCACGTATTGGCTGGTTAGGCTTTAGTTCATCATAAACGAACATTTTAGTTACTGAAAGTTCACATTTCTTACAGATTACCTTTCCGGTCAAACAGCTTATAAAATTCGAAAATAATACTTTAGGCTTATATCCGCATATACATGTATTAAATCCACAAATACTGTCTGCATATTCTGTTAAATCCAATGGAGGTTGTATCCATCTATTTCCTTCTAGCTGTTCTCTTTTCCCATCCGCAATCCACATAATATTTGTGATGACAAAATAATCATAAAATGCTGTGTTCTTAGAGATTTCACGTCCAGTAGGATTGAGAAAATACTTTACTGAATTATGTATTGGATCTATACCCATATCTTCTTTTATATATCCAATACCAGAACTGAACAATAATGTTGTTGTTTCCAGCGGAATACTTATTTCATATCCCTGTTTTCTCAACTGATCCACCTGATTGCAAAAAGTTTTAAAGCAGTCATCATTGTAAAGCTTTGCAAAAAGTTCTCTATTCATTCTTTCCCTCACTTTCTGGAAAAATCTTCTTTATTATACTTTTTATCCTGTTATGCTGAAACTTTGCTGTATTCCTTGATAATATTCTCTATCTCGTTTTTTCCAGCAGACAAAATATCTCTTGTCATATCATTAATTTCATCGCTATATAGGTCTTTTCCAGTAATCGACACAAGATATAACGAAATCATATCCCATATACGAGCATACACATCACCAAGCAAAGTACCTTCTTCTGGACTGCTCGTTTTACCATAGCCGCCAAATATATGATAAATCTCTCGAATCTTTGACGCCGCTTCATTTGCATTTTCAAGAAATGCCTGTCCCTTATACTGTTCTTTCACCTCATATCCTCCAATCTCATTATCCAGGGGAGCCGTATCGCTCCCCAACATTTCATTCTGACTTATCCACCTTATGCCCTGTGTCAACCTCGATAAGCAAATCTTCCATATGTATCTGAAAGATCTTGCTCAGCCTGTAAAGATTGTCAGTTGATGGAAGGGCATGACCATGAATCCATCTGTATACAGGATGGGGACATGATAAGTTAAGTATTTCCTGAATCTGTCTCACAGTATATCCACGCTCTTTCATTACATCATGGATCCTCTGACCTGTCAGTCTGACATCTAATGATATGTATACAGCTTTCATATAGTCCCCCCTTCCTTTCATGTCAGGCGCTTATCTGATGCCCTAAATATCTGTCAACCACTACAAACACTTTCTCCATAAAGTCAACAGCCTCATTCGGTATGGATTCACGTGTTTCCCGCTTCCACTGCTCATAACCTTCTGGTGTCATCTGCTGACAGCTTACGATCATTTCCGCTATCTGTGGCTGGTACATTAAATATAAATCTCGTTCAGACATTGTTATCACCCCGCTTTCATATAAAATTTTCCATGTGCCTATGTACATTCAGACTATGCCGCATAAGCAGGCTAATCTGTATAATGGATTCTTTACAAATCTACCATAACGGTTATTCTTGCGTTCACAATCTCTCTTGTATCTGCTTTCCAGATAATCCATAGCTGCAATACGATCTTCTGCTTCTGTTGTATTATCAATGACTTCCGTGCCATCATGGGCAATAATGATGTAATATTTTGACATTTTCTTCCCATTCCTTTCCGCGCGACGGTCAGATATTTCCAACCGCCACACTTAAATTTTCATTTGCTTTACTGACATGCAAATCTGCCATATGTAATATTTCTGTTTTCATTATCGCTTTTGCATCTTCCATATATCTGATGGAAATACTCTTCCAAACTGAATGCGTATGACCTGCTCAGCAAAGAAACACATTTTCCATTCTTTAAAGCTGTTGTTTCTGCGACTACAATGTTGTTCGTTACTGAAAGATACTCCCGAATAATACTTTCAAGAGATTTCCGCAGACCATCATATGATGTATCTATATAGTGCTTAATACCTTTTCCATTTTCATTTACGAAAAAGACGATCCTGTATGAAAATCTGTCCTCGACCATGTTATTTGACAGACAGCCACGGTCAATATCTGCAATGATATTTGATATTGTATACATTTGTTTCCTCACTTTCCTTTATGAAGGGCTGTTCATATTCCAACAGCCCCATATTTCATGCTGCATTGTGTCTATGCCACTTTCCTGATCTCTTTGAAATACAGTCCCATCAGTGCCACAAGATAATCAAGTTTCTTATGTACAACACTTGTATCCCTTGTTGAACGGTCTGCGCCCAGCTCATTCCATGATTTTCCGTCAATCTCTGTCTCACTTCCACCATCTATAAACCAATTAAGGAATTGCCCAAACCCTGAATCCTTATGTCCCTGTTCAGTGAATGCCTTGAATGCCGCCACAAAGATATGTGTATGCTTGCTGTTGAACAATATCCTGATTTCCTTTGTGGTGTCTATGGAAGCTGTAAGCCTCGTGAGCAGTTCATTCACGCTTTCAAAATCCGAAATAGTCCCGTTCTCGTTCAGCCATTTGAAGCCCTGTACTGTCTCCTTCTTATACTGGTCTGAATAACTGCAAAGCAAAACTGTATCGCCTACAACCCGTTCAATAGTTCCATTTTTCTTGTCATTCCTGCTGCATGTGTATACATCTAAGAAAAACCGATTCGCTGTGATCTCCCTGATCTCTCGTGCAAAAGCGTCAACATATGTGAAAGCCTTCTGTGCACTGTTCATGGCTGTATGGTTGTTATACTTCCTTACAAGCTTTGAAATGTCAGTTGTGTCGCACTCCTGATGAATGACTGTTTCAACCTGATATTCACTGAACCGATCTTTCAATTCTTCTGGAAGCTGCCCATAGGTCTTGTTTCTGATGTCAAATTTGGCCACTTCCCAGATGATTTCACCATTTGCATCCCTCTGAATGTTTCCGTTTTCGTCTGTAACTTTCCGCTGATATGTGACCATGTATTCATCTAAAGATTTCGTGATTTTTGTATTTGCATACCTGAACATTGAGAGAGAACTTGAACGCTGGAGTCCGTCAATTATCCACTGTCTGACAATGCTGTTTACTGTCTCCTCACCCAGAATAATCGGTGGAATATAATTGTCTGTCAGAACGGTATAGATTAACTCGTTGACCATGTTACAAGACCACTGACCTGATAACCGCTGACAGTCCTGGTCACTCCTGATTTTTTCTTCCTTAATCAGCTTCAAGTACTGATCCAGACTGAATGTCTGCTTCCTGATTTTTGCCATTGTAAATCCCTCCATATCTTTAATTAAATAATAACCTTACATTTTCGTAGCTTCTCATGATGCTTAAATTGTCAGCGTACTCATTTTTTGAAATATCCAGTATCCGCCGTATCTCAAAAGGCTTGTAGCCATCTATCAAAAGATTTAATATATTAACTTGCTGATTGGATAACTTTGATATGTATTGTTGTACCTTACTACTACTATACTGTCCGTTTTCCTGATGTCTGCTTGCCTCTTCAAACGTATCAAAATCTGATGGAATACTATCAAGCAGGCTGTAATCCTCGCCTTTATCATTGGTTGCATTAACTGATATGCTCAGTCTGTCCGCTTTGCGCTTTTCCCTGTTCCTTTTGGTAATCTCCGACATAATCTTGTTTGACAGACACGAATACAGGAATCCATCAAATGACTGTTCGCCGTCATATCTTCTTATTGCATCCACAAACACTTCATTAGCAAGGGAATAAAAATCGCCTGTATCCTTGTATGTGATTCCGCCAAACTTAGATAAGATTCTGTCAACTACCCTATGAAGCTTTTTCGCATTGTCAGCGTAATAGGTATCCAAAATCCGTAACTGCAAAGGTGATATGTCTTTATCTGTCATTATTGTTCCAACTCCTTCCTTATTATATTGGTAATAGGCGCGTGGAGAATCGAACTCCACGAAAACCGTTGCGCCTGCCCTCATTATTCAGTTGTTGTTCTGTCTGGGCTTGTCCTCATACCATTTAACTGTACCGCCGTTAAAATTGGTTTTCGGTAAGAGAATACTTGTCTTTCCAATACCTGTTATACTTCCCTTGTCTTTTGTAACCGCAAATTCTACGGTCTGTGTGTTCTGCATTGGTATATCCTCCCTATAAATATGTTTGGTTATATGTGCCATCCTCTGCATTTCTCATAGCGGCTTGGAACGCTCAACGGCTGCATTATGGCTTGTGGCATTGGGTGGATTTTGTTGTCCACCCTCTGCCGTGTGGTTATATTCGGATATCTATCAATGCCCCAAATGCTTCCTTATAACTGTATCCACCAATAATCTGTATCAATGAAGCCTTAACCTGAATCCCCATATCAATTACTTTAGAAAGTTCTACTGCCAATTCTTTAGGCACATATCCGATAACTGTCCGCCGTGAAATAGGTCTGATATGTACAACAATCTGAATAGCATTACTATCAAATTCATTGTCTGGTTCTCTTTCTAATGTTACTGTCAGATCACTTAGATGAAACTGCTTTAAAAATTGCAAGCGTTCCTGTCTGTTTTCAAAGGTAGTGCCTGCTGCACGAACTTTCATTGTATTCTTTACCTGTGCCCAAGCTTTCTTAAACGCCTGTGATAAGGAATAGCCCAACTTCTTCAGCTCATTTGCCATGATACATACAACTTTTCTTACCTTTGTGATCTGCTTCATTGTGATTACCTCTTTTCTTTCATTTAAAATAGATTATGTTCATATCTCAAAAGGCTAATTTGCTTTGATGCTACACTCCTGTTTCAAGTGATTAGCCTGTATGTTGGTTTTTGAAAGATTGATTAGAGAATTTATTCAGCAGCTTGTACTAATGTGTAGTCTGCAAGTAGTACGTTTAAATTTGCTTTTCTCCATCTATGTAAAAACCCATCGCCAGTGAAGTTCTTAACGCCGTTTGACCACTTCATAAACTGTTTAACTGAATTGTGATAGTGACCGTCATTGTGAATCTCTATGAATTTGTTTTCGTTTCTCTTGTTCTGGTAGATTGTTGTTATTGTCATGTTTGTTACCTCACTTTCATCTAAATAATATTTATTATCCCGACCGCCGTTTATAGCGGTTTCGTCTTAATTTTCAAAGACTCTTCAGGGGATTTATTCTATATTTTTATTGTAGGTATGTGAGTACTCTTCACACTCTTTTTGCTTGGGGCATTTACTACAATCATTTTCGTGCTGCTCGCATACAGTTTCTAAAATCTTTTCTAATTCTTCTAATCTTGTCATATCGTGTTACCTCCTTGTGTGTTGGTTTGTGTCTACCTGTTATTTCTACTTTTGACAAATTAGAAAGGTGTAAAGCCTTAATAATTTAATAAGACCTTACACCTTTTTAGTTAGTGGTTACTGTTTAATTGCTATTTAATTGTCTGTTAATGGTGGTTTTTGATATAATTTACGATTGATTGCATTTTTTTCAAAAGCAATTTGTTTTAAAACATTTTCAGCATTATCTTTTTGTGCTTCAATTTCAAGTCTTTCTAAAAGAGTAAGCTGATCAAAAAGATTACCATTGTATTCTTTTTCATTTATTGGCATATTCTCACCGCCTTTTTTATAAGTAACTGTTATCTGTTACATCTTAATCATAACAGATTATGTAAAAGGTGTAAAGCCTTATTAAATTGTCAATGTGCTTTGTGTGAAGGTCTTGCTTTGTGTTGTTTGTGTGGTGTTTTGTTTGACCTTGTAAGACTATGATACACTTGTTTTAAGTGTATGTCTATTGACTATATTGCTAAATTATACACTCATTTTTTGTGCATAATATACACTTGTTTTAGGTGTATTATTTTAATACTAATATAATAACACCACACTTGAAATAAGTGCATAATTATGATATGATAAAGAAAAAAGGAGACTGAAAAAATGCTACAATATAAAATTGATATATTAGAAGCTCTAAAAGAAAAAGGTTATACTTCTTATAAGATAAGGAAAGATAAATTAATTGGTGAAGCTCAACTAACCAAAATAAGAAATGGTGAAATAGCAAGTAAAGAAACTCTTAACACAATATGTAAATTATTAAGCTGCCAACCTGGTGATATATTAGAATATATGGAATGCGATACTGAATAATCTTAATATATAAAATATTTATATACACTTGTTTTAAGTGTGCATTATGCACTATAAACAAGTGTATTTTTTATGCTTTTTATCTATATACATACACCTATTTTAAGTGTATAATAGTCTTATCAACAAACAAAACAAAGCACCTTGATAATTGAATAAAGACTTTACACTTTTCTCAACAACCGCTATAATAAATATAACAATTAACAACTGTATCAATCAAAAAGGCGGTGGAAGGATGGTAGAAGAAATGAACAACGCTGAAATTATGAAAAACGCTATGGACGACTTCAAAGATATTCAAGAATATATGTCATTAGCAAAAGAAGAAAATGCAACCAAAACATATGCCAAACTAAAAGAACAATATCTAATTCTAAAAGCACTACTTAACAGTTTAGGTGTAAATCTTACAGAAATTGACAGAATCAAAGAATAACAACTAAATAGCAACTCATAACTTAGAAAAGTGTAAAGTCTTTATTGAATTATCAAGAGGCTTTACACTATTTTTATTTTAGGAGGACAACAACAATGATAAAAACAGTCACATACTTTGAATATCAAGCATTAAAAGTTATTGGTAAGAAAATCAC
>ERZ808028.1410-NODE-1410-length-14573-cov-5.213231_pt1 | contig 14573 bp, 13 predicted proteins | sample MGYA00380184_ERZ808028 | MGnify/ENA primary metagenome ERZ808028 (study PRJEB31490, sample SAMN06133397) | mouse gut metagenome | isolation source: J8_1 | host: mice | place: China: Chengdu | collected 2015-05 ...
AGGTTGTGGCCCACGCCGGGGATATAGGCGGTGACCTCGTAGCCGTTGGTCAGGCGCACACGGGCGATCTTACGCAGCGCGGAGTTCGGCTTCTTCGGGGTGGAAGTACGAACGGCGGTGCACACGCCCCGCTTCTGAGGAGAGGGCAGGTCGGTCTCCTTGTTCTTCAGGGTGTTCAGACCGTGCTGCATGGCGGGAGAGTTGGACTTGTAGGTGCTCTTCTCGCGGCCCTTGCGGACCAGTTGGTTAAAAGTAGGCATGATTCTCCTCCTTTCAATGAATATATATTTTAACGAACCATCCGAAGATTATTCGCTAAAACCGAAAAAATTCTGTGGGACGGCGGGTTTGCGCCCGGGGGGGACCGTGTCCGCCCCTACGCGCCGCTGTTCAGCGCGGCGGCCACCGCCGCGCCCACCGCGATGCCGCAGGCCTGTCCCAAGGCCCTCATGGACTGGGTCCAGACGGTTTCCACGCCCCGCTCCTGTGCCTGGAGCTCCAGGGGGCGGGTGAGCTGGGGGTCGGCGTCCTGGGCCAGATAGACGCGCCTGGCCTGGCCGTTTGCCAGCGCCCGGCGGACCTGCTTAACCCCCACGACCTTGGCCGCATTCTCCAGTTCCTTCAGCACGGGCCAAGCCCCCCTTCGCATATCAACGCAATTTGAAATTATAGCACATGTCTCCCCCTGCGTCAAGCTGATTTTTCCCGTTTTTATCGGCTTTTCCGGGAAAGAGGAGGGGGGCGGCGCGTTTTTTGCGCCGTCCCCCCTCGAATTTTGTCAAGCGCGGTTAGCTCACCGCCATCACCAGCACCTGGCAGGGGTTCCACTCGTCCCACAGGGTGGGGAGGCACTCCAGCTCGGTGAAGCCGACCGCCCGGTAAAAGGCGTTGGTGCGGTCGTACTCGGGATAGCGCCCCTCCCGGACGGTTTTCACCTGGAGGAAGGCGTACCCCCGGGCTTTGGCGTGGCGGTACAGCGCCTGGAACAGCCGCCGCCCCACCCCGGAGCGGTGCAGCTCCGGCCGGATGCCCATGACGTAGATTTCCCCAGCTTTGGGGGCGGTCTCCTTCAGCGCGGCGAAGCCCACCGGCCTGCCGTCCGCCACCGCCGCCCAGAAGGGCAGCCCCCGGCTGACCCGGACGTACTCCGCCGTGCTGTCCGGCAGGCCGAACCAGTCGGGCAGGGCGGCCAGCACCGACGCGGCGATAGCCGCCTTCTCCTCCGGGTCCTCCACCGGGCGGAGGCACACCGCCGCCCCGGGCCGGGCGCGGTACGCCTCAAAGGCCTCCCGGTCCAGGCGGAAGGTGAGCCCATCATAGGTCCCGCCCCGGACCTGGCGGAGGCCCTTCTTGCGGCGGCACTCCCGGAAGCCCAGCTTTTCCGCCAGGGCGATCATCCGGGCGTTGCCCGACCAGGTCTGGGTGTACAGGTCCGTATAGCCCCCGTCCAGGTGGTAGCGGAGAAAGGCCGCCAGGGCCTGGGCCCCCCAGCCGCCGTTCCAGTAGGCGGGGTCGTGTATGTCCAGCCCCACCGCCCAGCGGGCCTTTTGGCGCTCCTCCTCGGTGGCCGGGGCCGTCTCCAGCCAGCTGCAGTCCCCGTCGATGCAGTAGCAGTTCACCGCCCCCAGGTGGACGCCGTCCCATGTGTCGATCTCCAGGCAGCGGCGGTGGTCCGGCTTGGGCCTGGCGATCCACTCCAGCTCCTTTTTGCGGTGGGCCTCCGGGTCGAAGTCCCGCAGCTCCTCCTCCGTCTCCCAGGGGGCGTCCCACAGGGCCCACTCAGTCTGCACGGTGTTCCAGCGGATCTCGTCGTCGATGTCGCGCTCCTCCATGTCCCGCAGGACGATGTTTTGGTACTTGAGTTCCATGCTTGAAAATTCCTCCAAATCAAATTTGGAGGGCGGATTTATCGGGCGCAGGCCCTCCAGCCGCGCGCGGTGTTGTTTTTCATAATTGGTATCTGCCCCTTTCTGTATAAGATGGAGCGATCATATCACATCCGACCCCAAAAGGCAAGAAAAAGGCCGCGCAGACTAGGGCTACCCCGCACAAGGACAACTACAAAACCACCGTTGAGAGCATTGGAAAAGCGATATCTAATCAATCATGGGGGCGCTTTCTTGTGAAAGTGCCCCCATATCATTGAGCGGGCGATACAGTCGCCGTCAAGATGTTATTTTTTCCACATAACACCTTGACACAAAATTTGGATTGAGATATAATAACAAACAATGTAATTAGGTGTTGTTTTGAATTTGAGTGTTTGAGTGTTATTTAATCGCCATGACAAGTTGGAGGGCGAACAATGATTCTTGGAACAGTTGCTGCCATTCGAAGCGGATTAGTTTTATCAAGAAAGCTCTCTCGGGAGATATCATCATATCGCTACCCATTACTGAATCTGCGGGCTATTCACCCGGATGGATATATCATGCCTGACAGTCTGGAAATGTTTTACGCAACTGAGTTACTCCGCCAGGAGTATTTAACGCAGCAAGGTGATATCATCATCCGGCTTAGTGTCCCTTATACTGCAATCCTGATCGATCCAGACATGACAGGAATGGTGGTTTCCTCCAACTTTGCGATTATTCGTTTAAATCAGAAATATATGCTGCCTGAATACCTTCTCTGGCTCTTGAATACGCCGGATATCAAGAAAAAAATCTACGAAAGCAGTTCCAGCAATATGCTCAGCGCAGTAAGACCTACATTTTTTACCGATCTGGAAATATTACCCCTCCCCCTTGCAGACCAAGAAAAAATAGCGAAGTTGAATCTACTTGCAAAGCAGGAAACACAGTTATTAAAAAAATTGGCCGATGAGAAAGAAAGATATTATGCCACTGTGATAAATCACGCACAAAAAAATATGAGGAGAAAAACAACATGACAACCAGAAAAGATATTGAGCAAGTCTTATGGAACGCCTGTGACAGCTTCCGAGGCAAAATAGACAGTTCCCGCTATAAAGACTATATCCTCTCCATGCTGTTTGTGAAATACCTCAGCGATGTTTCTGGGGAGAGACACGAAGCCTATATCAAGCAGTACGACGGAGATCTGCGCCGGGTGGAACGGGCCATGAGCCGGGAACGCTTCGCAATGGACGAGCAGTCCACATTCGACTTTCTTTATGCCAACCGGAACGATGCGGAGATCGGGCAGAAAATCAATGTGGCGCTGAACCACATTGAGGAACACAACAGTGGGAAGCTTCGCAATGTGTTCCGGGCTATCGACTTTAACTCCCAAGTGGATTTTGGCGAGCCCAAGGAGAAAAACGCAACCCTGCGGAACCTGCTGAAGGATTTTAACGGTCTGGATCTACGCCCCAGTCAGTTGGGTTCTGCCGATATCATCGGCGATGCCTATGAATACATGATTGCCATGTTTGCTTCGGACGCCGGAAAGAAAGGCGGTGAGTTCTTTACCCCCAGCCAAATCTCCGAGCTGGTGGCCTCTCTGGTACAGCCCAGGGAAAATGATCGCATCTACGATCCCACCTGCGGCAGCGGCGGCCTGCTATTGAAAGCGTATAAGAAGGCGCCCGGCGGGAAGGCGGCGATCTATGGCCAAGAAAAGAATCAACAGACCTGGGCACTTTGCACCATGAATATGTTTTTGCACAGCGTGGACGATGCCCGGATCTGGCAGGGTGATACCCTCTCTAACCCGCAAAATATTGAGAACGATGCCCTGATGAAATTCCAGGTGGTGGTGGCAAATCCTCCGTTCAGCTTAGACAAGTGGGACAGTGGTTTCCTCTCAGAGGCGGAAGCAGACAGCAAGGGCAAAAAGAAAATGTCAGCCGAGCTGGATCCCTATCACCGCTTCGACTGGGGTGTGCCCCCCGCCTCCAAGGGCGATTATGCTTTTGTGCTGCATATGCTCTCCAGCCTGGATGCGGAAAACGGTCGTATGGCGGTGGTGTTGCCGCACGGTGTGCTGTTTCGCGGAGCCAGCGAGGGGAAGATCCGCCGACAACTGGTGGAAATGAATCTGCTGGACGCAGTCATCGGCCTGCCCGCCAACCTGTTCTACGGCACTGGCATCCCCGCGTGTATCCTGGTGTTCAAGAAGAACCGCCCCCGTCGGGATGTGCTGTTCATCGACGCCTCGGGCGATGGAAACTTTGAGAAGGGAAAAAACCAGAATATCCTCCGGGACTGTGACATTGACCGGATCGTCAGCACCTATGAGGCCAGGGAAACAGTGGACAAATATAGCCATGTGGCCTCTTTTGACGAGATCCGGGAGAATGACTTCAACCTGAATATCCCCCGGTATGTGGATACCTTTGAGGAAGAAGAACTGGTGGATATTGACGAGGTGAAGCGGAACATCGCCGGCATTGAGGTGGAACTTGCCGACGTGCAGGCGCAGATGAAAAAGTATTTAGAAGAATTAGGGCTATAAAAAAGAGTACATCAAATATGGCTATTATTCCTGAACAGTTTATGAATGCAGTTGTAGCGATTGGAATTGAAAAATTTGATGCTGATGGTAAAAGAATTTGGATAGGAAGCGGTTTTATAGTAGAGAGAAAAGAATTGCAAAACAGCAATTTTTCAACTTACTATATCATAACAAATAAACATGTAATTGGAAATTTACGTCAGATTTTTATGCGTTTTAATTCACTTAGTGGTACCTTTGTAAAAGATTATAATATTAATCTGTACGACAACATGGGTCATCCACTGTTCTCCGCTCATCCAAATCAAAATACAGATATTATTGCGATTCAATTTACTCCCCAGGCATTAATAAGTGATATGTCGATTTGGAACGCATTTGAAATTAATACTCATACTCTTACATTAGAACAAATGCAGCGTAACTGGTGTAGAAGAAGGAAGTCTTGTATATGCCCTTGGATTCCCAATGAATCTGGTATATGAAATTAAATCTCCCATTTGTAGGTTGGGATGTATTTCAAGAATTAGGGATGCGTTCTTATTGGCACAAAATACTCCAATTTTCCTTATTGACGCACAGACCTTTCCAGGAAACTCGGGCGGCCCAATCATTAGCCGTCCTGAACCGTTGTCAATTATGGGCACTCCGTCTAACAATTCATCAAATCTTATAGGTATCTTGAGTGCATACCTTCCCTACAAGGATGTGTTAATCAGCCAACAAACAGGTGAGGTACAAATGGTTCAAACAGAGAATAGCGGACTCACAGTAGTCCATCCTGTTGACCGAATCAAGGAAGTTGTTGAAATGGAATGGCGACGCAATGAGCAAATCAGATTATCTCAACAACCTCAAAAATTTCCATCACTCATAAAATCAGAAGGGGCTATGGTATGACACCAGAAATAAAAAAACGAATTGGGCAAATCCAACACGGAACCGTTCCGGATGGATATAAAAAGACAAAAGCAGGGGTAATACCCGATAGGTGGAGTTCTTGTCCAATACATGCGTGTCTGAATATACTTAATCACGAAAGAAAGCCTATTAGCGAAGATGAACGCAAGGCTATTCCAGGACCGTATCCATATTACGGTCCCACACAGGTACAAGGGTATATTGCGACATACGAATCCGAAGGATCAGCAGTTTTGATTGGTGAAGATGGAGATCACTTTCTCAAATACAAAGATAGAGAAATGACAATGTATGTAGACGGGAGGTATACTGTTAACAATCATGCCCATGTACTGGTGGGAACAGATTTGTGTGAGACAAAATGGTTTTATTATAGCTACCAGCATAAATCTTTATTTGATGCAATTACCCGGCAGGGAGCAGGGCGGTACAAGCTCACAAAGGAAGCGTTAATGAAGCTTCCATTACAATGCCCGCCGTTGGATGAGCAGAGGAAAATCATTACTATTCTTGCCATCCAGGACAAGATCATTGAACTGAAACAAAAACTAATTGCTGAGAAGCAGCGGCAGAAAAAATATCTGATGCAACAGCTTTTGACGGGAAAGAAACGCCTGCCGGGGTTTAGTATGGAATGGAAAAGCATAAAAATTGGAGGTTTTATTCAAGAAATTGATGAGCGTACAACCTGTAATAATCAGTTTGAAATTCTCTCTGTAACGAAGAATGGAATCGTTCATCAATCCGCTCATTTCAATAAGCAAATTGCCAGCGAAGACAATACCGGATATAAAGTGTTGAGAAACGGTAATCTTGCTTTTAGTACTATGAATCTCTGGATGGGAAGTCTTGACGTGTTGACAATTTGTGATGTAGGAATTATTTCGCCCGCCTATAAGGTATTTGAATTTAATAAAAATCTTATTACCGTTGATTTTGCAATAAACTATATGAAGTCAGCTGAAATGATTTGGTTGTATAAAACTAATTCTGAGCAAGGGGCAAGTATTGTAAGAAGGAATTTGAATTTACATGCATTGCTGAGTTCTAGAGTATCCCTCCCGGACATTCCAGAGCAGGTCGCCATCGCCCAAGTCCTCGCCACCGCCGACCGGGAACTTGACCTGCTCTGCCAGGACATTGAGCTGGAAAAGCAAAAGAAAACGGCCCTGATGCAGCTATTGCTGACGGGGATTGTGAGGGTGAATGTATAATGGAAGAAAAGGCGATTAAAGAAATGTGCAAATGGGCTTTGGACAATGGAAATCGGCCACTTACGCAGCAACAGAAAGATATGCTAAAGGCAGCAATTGATGAGTGCAAGACGCTGGAAGAACTTTTTCGACTTGCAATTGCACCCAGCCTTTGGGGATAAAGCGAGGCGGGATTTCCCGCCCCGCTATTCCTGTTTTTATCGATATTCTTGAGGAGGCAAACTATGGACAGCTCCCTATACTTAGAAAAGAACATCAGCCAACAGCCGGCCATTGACCTGTTCCAGTCCATGGGCTACACCTACATCTCATCCCAGGACTGCGAGGCCCAGCGGGGCAGCCGATACCATGTGCTACTAAAAGACATCCTCCGTGGCCAGCTGCGGCGGCTCAACCGCTATGCTTTTGCGGGCGCGGAAAACGAATTTTCCGCCGCCAACATTGAGCGGGCTATGGAGGATCTGGATGAGCCCCTCACCGACGGCCTGGTGCGTACCAGTGAAAAGATCTATGATTCCCTTCTATTGGGGAAAAGCTATCCGGAAACCGTGGGCGAGGGAAAAACCCTCAGCTTCAACCTGAAATACATTGACTGGGAGCACCCGGAGAATAACCTTTTCCATGTAACCGAGGAATTCGCGGTGGACAGCCGGGACAAGCTTCACAATGCCCGCCCGGATATCGTGCTGTTCATCAACGGCATCCCCTTCGCAGTGATCGAGTGCAAGGCCCCACAGGTCAGCGTGGAACAGGCCGTGGAACAGAATATCCGCAACCAGCAGAAGGAGTACATTCCACAACTCTACAAGTTTGCTCAGATTGTGATGTCGACCAATAAAAACGCTGTGAAGTATGCCACAACCGGAACACCCAAGAAGTTCTGGAATGTGTGGAAGGAGCAGGACACCGCTTTTCTGAAGGATGCGCTGACCCGGTATGTGGCCGGCCGTACCCCCACCGAGCAGGATCGAAATTTGATTTTTCTTTTCAGCCAAGAGCGTGTGATGGAGTTGATCCGGTACTTTGTGCTCTTTGACGCCAATGTGAAGAAAATCTGCCGATATCAGCAATATTTCGCCATCAAAGAGATTATCAAAACGATTCAACAGCCAGACGAAAAAGGCAACCGTCAAAGCGGCGTCGTCTGGCACACGCAGGGCAGCGGAAAGAGCCTGACCATGGTTATGCTGGCAAAATATATCTTAATGGAGTTGTCCGACTGCGCCCCGAAGGTGGTCATTGTCACTGACCGGAAAGAGTTGGATCGCCAGATTGCCGCCACCTTTGCCCATACCCGCCTCAATCCGGCCCGGGCGTCCAGCGGGCGAAACCTGGTGGAGCTTCTGGGCAACGGCAAGGCGGATGTGGTCACTACCATTATCAATAAGTTCAACACCGCCGAAAAAATGGAGCACAAGAATTTTTCACGGGATGTGTTCCTGCTGGTGGATGAGAGCCACCGCTCCAACTATGGCCTGCTGGCCACCAAAATGAGGGCGGTGTTCCCAAATGCCTGCTACATCGGCTTTACCGGAACGCCTTTGATGAAAAAAGAGAAGAACACCATGGCGAAGTTCGGAAAGCTGATCCATAAATATACAATCAAGGACGGTGTGGATGACGGAGCCATTGTGCCGCTCATTTACGAAGGCCGCTTTGTGGAACAGAATGTGGACGAGGCAAATATCGACCTCTGGTTCAAACAGACCACCAAACGGCTCACGGAAGCGCAGCGGGATGACCTTTCCCGGAAATGGAGCAGTATCCGCCGCCTCACCTCCACCGACGCCCGGATCAAGCGGATCGCGCTGGACATCAATGAACATTTCATTGAAGGGTATCAGAACACCGGCTTCAAGGCCATGCTGGCCACAAACTACAAGCGGGATGCAGTCCGCTATTTTGAGTGCTTTGAACAGTTCGGCGATCTGACCTGTGCCGTGGTGATCTCGCCACCTGATCTCCGGGGAGGCGCAGACGATGTAGATGAGGGGGCTGACGATAAGGTCATTGCCTACTGGAATAAAATGATGAACCGCTATGGAGACGCGGATACCTATGAAGAGGCGATAAAGAACCAGTTCTGCGTAGGGGACATTGATATTCTCATCGTGTGCAGCAAGTTGCTTACCGGCTTTGACGCACCCATCTGCCAGGTGCTCTACATCGACAAAGAGTTGAAAGAGCATGGCCTGCTCCAGGCCATTGCCCGCACCAACCGTCTGTATGAGGGCAAGGATTACGGCCTCATTGTGGACTACCGTGGACTGATTGAAAAACTGGATACCGCCATGGATCTGTACAGCGGTGCCGGACTGGAGAACTTTGACGGGGGCGACTTGAAGGGTGTTGTGGTGGATGTCATGTCGTCTGTGGCCGGCCTGCGGGAAACCTATACCCAGATGACGGAACTGTTTGCAGGCTTGAAAAATCCCCGTGACGCCGAAGAGGTGGAAGTATTTCTTGCTGACGATAAGAAGCGGGAGAACTTTTACCATCTTCTCTGTTCTTTTGGCAAGGCGTTGAATATAGTACTGAATGCGGAACAGGCGTATGCGGCCGTTCCAAAGGATGAATTAAAGCGGTATCAAAACACTTTTATCTTTTTCTCGAAAGTGCGCCGCAGTGTGAAAATCCGTTACTGTGATGCCATTGATAACCGGGAATATGAACCGCTGATGCAAAATCTTCTGGATACACACCTCTCGGTAGCTGGACTAAAGCAGATCACCAGCCCCATAGATATTCTGAATAAGGATGACTTTGAGCGGGAATTGGAGGAATTGGGATCTCTTCGGGCAAAAGCTGATGCTATTACCAGCAAGTTGACCCGCAGCATCAGCGAAAAGTATCAGGAGAATCCCGCCTATTATGACAGCTTCTCCAAGCGGATCAGGGAAGCGTTGGAGCAGTACAAGGAAAAGGTGATCTCCGAGGCGGAATATCTGGCGAAAATGCGTACTATCATGGAAGACTATCACGCTGGAAGGAGCACTGTGACCTACCCGGAATCCATTAAGAACAATGTCCACGCCCAGGCGTTTTACGGTGTTCTGTCAGCGGTGTTTGACGAAGCTAAGGAAGCGGAAGTTTCTCCCGATTTTGCTGCGGAGATTGCGGAAGAGATCACAAAAATTGTGGCTAACCACAGTCAGGTGGACTGGACCAACAACAAAACGATCCACGACCGAATCTCGCAGGATATTGATGACCTTTTTTATGACTATGAGAAAAAGCAGGGATTAAAACTGTCTTTTGACACCATTGATAAGATCATTGAAAATGTGAAAACAGTGGCGCTTCGGAGGTTTTAAAAGCGATGGCGCAGGAGAGAACGGTTTTATATGAAGGCAGCGAGATCCGATATGTGCTGGAAGAAAAGCCGGTAAAGAACCTCAATTTGCGGATCCATAAAGATTGCAAAGTGTATGTCTCAGCAAGCCCGGATATCCCGGCAGAAAAAGTGGATGGTTTTGTAATAAGTAAGGGAAACTATATCCGCTCGGCCCAGGGAAAGTTTCTTGAAATGGCGCAGTATGCCCTTCAGCCCAGGCAGTATGTCAGCGGCGAGACGTTTTATCTGCTGGGCAGAGGAGTCCGCTTGAAAGTGGAGAAGAACGTCCAAGAAGAAATTTCCTCTGACGGGATCTATTTGTATCTTTGTATCAAAGACCCCGATGACTTTGCCAAAAAGCAAAGAATGGTGACACGATATCTGGATGAACAATGCCGAATCATCTTTGGCGAGATCATTTCGGAAACCTACCCGGTATTTCAAAAATATGGGATACCAATGCCTATACTGCGTATCCGAAACATGGAGACCCGATGGGGTTCTTGTTTAGCGAAAAAAGGGATCATTACATTGAATAAGCGTCTTCTCGAAGTGCCAAGAAACTGCATCGAATATGTGGTGATGCACGAGTTCTGCCATTTTGCCCATCCAAATCACTCAAAACACTTTTATGATTTTCTGACAACACTGATGCCCGATTGGAGAGAACGAAAGAAAACCTTAGACAAAAGTGCAGTGTACTGGGTATAATGTATCGTCATATTCAGATCAAATAAAGTTCTGCTTTCCAAATTTCCCCTTGACAGGGCTTCCTGCCAGAGTTACACTGGCAACACAGCGGTTCAATAAGGATATCAGATTATCTGGTGAATGCTCTGGGTATTGCCGGGGCTTCATTCTGGAGGATGTGCATCAGATGACAAAAAGCCTGTTCGCTGCCCACGATTTTCCCTGTGTCTCTGAGCGGAATGTCCTCTCTTTCATAGACAAGGGACACGGTGATGATTTCGCAACCATATGGGATATCATCCTGTCCTTGCTGCGCTCGGAGTGGTTCATGAACTGCGCCGCCTCCTGCGTCTGGGAGGACGAGAACGGTGTGGAGGATGTGCTCTCCCAGACCAGGGAAATACGGGGTTTCGTGCGGCAATAGCCTGTTGGAAGCGGCGGGCTTGGCCTGCTAATTCCAATCACTTTACCGCCTGGAGAAAGCCCCGCCAATGGCGGGGCTACGGCCGTCACCGCCAGCGGCGGTGAGGGCGCAAGCATGGCGTTTTGATGTCAAAACGCCACTTGCAGGGGAACTCCCCTGACCCCAATGCCGCCTCCGGGCGGAAGATCATCGGCCACAGGCCGGGAGAGGAGCGTGGAGTGCGAAGCGTCGCCTCAGTGAGCTTTGGCAAGGACTCCCTCGCCATGCTCTTACTATTACTGGAGCGAAACACTCGATTGGACGAAGTGATCTTTTACAACTCGGGAATGGAATTTCAAGCCATATACGATATCCGGGACCGGATCAAGCCGGTCCTGGAGCAGCGGGGCATCCGCTTCACCGAGGTGAGGCCGTGTGCCCCATTTTTATACAATATGCTGGACAGGCCGGTCAACTCCAAGAAGAACGGCTTCCACCTGGGCTACGGCTGGTGCGGCGGGCCCTGCCGCTGGGGGACCAAGCTCAAGACCCGCTCCCTGGATGGTGTGGCCCTGGATGCGGACATCCACTACGTGGGCATTGCCGCAGACGAACCGGAGCGTCTGTCGAGGCTGGAGGCCCCCAAGTGTTCGCCACTGGCGGAGGCGGGGATGACGGAGACGGACTGTCTGGCGTACTGCTATGCACGGGGATTTTTCTGGGAGGAGAACGGGATCAGATTGTACGACATCCTGGACAGGGTGTCCTGCTGGTGCTGCAAAAACAAGAACCGAAAAGAGCTGAAAGCCATCTATCAACTTCTCCCGCAGTATTGGGAGAAGCTGAAGGAACTTCAGGCCCAGATTCCCATGCCCATGAAGCCCTACAGCCGCAAAGGCGTTCCCTATGGCAATGTGTTTGATTTGGAAAAAGTGTTTGAACAGGAGATCCAGGCGGAGAAGAACCGTAGCTCTCCCAAGGAAAAAAGGAGGCGGTATGAGCAGAGCAGATAAGCGTGGTCGGCATCATGTTCACATCGAATTGACACCAGCGCAGTACCAGCGGCTGGTGGCCCAGGCCAAGCATTGCAGCCTTTCCCAGAGGGCCTACCTCGTCCGGCTGATTGAGGGAACGCCCGTCCGCGCCCGCCCGTCCCAGGAGATCAAAGAACTGCGGACGGAGATCCATCACATCGGCAACAACATCAATCAGATCGCCCGCAGTGTCAACGCCGGTATCGCCAAGGCCGAGGATGCCAAGCGGGGGCTGTTTCTGCTGGATCAGGTCTACGAGTTGATGTATCAGATCGCAAAAAAGTAGACGTCCCTCTTGCGTTGAATTCTGCTGAGAGGTATAATCAACTCGTTATTTGGGGAAGGTGGAGGAGCAGAACGATGGAATTTGATCTCAGCAAAATGAAGTGGACACGGGAGCCGGAAAACTACACTATCGAAGATGGGACAATCAAAATCATGACCAAGCCCGGCACAGACCTATGGCAGCGGACCTACTATCATTTCCGCAATGACAATGCCCCGGTACTCCAGTTGGAAACAAAAGAACGCTTCTTCTCCTTCGTAGTCAAGACTGACTTCACAGGTGCGCGCCACCGCTTTGATCAATGCGGTGTCGTGATGTACTTGGACAGTGAAAATTGGCTCAAAGGGTCTGTGGAATACGAAAATGAGGAGTTTCAGCACTTGGGCAGCGTGGTCACCAATCATGGTTATTCGGATTGGGCTACTACGGCTATCCCAGCGCAAGTTAAAACCATGTGGTATCGGTTTAGTCGAAGGGAAGATGACTACTGCATCGAATGTTCCCAGGACGGGAAGCAGTTTACCCAGATGCGGGTATGCCATATGTGGAAGGGCGCGGGTAAAATCAGCTTTGGCATTTACGCCTGCAGCCCAGAGGATTCCTCTTTTACGGCAGTTTTCTCCGACATGGAGATCATAGATTGCAAGTGGTTAGCTCATGATGGGCAGGCCCCTGACAAAGAATAACGGAATAAGATTGACGGCGGACTCGTTTGAGTTCGCCGTTATCTTTTGGAGGACAGACTGTGGCAATTACGAAGATCCTGGCCCGGAAGGGCCGCCTGGACGTGGGCATCAGTTACGTCCTCAACGGGGACAAGACCCAAGAGCGTGTCCTCACCGCCCACCTGAACTGCGACCCAGGCAGGGAGTGCCGCCAGATGCTGGACACCAAGCGGGCCTACGGCAAGGAGGATGGGGTGATGTACTACCACATCATCCAGTCCTTTAAGCCGGGAGAGGTCACCCCGGAGCAGGCTCTGGAGATTGCCAGATCGTTTGCCGAGGAGCATCTGCCGGGGTATGAAACGGTGATCGGGGTCCATGTGGACAAAGAGCATATCCACGCCCACCTAATTTTCAATTCCGTCAACGCCGACACCGGCGAGAAGTACCACAGCAATGCCCAGAGCTACTATCAGCAGATCCGAGCCACCTCGGACCGGCTGTGCCGGGAGCATGGGCTGTCGGTCATCATGGAGGGCAGCAGCCGCAGGGCGGTCAGCTACATCGAATGGCTGCGCCAGTCTAAAGGCCAACCCACCTTCCGCTCCATGTTGGAGGCGGACCTGCGGACGGCCATCCAGGACGCCAACGACCTGGGCCACTTCTTTATGCTCATGGAACACATGGGATACGAGATCAGCCACGGGAACCGGCTGGGCTTCCGGCTGCGGGGCCAGGACCGGTTCATGCACCCCGGACGGAAAAATCCACTATTCACCGAGGAGGGCATCCGGGCGGCCATTCAGAGCGGCCTGGAGGACATCGAGGCCGGACGCAAGCCCGCCGTCATTTACAGGCCAACCTATAAGCCCTTCAAAAAATATCCGAAATATACCGGGATCATGGCACTGTACATCCACTATCTCTACGTCCTGGGCAAGATCGGGCAGCGGCGGTATCCACCCCGGATGACATCCCAGCTCCGGCAGGAGGTGATGAAGTCCCAGCGATATCGGAAGCAGTTTGATTTCCTCCGGGAGAACGACATCGCCACCCAGGGGGACATGGCCGCATTCCAGGTTTGCACAGAGGAAACGCTGGCCAATCTGATGAAGCAGCGGACTATCCTCAATGTGCGCAAAAAGAAACGCCGGAAGTTGTACACGGCCCTGGCGGATGTGGCGGCACTGACTCAGGCCAAGGCACTCTATGAGGACGGGCTGTCCGGCATGGAGGCGGAGTACGCCCGGTACCTGGAGGCGGTGGCCGTGCTGGATCAGTGCGCCATCCCCAAAGAACAGCTCTCAAACGAAAAGGCGGAAATTTACGAGCAGGTGGCAGAGATCAACCGGCAGATTCGTGCGGAACGGAAAAAGCTGGCCCTCTGCCGTGTTATTTTGGACAGGCTGCCCCAGATGGAACATGACATCAAAAACATCGAAGAACACACCAAGGAGGTGGAGCGAGATGAACGTAGGAGGCGGTGAAGCCGCTGATCAGATGGTACGCATGATGCTCTCCGGCACGGAAGTGATGGTGCGGCTGTCCGGCTCGGCCCTGAAGAATATGCTGGCCCTGACCATGGCGCTGGCCAGTAACCGCAAAGT
>ERZ808028.1412-NODE-1412-length-14554-cov-8.080403_pt1 | contig 14554 bp, 18 predicted proteins | sample MGYA00380184_ERZ808028 | MGnify/ENA primary metagenome ERZ808028 (study PRJEB31490, sample SAMN06133397) | mouse gut metagenome | isolation source: J8_1 | host: mice | place: China: Chengdu | collected 2015-05 ...
CAGCAGGTCAAAAAGTTTGTTCAGATACCCGGCTACCCGGTTGTAGCTTGTCAATTCTTTCATGTTTCTTTCTCTCCTGTTCTTGATTTTTGGGAGAGGGCAAGCTATAATACTCTTGCCCTCTCCATGTTCGGCGGGGGTGGGGCCTCTTGCGTGTTGCTTTGGACGGCGTTCACGCAAGGGCCTTTTCTTATGCGCTGATGGTAAAGCGGCGGCTGGAAACGGGCTTGGTGTAGGCTTTGTAAACGTCCGGCATGACCTTTTTGAAAGACGTGGTATCAAAGCGGTTGGAGATTACCGAAGTCCAGCGGATGATATACTGTCCGGCGGTCAATTCCTCGGTATCGCGTTCCAGCATTTCGGCCTTGATAGCGTCCCGGATGGCTTCGGCCTCGGCTTTTGCTTCTTCAATGACGCTTTCCCATTCGTTCAGGGCTTCGATTTTGGCTACCAGTTCATTTCTGCTCATTGTTCAAATCTCCTTTTGTTTTATTGGGGTGTTCCCCTTAACTGTCTATATTATAGCACTAATATCCCGTGCTGTCCATTGACGTTTTGCACTAATTATTCGTGCTGTTTTTGTTAATTTTGGCACTTGATTTTAGTGCAAATTGGTGATACAATAAGGACAATGGAGAAGGAGGCGATTTTTTTGGCAATCCGATACAAGACAGACATCATGGCGCGGCTGAAAGAGCGCGGCTATTCCTCTACGCGGATACGGGAAGAAAAGTTAATTGGTCAATCCTATTTGCAACAAATCAGACACGGGGAATTGGTGTCATGGAAAACATTGGATACTATTTGCACGTTGCTTGATTGCCAGCCGGGAGATTTGATTGAGTACGTCAAAGAATAGAGGCGGGAGAGGTTGCAACCTCTCCCGTCTTTGTTTCATCATGTCAAATTGATGTTTAAATCGCCGCGCCCTTTTAATTTCTTCTCCACCTGTTTGATACCCTCTTGTATCGCTTTTTCGGCGGCAGGAGTAAGCATTTTCTTTTGCTGTTCCTCTGTTCCCAGCACACGGCGCAAAGTATCGCGCAATACCTTTTCCCGTAAGAAGTTCATTTGAAACTCTTGCCTTTGTGCAAGATATTTCATCAGTTCGGTGGAAACGTTCCCCCGTGTTTCGGCGGCGTGTGTAAATTTTGCCACTATTGCCTCCATCGCCTTTTGATACTCAAAGACGATTGTATTGATTATCTTTTCAGTCATAAAAGACCTCCTTAAAAATTATAAGCGCAATTATCGCGCGATACTCTCGTTTTGTCCGGGGACATGAACATTTGCTCTTGCTGTTCCTCTGTCCCTAAAACGCGGTAGAGGGCGCGGCGCAGGGCGTTTGTCCGTTCCTCGCAGTACGTTTGCTTTTGCTTAATGTAGTCTCCTGTTGTCGTAGCGGGATTTGTCCGGTAGGGAGTAACAAAAAGGTTCGCCACCTCTATCTTGCTCATTTCGTCCTGAAATTCGCGGATGATTCTCTCGATTTCGCAACTAAAATCCTCCGTCATATAAGCCATTTTGGCCCTCCTTAATATTGAATGTGTATTTTCAAGTGCCGCCTGTGACTTTCATCACGCTCCCGGAAGTTGGTTTTATTCTCTCTATTACCAACTTCCGGGAGCGTTTGCAAAGTCCCAGCAGTCACACGAAAAATCTTTGATAGCGGCCTTGATACAGCTTTTTTATCAGGCCATCTTTACAGAATGTTTTGATATTCCTATCAGTGAAGCCTTGTGCGCGGAGTTCGGCAGTTGTCCACCTGTCCCCGGTCAAATCGGCAAACCGTTTCGCGGTTCGGCGGGAGGCTTTTTCTGTGTTGTGGGCGGCGTTGTACGCACCCATGTCGGCGTGAATATTGACATTCTCCTTTAGGAACGTGTCGCGCTCAAAATCAACCGTGAATTGATAGCTGTCGCTTCCCATGCTCCCGGCAAAGGGGAACGGCGCGGCTCCGTCTTTCAGATATTGATAGGCCCATTTGACGATTGCCCGCCGAATATCGCCGGGGACGGTCAGATAAAGGCCATCCTGATAGTAAAGCAAGCGCATGACCGTTTGAATGACTTCCAGCGCGGCGGCGGCTCTGGCCTCTCTCTGCTCTGTCAGATATTGCAGGAGCGGGACGGCCCACTACTCCCACATCATGGTGTACCCGATGTAAACGGCCCTTGTAGCGTCCAGTTCAGCCTTGTAGCACCAAAGGCCCTTGACCCGGCCCCCGCTGGTCTTGTCCTACACGCTCAGGGCTTGCCCGAATGACACCATTTTTTCGTGGCCTTGGGGCCAGCGCATACGGGCAAGCCATAACTGCGCGGCCTCAGTTTCAGACTGCGCGGCAAACCGCTCTAAATCTTCCTTATCCTCGGCGGCTACATGAACGAGCGGGAATTGTTGGGCGAGAATGTGATATTGCAGTTTGGCCCGCTGGCTCCCGCCCAGCCTGAAAACGTCATCCGTGGCAAAGGTTACTTTGAACGGATATCTGCGGTAGTCCTACGGGAACGCCATTTGATAAAATTCCTCCCGCTTGTACTGCTTGCCGCCGTACAGAATGAAGTGGTTTTTCCGCGCTGGCCTCTCGCTGGCCTCGCTGTCACCAAAGGCGTTTGCTGTGACAACGGTTTTCGTTGTTGGAACGGTCAGCCATGCAATCGGCTCCCCACGAAAAAATGATTGCTCGGCGGCGGGGGCCTGTTCCTCGGCGGCTCCCCGTCCCGCTCTTTCGAGCGGGAGCGGGACACCAGCCGTCAAATCCTTTTGCCCGTTCATACTCACATCGTCACCACCGCCTTTGAAAAGTGTAGTTCATCCTTAAAAGGCACTGGGGACATTTTCATGGAGAATCGCGTCCCAGCGGCGATTATTGAGATGGGTGTCTGGGCCTCTATCAATTATGTTCTCCCATGTCACCGCGCACCCTTGCGGGACATAGCTGTGTCCCGGTTCGCTCCAGAAGCGGAACACGTCGCCGCCCAGATCGTCGCCAAAGACGTGCCACACGTCAAGGCCGATACTGAACCACTCGCTGCGGGTGCAATCGGGCGAAAGTGTTTTGAGGTCGTCAAAAATTTCGCGCTGTGCGCTGTTCATGTGTTCCAGAAGCGCGTTTTCGTCCTTGGGCTGGAACACCACAGGCGCGTGGCTGGCGGCGGTTTTATACTCTCTGCTGTGCCACCCTGTTTCAATCGGACGGGTCAGGGTGAAGTTGTCTTTAATCAGCGTGTAAAGCTGTTGCGTCTTGTCGGTCAGACCGATAGTGTTGTCCCACGGCTCCCACTCATAAATGAAGTGCCGCGCGTCGCAGAAGAAATCGACCTTGTTTTTGCCGTCCAGCGTTACGTTTCCCGTGGAGCAGACAAAACTTTTTGCGGCCTTGCTTGCCAACAGATTGATACTGTCGAACAGCCACGCGGCGGTTTCCTTGTCAATGCCGTAGTACATATGCCAGCCTCCGCCCTGTGACCGTGTAACCATGTCGGCAAGGTTTTTCGCGCTCTGGAAAAAGCCGCTCTGTTCGTCGAAACGGTCAAAGTCGATAACAAAGATGTGCAAATTGCCGAACATCGCATTGTCAAGGTACAGGCTGACGCGCAGACTTTCGTCACCCCGAACGCGCTTGCTGCCGTTCAGATACCGGTCAAGGATATTCTTTGCCCGGTCATAGGACAGCGAATAATAGCGGCTCAAAGCGCCGCCCTTGCCGCCCCACAGCTTTGCGGGATAACCGTCGCTGTCGATGAACGCAGGCACTTTGATGATTGCGCCGTTGTCGCGCTTGGACTTGGCACCCAGCGTGAAACAGTTGTTGTAGCTGGGAACGGTTGTCTGATTGTTGTTAGTGTTCGTGTTGACTTCCTTATTCATGGAAATCCTCCATTCTTAAATTTTATTTTGGCCGTGAGATATTGGGGTTTTCCGCTCTCTCACTTTCTAAATATATTATACATCAAAAATTTTTTACCCACAAAGGAACGCAATAATGAGGAAATTACTTGATAATCTGAACAATTCGAGCTGATTTAGAGACAGACACCAAACCTTGAAAATACACGTTCAAGAAAAATTGCACACTCATAATTTTTCGCGTGGAGCGGGAGTACAGGAAAGCGACAAGCCCCCGACAGCCGCAAGGCCACCGGGGGGAGGGTTTCGGGATTTTTCAATTCTGCGTTTCCGTGCTGGCTTTTTCCGGGGATTTTCCCGACCGCTGATAAATCACGGGGAACGCGGATGTTCACGGCGGAAACGAGAGAAATCCACCCGAAAACGGCGGCGCACTTGCAAAATCCAGTGAATTTTGCTTGAAATCGCGTGAAATCATGGCGTTTCACGGTGAAATCCTGCAAAATTGAGCGGAAACATAGTGAAATCAAGCGAATTTCAGCCGTTTTTATCCGGCGCGGCTCTGTTTTCACTGTGCATTGTCTGATTTTCGGCGTGAAACAAAAATTTTTGAGAAATTTTGCAAAAACACTTGACAATATATATATATATGATAGATTGTGCGAAATGCTGTGTAACTTGCACAACATCGTACATTTTTTATTTGTAGGAGGAAAAAACCATGCGTATCATTCTCGACACAGAAAAGGGCCGTATCATTCTGCCCAAAAACTTCTTTCCCCAGCTTGACAGGATGAACAAAGTCCTTGCTGATGGCGGCTTTGACAAAAAGTGGACAGCGGAGGATTATGTCCGCGACCAGTTTGACAAGGCCATGAAGGAAACCATGCTCCGAGCAGAGGACAAGGTTGTAAAATAAATAGAGGTGTTCATTGTGATTGTAACTACAACAAATCAGATTGATGGCAAAAGAGTAACTGAATATCTGGATATAGTAACCGGAACTGACATCTATCTTGCCGGTGGTTTATTAGGTGGGGGAGCCATAAATCAGGAAAAATTGTTTGGGAATCAATCCTTTCCTGCGGCAAAACAAAAAATGGTGGACAAAGCTGTTACGCTTAATGCAAATGCAATTATTGGAACTAACGTCGAAGTTATTGCGTTGAGTACATCCTATTTAATGGTAGTCGTATCCGGTACTGCTGTGAAAATAACGGGTTCCTCTGACGAATTTGACGAACTTCCCGAACTGTAAGGAGGACAAGGGCAAAATGAGCGAGAGATATTCAAAGCTGTTTGCCCTGTCTGAAAATCTGTATTCTGTAGGCGCTCCTGTCGTAATCGCGGCGGGGGCGTTGCAGAAAGACAGCCAGACAGGGAAAGTCTTTGCACAGCTTAAAATCCGCAATATTCAAGACAAGACCATCAAGGCCACAACGGTAAAAATTACTCCTTTTGACACAGTAGGAAAGCCCCTTGGCGGGACAGTGGACTATCAGTATTTAGACCTGTCAGCGGAGCGTGATACTGATTTTGGACAGAAAACGCCTGTCATACTTAAAGAGGCGGCGACACGTTCTTTTTCCGTTTCCGTGTTGGAGGTCGTATTTTCTGATGACAGCGTTTGGACGACCTCTAATGAAGCATGGGAACCGTTTTCCCCACCTGTCGCACTGGAAACGGCTCTGTCAGACAACGAACTTGCGAAGCAGTATCAGGTCAAGTATGGGGCCGATTGTAAGTGTATTTTCAAAAGGGAAAAGGATTTGTGGCGGTGCGCTTGCGGGGCTATTAACCACAACAGCGAAAAGAACTGCCATAGCTGCCAGAGAGGAGCCGCCGCGCTTGCCGCACTGAACATGGACGAACTAAAAGCAGATCGCGACAAGCGGCTTGCAGCAGAGCAGAAAAAGGCCGCAGAGGCAAAAGCATTAGAACAGAAAAAGGCCGCAGAGGCAAAAGCATTAGAACAGAAAAAGGCCGCAGAGGCAAAAGCATTAGAACAGAAAAGGATTGCGGTAGCAAAAGCGGCGGCGGCAGAACAGGCAAAGAAAACGAAAAAAATTGCCATGATTGCCGCGCCGATTGTCATTGTTGCGATTGTGGCGGCGGTGCTGATTTCTAACTTTGTGAAAGCCCAGCAGGAAGAAGCGGCGCGGCTGGACGCTTATAATGCCGCTGTCGCTCTTGCGGAGGCGGGGCAATACGAAGAAGCGATTGCCGCCTTTACTGAACTTGGAGATTATAAAGACAGCGCAAAATTGACAGCTCAGGCGCAGGAAGAGGCAGAAAAAGCGGCGCGGCTGGAGGCTTATAATGTCGCCGTTGCACTTGCGGAGGCAGGACAATACGACGAAGCGATTGCCGTTTTTGAAGAACTTGGGGATTATAAAGACAGTACGGAACTCATTTCAAGCGCCAAACTGGAGAAAAAATATATTGAGGCCCTTACACTATTGGAGAATAGGGACTTTGAAGCAGCAAGGGCTACCTTTGAGGCGTTAGGTGATTACAAGGACGCGAAGACATATTTAGATGGTTTTGTCATTCGTTTGACCAGTTGGACATACGATGGTAAAGAATCTGGAGAGTATCAATATAACGAATCAGGAGATGTCATCAAATCAGGTAATTGGACTTATGTATACAGTGCCGACAAACGGACAAAAACCGGCAGTGCAGGAAGCACAAGTATTACAGAAACGTATGATGAACAAGGATATTTAACACAACGAAGTGAAAAGTCGTATGCGGCTTCCGCCACTTCTACTTTTACTTATGAGTTTAATAGTGACGGGACAGTTTCAACAAGGATAGAGAAACGAACTGAATATAACGGTTTAATCACTCATGAACGTGATTGTGTTGTTTCTTATGAATATGGGGATAATGGACTTGTCAGCAAGGAAACCGAAACAGAAACTTCTGCCTATAATTTAAGAGAGGGTAAAGGCCCCAACTCTATAACGGTTCGAAAGTACTATTATGATAACAACGGCCAAATGCTTTCCCGCAAAGATACGATTACATCATATAATCTTACCACAGGCGAAGCGCGTGAAAGCAACCATAGGTATGAATATACCAGCGGTTGGGTATATGCGCCAAACGCAGAAAAGTAAAAGAGCAGGGGCGGGAGCAATCCCGCCCCGCGCCGTTTCTGTCAATAGGCTATACCCTACTGACATATTGAAACAGACCGCTTTTCAGTGTCACACAAGTTTGTTTCTTTCTTTTGAAATATTTCAAAAATAAACAATATCCTATTGACATACTCCGCCCTTTGTGGTAGAATAATGACAGATAAAGCAAGGGGGGCGCGGCTCATGCGGGTTGGTTACGTGCGGTGTTCCACCATCGAACAGAACGAAGCGCGGCAGTTGAAAATGATGGAGGAACAGCAGGCCGAAAAGCTGTTTATTGACAAGGCCAGCGGCAAGAACACAGACCGCGCCGCGTTCAAGGAAATGATGGGCTTTGTCCGCGCCGGGGACATTGTGGTGGTGGAGAGCATTTCCCGTATTGCCCGGAATACCCGCGACCTCCTTTCCATCGTGTCAGACCTGACGGCGCGGCAAGTGGAGTTTGTCAGTTTGAAAGAGAATATCGACACCACCACCCCGCAAGGGCGGTTCATGCTTACAGTGTTCGGCGCGTTGGCTGAATTGGAGCGGGAGAACATTTTAGAGCGTCAGCGGGAGGGCATAGAGATTGCCAAAGGCGCGGGCAAGTACAAGGGACGAAAGCCGTTGGACGTAGACGAAACACAGTTCAAAGCGGTTTGCGCCAGATGGAGGGCGGGAGAGATAACCGCCACCGCCGCCATGCAGGAGGTAGGGCTAAAGCCCAATACATTCTATCGGCGGGTGAAAGAAATGGGCCTTTGAGGGTGCAGAAAAAGGGCCGAAAAAGTTGCATTTTCCGCCCTCTGGTGATATACTGAAAAAGTAAAAATCAAGCGCGTTACACTTGAAAAAATCAAGAGTGAACCGCTTAAAAATCCAGTGTTTTCAATGGTTTTATCCGGGTGTGGCGAAGTTTGGTATCGCGCTTGAATGGGGTTCAAGAGGCCGCTGGTTCGAATCCAGTCACTCGGACCATCCTATGATAATCCGAACGCAATTCTCAAAGTGGGAAAAGTGTTCGGATTTATCATATCTATTGACAATATTCTATAAACAGCAAAAAGGGCGGGGAAAAATCCCTGCCCTAAAATATTTAGGCGGCGTGTGCGCTCTGCCGGGCTTTCCACTCGGCAAATTCCCTCTGCCCTTCCTCGCTCTGGAAAAACGCCTGGATTTCCGGGAGCAGGACACGGGCCAGGGCTTCCACCTCGTTATAAGGAATACCCGTACCGTAGTCGTTAATCTTTTTCTGAGCCATCGTCATGTCCCCCCGTATCATTAACGTCAAAATCTCCATCGTCCAGATCAGGGAGCATGTAGCCCTGGAAAATTGTACCGCCATCCAGATTGGTGATAAACCGGCCTGGAATATCCTTCGGCAGATCAGCAGCGTCCCCATTATCCATGATGATAGTGGACAACACATTATCGGCCCGGCCACAGGCCCGAACATCAGCGTTGTTTTTTATCTGGCCGGGCAGCGCGGAGGCGTCAGGCCTCTGTAAAGCCATAACCAGGTGAATCCCAAATGCCCGGCCCAGGCGGGCCAGAGTACCCAGCTTGCCCACAATGGCGTTTACAAGCTCCTTGTTGGGCTTATCCATGCCGGTCGTGTCGGTAACCTCGGCCAACTCGTCACAGACCACCATAACGCGGGAGAATGCGTGCTCGGGATTCAGGCGATTATAGGTGTCGATATTGGGGCAGGACTTACCTGTTTCCTGTTCCAGATAGCCGAACGCCAGCTTGCGATCTTCCAGCATGTCCACCAACTGAGACAGAACGCTTAAAATCGTCTCCCGGCTATCGTTATAGCTGCAACGGGTTCCCTTCCAGCTCCGGGGGTAGTCCACCCCGCCCTTCATGTCCAGGATGTAGACCTGCATAGCCTTGTCCAACGCCTGTTTAATCAGGGAGAGGACCAGGAAGGTTTTCCCGGAGCCGGTAGAGCCGCCAATGAGCATGTGGGGCATTTTGGTCAGGTCAACGAGCACAGGACCATCCAGGGCAACGCCCAGAGAGAGGACCGCTTTACCAACGGGAAGATTGTCCTTGGTCATGGGTACTTTAGTGGGGAGTTTTGCGTCACCTGGCGCAATCGAGAGGATAATGTGCTGCTTGTCCTTCCCTTCTTTGAAACGGACAATGCGGCAGTTCAAAGCGCTTTCCAGCTTCTCCTGGCAGTCCTTGAACTCCGTGAGCGGAATACCGTTTGCCTGGACGACAATCTGTTTGCTGCTGGTGGATACCACAAATGGAACCTCACCCGCCCGGTTCGTCAGTCCGATACGGAGAAATGCGTCTGTAATAGCCCAAGAACGTCTAGGGGCGGTGCTAATAGCCACCAGGAACAGGTAGAGGGCCAGGAAGAGGGGCAGAGCCATCCAAAAGCCAGCAGACAGCAGCTTGGTTCCCAGGGAGCCAAGACCCATCATGGGGGCAAAAATGCGGGGCAGGAGCAGAACCAGCAGCCAATAAGCCACAGTCAAGGCCCAGCAAATGGGGTTGTGTCCGAATGTCTCAAAGCCGGAGCGGACACGGGCAACCATTTCGCGCAGCATTGTCTTGGTGCGCAGATCGGTATATTTTTCATTTATAGTTTGCATAGTTAAAAACTCCTTTGAAGTTTAATGCAAGTAAATTTGTAACAAAGTTGTGGGTTTGTAACAAAAGCTGTTACAGTCAAAAGCCTTGTGTCACAGTGGTTTGAGGGTGTTTGTAACGTGTAACGAAGTTGGCAGGGTAATACTAGCCTGCCAACCTCGCCACGTCCGGCCACGTCCAGCGCAAGCTAGAAGGGCAGCTCTCCACCCTCGGGCATTTGGATTGCCAGCTGCTCCGGGGGCTTGGAGATCGTTTGTATCGCTTCCTCTTTAAAGCTGTCCCAGCTCTTGTATTTGGACATGGGAATGGTGTACTTTTTGAACTCTCCATCTGCTGTCTTACAGCAATAGGTAATATCTTCAATGCGGCGGCGGAACTGTGCGTAAGAATCCATAGTCCGCCGGGATTCCGGTACGGTCATTTCATACAGGCTTTCCGGGCTGAAAACCGTTGTGATATAAACGTCACTCCACAGGGACCAGACATTTCCATATCTGGCATGGAGCTGGGCTTTATATCCGTCCAACACGGTCAGCAGAACACCATACGGGAACTGCGCTTTATACTCGTCCATAAAAAGAATCTTCTCAGCGGCATAGTGATCAAAGCCACCGTTCTGAGCATAGTCGGTCATGAAGTAGACCTCGTCCTCGCCGTACTCCTCGCACAAGTCCACATAGGTGTAAGACTTGCCCGAGCCGGGTTGACCGACCAGGAGATGAACATGTACGTCTCTTTTAGGCGGAACCTCTTTCTTCCGCTTCTGGAAAAAAGCATTCCTCACCATGCGCTCATAGCGTCGAAATGAAAAATCCAATTCAAAAATTTCCTCGGGCTTTTTGCCCTCGTCTATCAGAGCTTGCAGGATTTTGAGGTCACTGCGCTGGCCCTGGTTCCCTTGAATCTCGCCGGACTTGACTACACACAGGATTTCTTCACCCTTTTCGGCGAACTTTCCCCGCTTGTAGATGTAGTCCTCGGCCTCTTTCTTACTCCCTAAAGTGGGTTCGAGATGTGCTGTTTGAAAGGCTTTTTTGACAGTAGAAAACCGTATAGAAACATCTTCCAGGACCATGTGGACATGTCTCAGCCCTTCGGCTGAAATACAATAAGCCCACATACCGGTCCGGGTCGTACTGTCGCCAATCCATTCATCTCGCAGTTGATTCAGAATCCCTTCCGGCTCACCAGAATAGCCATGATTCTCAGGGTTATTGAACACGATGAACCATGACCTTGATGGAGTCTTGTAGGGATCCCGGCCGTCTTTTTTGACCATTTGGATTCGCTCCTGTGTAGAGAATTGAATACACGTCCAGAGCTGTCCATCGTGACAAAATAGACACTTCGGTTTGCCACTCGTGGGGGCCGCCTTTTAGGGGCGGCCTTCCCCCGAATGGCGCGGATGATTCAAATTGCCAAGGTGCACAGTCTGAAATGTATTTCAGACCCATCAAGGATTGATGGGCATGATGGCAGCGACTTTGCGGAACCGATTATACATCAGATCAACCTCGTCGCCGACATTGGGCTGATAGCCGCAGCGAGCCAGCTTATCGTCTGTTATATAGACGCGCTCACAGCCGACTCCCTGGCCGTTTTCGGGCAGATCATAGGTCAGGAACAGATTGTAACCTTTCACAAGATTACCGTCTTGACCTTTAAAATCCGCCTTAACAAAACCAATCACAGTCATGGGAAATACCCCCTTTCGTCATTTATTCGGATAGGAACCGATATGCCACACGGCCAAGTATCTCGGAAGAAATTTCCGGGCCTTGTTTCATACCTCACAGCTATCATATTCAACTTATTAAAAAGCAATTCTGCAAAAAACGCCGTAAAAATCAAGAAAAATCAACATTTCGGCGAAATTCCGCCAAAAAATCTGTACAATAACTGACGCCTATCCGACAAAATCCGTACACCTTCCAACAACCTATTGCGGAGCAAAAGTTAATTTTCAAAAAATTTTTGGAAATACGCACCGTAAAACGACGAATTTGAAAAATAGCGGTGAATACCGGAAAATAACAAGGAAAAACCGCATGATTTGCCCCCGCTTGTCACTCCCGACCGGCCCTACTGATCGATGGTATTTGGGCAGCTGGGATAGCATAGTTTCCACAGCTCGTCAAGGCCGAAAATAATTCCTGGATTTTCATTTTTAGGTCAACATCTTATGCGGTGACTGCCTCTTGCCGATGGTGGAAGTATAAAAAATGAGCGTGCACATTCAAAAACTGAATCAACAGAATTTGAGTGTGCACGTTCAAAAAATATCTGATTTTCTTGTTTGCCAAAGTGGGAAAAGCCCTTGCGGAATTTTCCAGGATGATGTAAAATGGACTTGCCGAACGAAATGAAAGGCAGGGCGAAGGGGATGGCCGTCCCCAACGCCCCTATGCAGGAGGATCGCTTAACCCCCAGTCCCACACAGCAGAATTTTCTGCGCCCAAAGCCATTATACCGGTTTTCCCGGCAAGAATCAATGGGAAAATCCAACGGCTTGTGTGCGTAGCTTTAGCGGTGTAGGGGCTTTGAATCCCTGCGCCGCTTTGTTTCGTCTCGGCGGTCCCCGATGGTCCGATGGGGGCGGGGTGAGGATAAGTCCCGCCCCCCTGCGGGCCGCATACCGCCGAACAGATTGAAAAAGGAGTGGAAAACCAAACCATGAAAAAGAGAATCCTGAGTCTTGCGCTTGCTCTGGCCTTGTCCCTGAGCCTTGCGGCCCCGGCGCTGGCTGTCTACGAGACCCCGACCTTTACCGACGTGCCAAAATCCTTTTGGGGCTATGTGAGCATTGAGAAGGCCGCAGAAAACAAGTGGATTTCCGGCAACCCGGACGGCACGTTTGCCCCCAACGCCAATGTTACCTATGCGCAATTCTGCGTTATGCTGGTCAGGGCGTTTTACAACGACGACTATGAGTCCTATAATGGTCCCAAGGACTCGTGGTATGCACCCTTTACCACCATTGCGTCCCAAAAGGGTCTGCTGGATGGGACCAATGTTGTTGGCCACGAGACGGACGGGGACTATGTGGGCCAGTTCATGAACCGGTATGAGATGGCTCTGATGGCGGCCAATACCCTGAAGAAGATCAATGCCAAGCTGCCTACCCTTCAGGAGAAGGCTAAGTATATCAGCTCGACTCCTGACTATTGGGATATCGGGTATAAATACCAGGATGCTGTTCTGATGGCCAAGGCCTGCGGCGTCCTGTCTGGTATGGATTCTGCTGGCACCTTTGGCGGCACCGGCAATCTGAATCGTGCGCAGGCTTGCGTCGTCCTGATCAAGCTGGATGAGATGAAAGACACTGGGGATGGCTCTGGTGATGGCCCTGGTGATAATACTGGCGATAACACTGGTGATACCCCCACCGAGATCACCCGCAGCCCCTTTGCGTTCCAGGGCAGTGAGAATGTGCAGCAGATGATGAATCGGCTGAATGCTGAGGCTCCCAAGTACGTTGAGGGTTACCTGACTAATGGCAAGCCTATCACCAAGGAGAACATCAAGGCAATGCTGGCTGAGGCGGAGAAGGGGATGCCAGATGAGACAACATGGGATGCTTCGACTTATTATGACTATCTAACCCGCTTGTTCGGAAACTATGCTTCCTATGGTGGGTGTCATTCGTTTGCAGCGGCACTGTCTGACTATATCTTTGGTAAAGATGCGCCAGTCAAAAAGCATCAGGATTTCGATAATCTTAAGGTTGGTGATGTAATTTGGTGGAAAGACAGCTCTATTGGGAGAAGTCATGTTGTATTTGTGACCGATTTGAGCTCGGCTACAGAATACACATGTTGTAATGGCAATTTAAGCAAGTGTGTATTTTGGAGATTACCGGACGATATGGCTGATTGGAGTGCAACTCAGAAAGCCGAGACCTACGTCTATTCCCGCTACTAATCGAACAAATTGTAACCCCGCTTCGGAACTTCCGGGGCGGGATTTTTTGTGGGCGGGAATTGAAGGTGTAGGTGCAAAACAAAACTTCACCCTATTACCATTGATCGGTGTGGCGGCTTAGAACCCGCAGGCGTGTGACTCAAAAAAATCTCCCCGCCACGTTTCGCTGTATCTACCAAAATTGAAGGTTCACGTTCAGAAACTGGGCGGTCCGTGCATGGGTTTTGACCTGTGTGCGGGCCGTTTTTTTCTGCCCGGCTAGCGGTTCAGAAAGAAGTCGGAAATAGGCCGTGAACAGGCCGGACTGTGGCCGGATTGGGTTGAAAACGCAGAAACGCCAATAAAACGGTTTTAATGTGCACATAATGGCATCAAATCGCCAATATTCCGCAACTTTTTCCGGGGTGGCGGAAAACGGTGGTTGACCTGCACAGACGTATCTTCCGGGCCGAATAGGGCCCGGTTGGTGCCGAGCAGATGCAGGAGACTTTTTTCAAAAAATAATCCAAGGAGGTATCCCGGAATGATACACACGTTAAATCTTACCCGGCTGCTGGAGCCCGATGACCCGTGGATTTCCATCTATCAGGACCTCTCCACACACAGAGCGACGTATGGCATCAAGCTCTTTCCGCCCCATGAGGCAGTCTTTAAGGATGGAAGATACTACCCACCCCTCGCGGTCCTGCACGTCGATTTCCTGAAAGTGGTCTCCACCTTTGACCAATGTCATTAAATTAAGCAATTTAAGGGCCAGATACGGTGTATCTGGTCCTTAACGCAATCCGACAAATCCGGTTGCACCGTTTAGCTGATTGTGAAAAAATGGTGAACAATGCCGCAGACCACTTGACAGCCACAGTATCGTATTATTAGAATGAAATCGTAATTATCGCCCAGACAAATTCGTAGTGCATATGCACACACCGGGGGCAAGAAGAAAACCATTTTAATTGATAAATAAGTGACGAATATGAAAGGCGACGCCCTCACAGATGAGAGGGCGCGTCTTTCTTGCTTTTCTGGCGATGGTTTTACAACTATCGAAAAGA
>ERZ808028.1415-NODE-1415-length-14528-cov-4.105875_pt1 | contig 14528 bp, 11 predicted proteins | sample MGYA00380184_ERZ808028 | MGnify/ENA primary metagenome ERZ808028 (study PRJEB31490, sample SAMN06133397) | mouse gut metagenome | isolation source: J8_1 | host: mice | place: China: Chengdu | collected 2015-05 ...
CAGTGTTTTATATCAGTGGAAACAGGTTAAACCGTTACATAAAAGAATCCTTTGAGTCAATTATTCCATTATTGTCGAATAAACTTTCGGATGATAGAATTGCATATGGCAAAAAAATAAAAATAACGGGAAAGCCATTGGATATCCCTATCGGGCATGGTTTCCGCTCATCAGACGGGAAAGAGTACCAGGCATATTCAATGGCATTTATTGTCTGTAAAGAAGCAAATAATATAGGATTTAAATTTGTGTCGATTTTTCCGGACATCACAGCAGCCGGGAAAACCGAACCTACAGGGCGTACAGCTTATGATGCTTACATAAAAAACAGATCCCCTTTATTTGAAACATATTTGCGCTGCATTAATGAAGATGCAAATAAAGAAAACAGAAACTTGAGGGAACTGTTAATTGCATCATATTATCCTGCCAAAGTATCTGAAGAAGGTGATGTGTGGAGTGAGAAAATCAAATTACAGATACAAAATGATAAGGGTACGACAGAATTGAATATCAATATGTACGAAGGCAGCATGAGTTATGGCAGGAAAAGTCTAAAAACAGTTCCTTATAACCGGGCTGTCCAATCAATTCCGGAACATTATAGGTTGATTTTTTCAGATCAATGCAGACATGTAAATAATTTTATTAATATGTACAGGCATGTTAATGAAGGTATCAAATTACCGAAATCATTTGACACGAGAACGCAGTATGAGATAGAAGATACAAAGGAACTTAACAATTATGGATTTGGGTTAAGTGGATTTTAAAATATTTCCATTTAGGATAAGCACTTTATAAAAGGCAGTACCGATGAAACAGGTAGTGTCTTTTTTTGGTGCTTTTTTCTTTTTAACACAAAAAGATGTTTTATAGAAAGGTGGGAGAGCATGAATAAAATTCTTTCACAACTATTTACCCTGCATGCATATCAGGAGGAACTTGTGAATTTCTGCGTGAATACCCCGAAATGCGGATTGTTTCTGCAGATGGGGCTTGGGAAAACGCTAATCGCGCTTGCAACAGTGTGTGAACTTGTCATCACCAACAGGATGCAGTGCCATTGTCTTGTGATTGCGCCAAAGGCAGTGGCACGTTCGTCATGGATTGATGAAATGAATAAAATAGACATTGACATCAGGTACCAGTCGTTTCTCATTGATGAAAAGGGAAGGGAGCTGACAAAAGCCGAAAGGGAACTTTTATTTGAGGAAGCAAAAACAGCGCCGCCGACAATGTATTTCATATCGCGGGATTTATTATCACAAATGGTGGGATATTTCGGTACAGAGTGGTGTTTTCCAATGCTCATTGTTGATGAATACCAGTCTTTCAAGAATCCTGCATCAAAAAGGACGAAAAGCCTCATAAGCGTTATGCCTTATACAGAGCGCATGATAGGACTGACCGGAACACCGGCGCCGAATGGGCTTGACGATCTCTGGGGTCTGATAGCATTGCTGGATTGCGGACAGAGACTTGGCAGGACAATGTATGAGTATCACCAGAAATATTTTGTGGCATGGAAAACAATCAGGAATAAAGTAATTGAGTGGATTCCGGCAATCGGGGCAGAGCAGTGGATTTACCAAAAAATAAGCGATATTGTTGTATCCCTTGACAATTCAAATCTAACACTTCCGCCAGTCGTTTATGATACAGTCAGGGCATATATGTCTGCCAGGGAATATCAGGCTTATATCAGGATGGTAAAGGATTCAAAGGTTTTTATTGAAGATGCACTGGTTAAGGCAGTCAATCCGGCGGTGCTTGTCTCAAAGCTCGCCCAGATAGCGTCGGGAATTGTCTACACGGATACAGCACATGACTATGTAAAAATACATGAAGCTAAAATAGAACAGCTCAGATACATTTATGACAATGAACCTTCACCGCTGCTTGTGGCATATCATTACAGAACCGATGTCATTGCAATCACAGAGCATTTTAAGAATGCGGTCGTATTTGACGGAAAACCGGAAACTATCCATGCATGGAACGAAAAAAAGATAAGAATGCTGCTGATTCAGCCGGCAAGCGCCGGATTTGGTCTGAACCTTCAGGAAGGCGGGCATATCTTGATTTGGTATACGCTTTCATGGAGCCTGGAGGAGTATCTGCAGACAAATTCCAGAATATTCAGGCAGGGTCAAAACCATGCAGTTTCAATTATCCATATCATCTGCAATGACACAATTGATGAAAGAATTCTTCAAATATTAGAGGAAAAAAATAGTACACAGCAGGGATTGCTTGACGCTGTAAAGTATACAATTAACATTCAGGAAGAAAAAGTGGCGTAACAGTTCAGCCTTTGGCTTCCTGTTACAAAGCGGCTTCTTAAAGCATTTCCTTATTTGGCAGTTTTTTATCTTTCCGAGTCTTTCAGACTCGGTTTCCATGCGGAAGGAGGTCTGTAACAAAAAATAATAGAAAAACAGAAAGGAGAAGGACAAATGAATACAGTTCCAATGGTTATCAAAAAAACAAATGATGGCGAACGGGCAATGGATATTGCATCGAGATTACTGGATGACAATATCATACTTTTGACTGGGGAAATTAATGATATGATGGCAGAAGTCGTGATGGCACAGCTTTTATACCTGGATTCACTGGGTAAAGAAGAACCGATTCATATTTATATTAACAGCCCCGGAGGTTCGGTGTCGGCAGGTTTGGCAATCTTAGACACAATGAAACTGATAAGGAGTAAGATTTACACCTATTGTATTGGTCTTGCGGCAAGCATGGGAGCGGTTATTCTGTCATCAGGAGACAAAAGATACATCGTGCCCCATGCAGAAGTAATGATACATCAGCCGTTAGGTGGTTCAAAAGGGCAGGCAACTGATATTGAAATTGCTGCGGAGCATATCAGTAGGACTAAAAAGACATTGAATACAATCCTTGCGGAGAACTGCAATAAGGCATACGAAGAAGTATCACAGGATACAGAGCGCGATAACTGGAAATCAGCAGAAGAAGCGCTGGCGTATGGTCTTATTGACAAAATTATCAGCAGTTTTAATGACATGGAGAACGAAGACTAAAAATTTCTTATTTATTTGGGGAGATATAAGTCGCCTTCTGCATAAATCAGATTGGGATTTGGAATATGGTTATAAACGGCGAGTTCATCTACGGAGCTGCCAAATTCAAGTGCAAGCTCTGACAGGGTATCGCCCCAGATAATGTGGTATATCCTGTTGCCATCTGAATCAACCACATAACGCGATGAACTGTCAGCATCAGACAGTGGGATGTCTGCCGGGGGAATAAGCAGATTACCAGTTCCGGCATTCTGGGCAGCAAGCTGTCCATCCTTGTCCTCAATGACAGGATATTCTTTTCCGTTAATAAGGACAAAAAGGTTGTTGATATCGGAATTATTTTGGTTATCAGAAGACAGGGAAAGTAAGCTGTTATACAGGCTATCATCTAATTCGACAGTAAAGGTATCCGTATCAGAAATACACATGGATTTTGCAAAAGATATTGTGGATATGCCAAGAAGTGTAATGCAGATAACACCGCATACAGCAAAAATACACGTATCTTTGAAATGATTTTTTTTCATAATTGAGACCTCCTGTAATCGCATGAAATAAATACTTTGTAATTGTGAAAATGATGTGATAAGATTAATCTACCACAAAATAAAATGCAAATCAACCGATTAATGGTAAAATAAAAGAAAATTGATATAGAATATATATTCTCATAGGGTGAATGTAAAACGGATGAATGCCTATTAAAATTAAATATGGAACAAAAATGGACAAAAAAGAAACAGAGGAGAACAAAAATGAACAGTAATTTAGATTATTTAAGACAGTATGCACCAATTATCGTGAATATCCAGGGACAAGTAAGTTTTTCCCATATTTCCAAAATGTATGAGGGAGAGGAATTGATTGCTGCCAATAAAAGGGCGCAGGAGCATGGCGGAAGACCGAGTAACAGACCGTACTGCACACTTTCAATTGACAATCCCCGGATACTGTACCCGGAAATGCTTCCACAGGATGTTGTAACGGTCATGCAGCAAAGGTTTAAGCCGGTAAAGGGGACAAATACAATAAGGTATTATGCCACAAGCAAGAGCCCGAACCTTCCACCCATAGCATATTCCGCATATGCAGGGGCAGAACTTGCAGGACAGGGTATCGCTGATAAAATGCATCCGTTAGGGCGCGAGCTGGCTTCGGGATTGACCGTAACAGTCGGCGCAAGGATTTTTGACACTCCGGCAGGCGTGGGCGTAGGCATTGAGTATGTGCTGATTGATGAGCCAATCAGATATTATGAATCGAACTCACTTGCGGAAGTGCTTGCAAGCTATGGAGTATTATATGTTGCCCCGGATGCAGATAAGGCACAAACTGCCGAAACACCACAGCGGACAACAGGTAAGGCAGTAGTTGAAAACAATACTTATGCATCTGGCGGTTCTATCGGAACATATCCAAACGATGGACAGGTTAGTGGAGAAATGCCGTATGATCCGGCGTTATATTATGAAAATAATACCATGCCTGTTACTGTAACAATGCAGAATACTGCGCCACAAGGCAATATGAATAACAATGGAGTAAGGCAGAATGCTGCAAACACAGCTGAACAGCCACAAGGAAATATGAACCGGAGCGGAGTGGCACAGAACGTTTATAAAGCAACAATGCAGCCACAGATGAACAGAAATGCAAATGCTCAGATGAACCAGGCAGCGGAGAGACCAATGGTCAGAATGGGACAGCCGCAGCAGATGGCAGGATAGCTTCAGGACAGGAATGCATAATGGAATGAATTGCATAATCAACATAAACTGGGGGTGGCAGAGGGAATCCTTTGCCACTTTTTTCAGAAATTTTACACATAAGGAGGCAGTAAATTGATATACACATTAGTTTGTACCGCTATAATCAGTATTATTTCTTTGATAAGCATATTTTATAGAAATAAAAAGAAACCACAACAAAAGAAAAAAATCAGTAAAGTTTTGGTTGTAATTTCTACATCAATATTTATTTCGTATATGGTAATCGCTGTAATTGCTTATGCACATGGCGCTGATTTGGAATCATTGCAGCGGTTCGGAATTTTGCGGACAATTCAGGCGATACAGAAATCCCCTGTTATGGATAGGAACGTTAATTATGACCAACAAGGGAATATTCTCGTATATTACAGGTTTGGCTGTGAGGACTGTGAAGCTGTTTATGACAGTCTGAAAGCTAAAATTGCAGGAAAAGAGGATATTTACTGGGTTGCGTCAAGGCAATCCGAGGGACAGAAGCTTTTGCAAACTTATGCTGTGTCAGAAGTACCGTCAGGCGTAATTATTCAGGAAGACGGCATGTATACCAGCTATATGTTATGCGATTTTATATATGATAAAACAGATGAACTAGGAGAAAGACAACTGGACACAGATGCGCTCGACAGGCTTCTGGAGCTTCAGAAGAGAGAAGTAACAAAATAAAATATGCTGCAAGGACGTTCTGTGTTCCACAGACGGTCTTTTTTGGAGAATACTCAAATTAAAAAAGAGAGGAAAATTGAACATGAAATTTGAAAATTTAACAGCGCTTGTAGAAAAGGACATTAAGAACAACTGTGTGCCAATGCTGGTAGGTGATCCCGGAATCGGGAAATCAAGCTGGGTGGAAAGCCTTGCCAAAAGACTCAACACAAAATGTTTTACGCTTCCGGTTAACCAGCTTGCGGAAAAGGCAGACCTTACAGGATGCCGGTTAGTGCCCGTAGGAACAAACAAAGATGGTGAACAGGACTATGCGCAGATGTTTTATCCCCATGTTGTAATCAGAAAAGCAATTGATTACGCTCTTGAGCATGCGGACGAAACACCGATTTTATTTCTTGATGAGATTAACAGGTCAACACCGGATGTAACCTCTGAGGCATTGTCAATTCCTACACTGCGAAGCATCGGTGACAGGGACATTCCTGACAATCTGAAAGTTGTCATTGCCGGCAATGATAAAGGGAATGTATGCGCACTTGACAAGGCGTCAATTACAAGATTTGTGATGTACCATGTAGAGCCGGATGTAAGTACATTTATGAGTGCAAATCCAAACCTTAACAAGTACGTGTCAGCGGTACTCAAAAAGTGTCCTGACAGTATTGTGCAGGATGCGGTTGGCATTACGGCAAATGACGGTGATAACAAAGAGGAAGCGGAAAGCGCTGCTTATGAAATTGACTATGATGATGAAAATATGGAGCAGATGACCGTTCCAAGAACAATCACGTCTGTGTCAAACTGGCTGAATGAGTGTACCGACCAGGAACTTATCGGAATGCTCAATACGATAACAGGAAACGACAACAGCCTGTTATATGAGGCAATCGTGGCTCATAGCGGGGAGACACCTTTTTCCCTTTCGCTTGTGCAGGAGATTTTTGATACATTAAACAGCCAGACAAAAAATGTCCAGCAGATACAGAATATTACACTTACAGAACCCGCAAAATATCAGGAAATGACTGCATATACTTCAAGGGATGACTTGAACAATTTCATTGCAACCCTAAGCCATGATGAAAAGTCCGAACTTTTTGTATATTCATTATATGACAGCATGGATAATACGAGGATTCTTGAATGTCTCGCCCCGGCGATAAATTCCTTAAATCCTAAAGATACACAGACCCTTTCCCTGCTTGGGAGCAGCCATCAGATCAATGATGTAAATTATACAGCAGTTTGTTCCATGAACTGTGGCATTGCACAGGTAATGACTATGCTTGGTTTCTGATAAGAGATAAAAGCGTCAGGGTATGGGATATAAATTTGTCCCATACCTGGAAGCAGTGCCTATAAAAGTTGAAGAAGGAGATTAAAATGTGCAAGGACTGTTTATGTGTAACATGTGAAATATGGGAAGACTGCCCGATATATGCAGGATGCGAACAACTGGAAGTTCCATGTCGTGAACCAAGAAAAATGTGCAGTTTTTATCAATCCAAGGAGGAAACAGAACATGAAAATAAAGTTTAAAAATAACGGCAAAGTAAAAATTACGCCGTTATATAAGGATGATGTAAGTAAAACGCTGGATGGCAGGCAGCTGATTGAAAATGTAGCGGCAATATTAGATCCGGTGTACAAATCCGGAAAAAATGTCACGGCAGTTGATGAAAATGGAAACCAGGTGATACCTGACGTGCTTGCTGCGTTGATTCTTACAGACACGATTGACGCGAACTTGAAATATGAACTGAATAAAACGATAAACAATGTATGGGAACAAACACTCCAGAATTACAAAAAGGGATTGCGCGCATCACAGGTATTTATATCACAGGCAAATGCTACCGTAAATGCACCTATTCCGTCAAGCACAGTTATTTATGTACCATCAGATTTAAAAACTGCCTGTAAGGAGTATCTGAAAATGAAAGCGGAAGATGCACTTTGCGTAAATACATATTTTTATATCAATGAGCCGCATCCCACATTTTATTTCCGGAATAATACGGTCTATGGCAAATACATTGATTTTGTTAAAAATATGGTAAACAGTCTGTCGGCAAAACTGGATATCAATACAATGCGAAAATTTGCTGATTTTGAAAAGCTGAAGTTAAACCTGATAGAAGGTGTAATACTCAGAAATACCAAAAATCAGGGATGCTCTGCATATTCATTTGAGCGGCTGGTTATGCATTTTTCAATGATGTTTGTACAACAGAATCCGGATGACTGCGGAATTATTGCACCATGCATCAATAATCTGCTGGTACCGAAGTGTATGATTTTTATGAATGTTGAAAATATTGCAAAAGTACCTGCAAATAAAATTGTGCGGGATGTATCAGTCATAAAATCCGCACTCACAGAGACAACTTTTCCGCTTTCATTGAGCCAGATATCAAAATTAAGCACAGCAACATTGCATAACAGAATTATTGGAATGAAGCTGAAAAACCATGCGGCGCTGCTTGAGAGGCAAAATGAGGATGCGAAAAAGAGAAAGATTTTCCGATTCAGCAAGGTTGCAATGACGAAAGCAGACTTGTCAAAACGGATCGCAAAGATTATAGAGAAAGAAGCGAATGTAAGCAAATCTGAAAATTATTCCAAAAGAATCACGTCAACATACATGAAATCAAGCCGACGTAATCCCGATAATTACAACCTTCCCGGAAAAAGCATTTCTATGCAGTATAAACCGGATATCCATATATATCTTGACACGTCCGGGTCAGTTTCAGAGGAAAATTACAAAAATGCGATTATGACATGCATCACAATGGCAAAAAAACTGGACGTAAATTTGTACTTTAATTCGTTCAGCCATGTCATTTCAGAAAGCACCAGGTTAAAACTGAAAGGCAAGACGGTCACTAAGATATACCAGCAGTTCCAGAAAGTACCAAAAGTATCGGGAGGAACAAGTTTTGAAGTTGTGTGGCAGTATATCATGAAGTCTGCGAAAAGGAAGCAGGAGGTCAGTTTAATGATTACGGATTTTGCATATTATCCGCCTGACGAGCGGCCAGATTATCCCCGAAAGTTATATTATGCCCCGATTGACACATCGAAAGCATCATGGTCATATGTACAGAAAGCTGCCGAGGAATTTTGCCAGAGCATGTACCATATTGAACCCAATATATGCAGGCATATTCTTATGCCGCAAAATTAGAAAAGCAAATTGAATGAAAGGAGATAGATAGTGTGGCTGTAATTGATTTAACGGATGAAGTTGGTAATACGGATTCCGGCAGTAATGCGGACAATAATAAAAGTATCCATATCGGGATTATAGCAAATGTGCCCCAGGAACTGATGAATGGAATAATGAACCAGCCGGAAAGCAGCAGTTCCCAATCAATCCTTGATAATCTGAATCAAAAAGAGCATACACCTACATTGTACAGGGATGCCATAATTGACCAGCTTATGACAGTATTAATCGGTGAATCGCACCCGAATGCGTTGCTTGTCGGCCCGGCGGGAACCGGAAAAACCAAGATTGTTGAAGAGCTAGCGCACAGGATTGAGGTAAAGGACGCATCCGTACCAAAGTTGTTATATGATTATACAATATATTCCTTACAGATTTCGGACATCGTGGCTGGAAGCAGCATGGTGGGAGAACTGGAAGAAAAGGTAAAGGAACTGATTGATTTTTTGTCGGATAAGTGCAACAAGGCGATATTGTTTCTGGACGAATTCCATATGTTATTCAAGGAAAACATATATGAAAAGATTGCACAGATATTGAAACCCGCATTGAGCAGGGGAGCAATAAGGGTTATTGGCGCTACAACAACACAGGAAGTCAAGAACATAGATACTGACCCCGCATTTCGGAGAAGATTTACAAAAGTCATAGTGGATGAGCTTTCAAAAGACCAGACATTGGAAATTGTCAGCGCATATGCCAAAAAACTTGCCGACCATTATAAGATGCCATTTAATTATGATGAAAAATTAGGCAGGAATATTGTTGATATAGCGGATGAATACTGTTCAAATAATATGCATCGTCCTGATAACGCAGTGACATTGATTGACCGTACTGTTGCAAATGCCGTTGTTGAGAAATATAAATTATTGAACAGTCCGGATAAAAACCTGCAAAATATGGGACGTTCCATTAATGGAGTGAACCTGTCCAAACGTGGGATTATAAGGACTGCCTTAAAGATTGCGACAGGACATAATGAGCCGAAGGATTTTTCGGAAGAAGAGCTCTGGTCAGAACTGGAATATATTAAAGGTCAGGATGATATCCTTGAACAGATTATAAAAATCCTTAAGCTCCGAAATATGCATGTAAGACCAATGAACAGTCCTCTTACTTTTCTGTTTACAGGTTCGTCAGGAGTCGGAAAAACGGAAGTGACCAAAATTATTGCAAAATACTGTACAGACGAAAAACCGATAAAGCTGAATATGGCTGAATTTTATTCAGAGGCAAGCATTAATCGTCTGATTGGTGCGCCTGCCGGATATGTGGGATATGATTCAAATGCAGAAATGCCATTTGACATCCTTGACACGAACCCATACCAAGTTATTGAGCTGAATGAATTTGATCAGGCGCATAAGTCGGTGCAGGATTTATTCATGAATGTGTTCGAGGAAGGATATTTGAAAAATAACAATGGGAAAATCATCGACTTTTCCAAAGCAATCATCATTGCAACAACAAATGCAGGACGAATGGATGTAAGCAATCCGATTGGGCTTAACAGGAAAAAGCGCAGTGTATCAGTGTCGGAACTGTCAGAACATTTTAAGCTTGCACTCATAAACCGCTTTAACCATAAGCTGACGTTTCATGAGATTACACGTGAGATTTATGAGGATATCATGAAAGATACATACAGAAAAGAAGTCCGGATGATAAAGCGGTTAAAACCAAGCGCAGCACTGGATGATGAGCTTTCTGATACTGTATTAAAGGAATTATGTAATGAAAGCTTTGATGTACGGTTCGGCGCAAGGCCAATTAAGACAACAATCTGTAATTATATTGACAACAGATTGATGGAAGGGTGAGCAATAATGACTGCTTGCCCTTCTATTATTATGCACGGGTAGAAAAAGACATTTTTGCCAAAAGAAAATGAAAATATGAAATCCAAAGAAAGGATAAACGAACATGCCAATTATATTAAATGAAAATGAACAAACAGGAATCGCGAGTATATTCGCGCAGAAAAAGAAAATTATATCACCACAGTTTTTCAGCAAATCGCTTACGGGAGCAGGAAAGAAACGCGGAATCTTAAACGGTGCTTTTTTTCCATGCATTGACAGGGCAAAAGCAGTCAGACCTCCGGTTCCGTATCCTTACAAGAAAGTAACGGTTACTACTGGTACATCAACATTTGAAGTTATGCCGTTAAGCCTGTATATACAGGACAGGCTGGAATATGACGAACTGCCGGGCAATGCGGAGTGTATTTCGCCGGATACAGTGCCGGAGGATCAGAAGTATTACCTGTCGCTGACAATGGATTATATCATATTGGGAACGGATTTTGAGAACAAATACAAAAGCATTTACTGTTCATATGATACTGGAATTATATGCAAAAATGAGTATGGGAAATATGAAATGGCTGTAACGTCATCACTGTTTATTGATATTGATTTTATAACAGCGCAGTCTCCGAACATTGATGTCAACATGGTCAATGAGTATGTAAATAAGCTGACAGTGTATGATTTGGTGCAGACGACAGCAGAGTTATGGGATGAAGGCATTCCACAGATCATGAACGCCATGCTAGAAACAGGAACGGATGAGGATATTATTGTCACATTCTGCCAGACGCTGAATAACTATTCCGTCAATCTTACGGATTACAAGTATATCTACAACAGCATCCGGCAGAGATATCCCCAGGCGTTGGAAGCTGCAGCGAATGCAAACCTGAATATACTTCTGAACGTAAAGCTTGAAAAGCTTGAAAACATTAAGCCGGATATCGCTACATTCAAACCGGTGCCGTGGAAAAATTCTGACATCAATTTTTCACCGGAACAGATAACAGCGGTTACATCTCCGGAGCCATGCTGTATTGTGCAGGCGGGAGCCGGAACAGGAAAATCCACAGTGATTAACAGCAGGCTGAAATATCTGCAGCAGAGTGGGGTAGACTTAAAAACCGTAACGGTGCTGTCTTTTACAAATGCTGCAGCAAACCATATCAAGGAGATTGCCCCTGCTGTAAGGTCGCAGACAATTGCATCCATGATCCATGATATCTACTCAGCAAACTATGCACACAATCTTTCGACTCCAGATACAATCATAAACGTACTGCAGGCAAATGATGACATTATGGAACAAAATCCGGTTGCGCAGAATGTCATTAAAGCATTTGAAAAAATGAAAGAAAATACAAACTCCGGGCTTGTGGCACTGTCAAACATTGCTGGAAGCCGGTTTGCGGAACTTGTTAATCTGCTTGACACGATTCGCCAGACAACGCTTGAACTGGAATCAATCATCTGCTATCACGCGGCAGACCGTCTCATAGAGCCGGCATCGTTTTGTAGGCATATTATCATGGATGAAGTACAGGATAACTCCATTTTTGAGTTTATTTATATTATCAATTATGTAATAAAGCATAAGGCGAGCCTGTATCTTGTCGGAGACTGCTCACAGACGCTCTATGAATTCAGGGCGTCAAACCCGAAAGCTTTGAACTGCCTTGAAATGAGCGGTGTATTTGAATGTATGCAGTTACAGACAAACTACAGGTCAAACCAGAATATTCTTGATTTTGCAAATTTGATTCTTTCCAATATTGAAGCAAACCAGTATGCCAAAATCCGGCTTCATGCCAATGATTTTAATACAAGGCCTTTTGCCGAAGACGTGAAAGTTACATATAATGACCTTCCCGGTGCGAGAAAACTGAAAGAACATATGCCGGGCATGCTGCTGGAAATAAAGGAGTGGCTTGACAAGAAAGTCTGCAATAATGAGCAGGTGACGTTCCTTGCTTACAGAAGAAGCGACCTTAAAATTTTTGAGGATATAATCAGGATGATGTTTCCGCAGGCTTCATTCATCAATATTGTTCCTGCCAAAAACTATCAGCAGACATTTTTCTCAAAATATATACGTCTGATGGGGAATGATTATACGCATAAAGCTGGAAATGACGCAACTGTGGAAATAATGCGCCATATCCTTGGCAACAAGGAAAAAATTGGGGTATATAATGACAATGCCGATGCTGCACTGAAAAAGAGTGTCAGTGAATGGATGACAAGGAACAAAGACGGACTTGCAGCGAAGGATTTGATATTACAGAATGGCGTGATTACAGTAAAAGATTTTACGGATTATGCATTCCAGACGCTTATTGAGTATGAAATAGAGAAAAATGCGTTGAAACTGAGGCTGACGAGCATGAGAAACCAGCAGAAAAAAGAACAGGACATAAGCCGTTACAATTTTGTGGCAAGTACCATTCACAGTGCAAAAGGTCTTGAATTTGATAATGTAATCCTGTTATACAATGAACATGATTCTGATACGGAGGAAGCAAAGCGTATGTATTATGTCGGGCTTACACGGGCAAGGCAGTCAGAATATATTCTTGCATATAATGTCCATAAGCAGACAAGCAAGATCAAAGCAGCATACGAAGCAATCTGTGTAAGTAAATGCGCACCGGACATTAACTGTGATCCAAAAGATACAGACATCATTGAAAATGAAATGGGGGAGACAGCATGATTGAGACGGGCGAAATTTACCATATCTCACAAAACGGAGTCCCTACGGGTCATGAACTTTGGTCAAACCGTCCGGGGATTGTCATTAGCAGCAACGAAAGCCTGCAGACGGAAGGAACAGTGAAGATTGTATATATCAGTTCAAAAGACAGAAAGCGTCCAAATTCGGTTAAAATCAGCGACAGGTCGTTTTTCCACAAAAATAAAGGGAAAAAGTATCGTGAGCATATTGCATTATGTTCGCAGATACATACCGTAGACAAATGCAGGCTTGAATCATGTTATGGAAAGGTCAGCAGTGACGAGCTAAAAGAGATTGAAACGGAAGTAAAACAGACGCTGTTTTAACAGGTACAGCTATTGTATGGAAGTCAGACAATGCCGACAATAGCTGTATTTTCTGTTTTGGTATTTCCAAATGCAGTATTTTGGCGTATTATAAAACAGGGTTTTGGATTTACCGAACCTGCAACGAAAGGGAGGCGCAAATTATTAACTTAGATTTTTTTATGCAGAATGATTTTATACAGGGCATCGCCAACAACAGGCGTTGGACAGTATCAACCTCAAAGAAAAAACCAATTGATATGAATGTATTAAGGTCACAGGGAAAGGTTGTCGGTGCATCGTTTAAGGATGGGAATATGCCGCTTGTCGATTTATATGATGTCAGAAACATTTTACCCAATGCAGCGAATGCAACATACAGTTTGCATCAGGCGCTTGATAACTTTGTGGTATTGGACATTGAGCCCAAATGTCCCCAAAAAATCAGGGATAGTCTGCTGACATTACCATATCTGTATGGCGAATTATCCATGTCAGGAAAAGGGTTTCACCTTATATTTCGGAAACCGTCAACAAGGTACAAAGAAATTCTGATGAGCAAGACTGCAGTACGGGAAGAAAACGGATATTATGAGTTTCTGCTCACACATTATGTTACATTTACGGGAATGATGCTCAGACCTACGGAGCAATGTATTTTTCAGGATATATCAAAAATGGATGAGCTTTTTGATGACATAGCGAAAACAAAGAAACTTTCCATAAACACAGAGATGAATCCGGACAGTATCCCCAAGCTGAATGATATTGTATATGGAAAGACAATTGCATCAACACTGAAAAGGGCTGTCTATGGAAAAACGCTGAGTGATTTTAAAAATGACAATTCGGCATATGAGTTTGGCGTGATAGGGTTTTACATGCATAACCTTGATTTATTGCTAAGTACCACAAAATATAATAAACAGGAATATATGCCGCCGGAAAAGGT
>ERZ808028.1417-NODE-1417-length-14504-cov-3.280724_pt1 | contig 14504 bp, 16 predicted proteins | sample MGYA00380184_ERZ808028 | MGnify/ENA primary metagenome ERZ808028 (study PRJEB31490, sample SAMN06133397) | mouse gut metagenome | isolation source: J8_1 | host: mice | place: China: Chengdu | collected 2015-05 ...
GCCTCTTTAGAGGCAAGCAGGGAACAGCGGCTTATAGCCGCAGAGCAAACCACCGGCTAAGCCGGTGGTAATGATTGATTAAACCAAATCAGCAACTTTATAAATTAATTCTTCCGTATCCTGCCAGCCAAGACAAGGATCCGTAATTGACTTTCCGTATATATGTTCGCCAATCTTTTGACAGCCTTCCTTGATATAGCTTTCCACCATAACGCCCTTTACAAGCTTACCGATTTCGGCATTATGCCTGCGCGAATGCATGACTTCGTGTACAATGCGAATCTGCTCCTTAAACTGCTTATTGGAATTGCTGTGGTTGGCGTCAACAATACATGCCGGATTGACGAGATCACGCTCATTATATTTATCAAGTAACAGCACTAAATCTTCATAATGATAATTCGGGATGCTGTTGCCGTGTTTATTTACCGCACCGCGCAAAATCGTGTGTGCCAACGGATTTCCGGTAGTGTTTACTTCCCAGCCGCGATAAATAAACGGATGAGAATGCTGTGCCGCATATACGGAATTGAGCATAACGCTGAAATCACCGCTTGTCGGATTTTTCATACCGGCAGGAACATCAAAGCCGCTTACAACAAGACGATGCTGCTGGTCTTCAACCGAACGGGCGCCGATTGCCACATAGGAGAGCAAGTCGGAAACATAGCCCCAGTTTTCAGGGTAAAGCATCTCATCGGCAGCAGTCAGTCCGGATTCGCTGATCGCATGGAGCTGCATTTTCCTCATGGCAATAATGCCCTTTAGAAAGTCTGTCCCTTTTTCGGGGTCGGGCTGATGCACGATGCCCTTGTATCCGTCACCGGTTGTCCGCGGTTTGTTCGTGTAAATTCTAGGAATTAAAATCAGCTTGTCATTTACCTTTTCGTTAATTTTGGCAAGCCGAGAAACATATTCGCAGACGGCATCTTCGTTGTCCGCCGAGCAGGGACCGATAATCATAATAAACTTGTCCGACGCGCCGGTAAAGACATCGCTGATTTCTGCATCTCTCTTTTTTTTCAGTTCCTGCATGGAAGCAGGAACCGGATATTCTTCCCGGATTTGATCGGGAGTCGGTAATTTTTTTATAAATTCAAAGCTCATAATAAAATCCTCCATTCGTTAAATTCTAATTATATATGATATATTTCTTTAACGCAAGGATTATTAGCAAATCAAAGAAGATTTGGCTGAGTAAGATTCCATAAACATATCCGGAAAATCCCAAAATCGGAACTGCCGCAAAAACGAAACCAAGGCGCAGTAAGATAGAAAACAGGTTAAACAGAAATGTGATCCCTGTCTTGCCAAGTCCGTGAAGAATACTGCAAAGTGCCCCTGAAATATAGAGGAACGGGCAGACAAAGGAAAGCGCCCGTATTTGGGAAGCCGCGACAGGGCTTGCAAAAAGATATGTTCCCAGCAAATCGGCAAAGATCAGGAAAAACAGCATACAGCCTATGCCTAGTGCAAAACAGAACGCGGAAGTGATGCAGATTAAGCGTTTGATGCGGCGGCTGTTTCCCATAATCTGTGCCTCTGAAACGGAGGGGAGCAGCAACGAGGACACGGCTCCCGTAAGTGCGCTTGGAAACATAATCAGCGGAAATGCCATACCTGAAAACACGCCATAGACAGAGAGGGCGTCAGACGAGGAAAGACCGCTGTTTATAAGCTGTTTGGGAAGCTGCAGGGTTTCAATGGTAGAAATCAAACTAATGCATATGCGGTTTAGGCTGATTGGAAGGGCGAGTGAGAGGATATTGCTGCACATATTGGGGGAAAAGCGTATTTTTGCGCTGTTGGAGGGCGTAAATGCAAGAAAAATACAGGAAAAAACGGCAGATGCAAATTCGCCTGCAAGCATGCCAATGCACACAAAAGAAATGGAAACATTGGCACCGAGTTTTAGGGAAATCTGATACAAAAGATATACGCAGAATACGCGCGTAAGCTGTTCTGCCAGCATGGAAGCGGCAGGAACGGCGGCACGTTTTTTGCCGTAAAAATATCCGTTGATGCAGCTGTGGACGGTTGCAAGCGGAAACGAAAGTGCGCTGATACGCAGCAAAGGAACGCAACGCACTTCGCCGATTAGGTGCAGTGCAATCGCATTTGCATTCGTGAAGACAAGCCATGCCGTGAGCAGTGAGAGTGTTACGGAAATCAAAATGCCGACGAAAAGGTATCCGAACCCCTCGCCTTCTTTGCTTCCCTTTGATGCGGCGACAAAACGCGTAATGGCGTTTTGGATGCCGGCAGAACATATGGAGTGGGCAAGAATCATAACGGGAGACACAAGCCCGATAATGCCAAGACCTTCCTCCTGAAAAATTCTCGAGAGAAAAATGCGGTAAAAAAAGCCGATAAGCTTTGTAATCAATCCCGAAAACGTAAGAAAAAAAGTACCGACGATAATGGGACTTTTGACTACTCGTTCTAGGGACACCCCTTTTATAGGAAAGTTTTTTTGCGTCATATTACACTCCGGTTTGCCTATCCCTAAAGTGTATGACAAAAAACGGCAGTTCAGAACATGCAATTGACAGCTTGGTAACAGGATGCTATCATAAAACCTAGTAATATGATAGGAAAAAATGGGAGGAAGCTATGGCAAAAAAGGTTGTGGTAGGCATGTCAGGCGGCGTTGATTCTTCCGTGGCAGCGTACCTTTTAAAAGAACAGGGATATGATGTCATTGGCGTGACGATGCGGATATGGGAGAATGATGAACAGCAGACACAGGAAAATGCAGGGTGCTGCGGTTTGCGTGCCGTTGAAGATGCGCGCAGGGTAGCGCAAATGCTGGATATTCCGTATTATGTAATGAATTTTAGGGAGACGTTTCGACAGTGTGTTATCGAACCTTTTGTGGAGGACTATCTTCATGCAAGAACCCCCAATCCGTGCATACTGTGCAACCGCTATGTAAAATGGGAGGCGCTTTTGCAAAGAAGTCTTGAAATCGGCGCGGACTATATTGCAACCGGTCACTATGCGCGCATCAGGCAGCTTGAGAATGGCAGATATGTCATTCAAAATTCCGTGACGGCAAAAAAAGATCAGACGTATGCACTTTATAGTTTGACACAGCATCAGCTTTCGCATACATTGATGCCTGTCGGTGATTATGAAAAGGAAGAAATCAGGGAAATTGCCGCGCGTCTCGGACTGGACGTGGCGTCAAAACCGGACAGTCAGGACATCTGTTTTGTGCCTGACAACGATTATGCGGCGGTAGTGGAGCGTGAGGCGGCAAGACTGTCAAAGCCTTTGCCTGTACCGGGAAATTTTGTGTCAACCGACGGAAAACGGCTGGGACAGCACAAAGGCATTATTCATTACACAATCGGACAAAGAAAAGGGCTGAATCTTGCGATGGGGTATCCTGTTTTCGTGGCACAAATCAGACCCGAAACGAACGAGGTTATGCTCGGAACAAACGAGGACATTTTTACGGACCGTCTCGTGTGCGACAATCTGAATTTTATGGCGGTGGAAGATTTGGAGGTTCCAACGCAGGTGCTTGCTAAAATCCGGTATTCCCATGCCGGGACGCCATGTATCATAAAAAAATCGGAGAACGGACAGGTGGAATGTCAATTTAAAGAACCTGTCAGGGCAATAACGCCCGGACAGGCAGTAGTGTTTTATCAAAATGATTACGTGTATGGGGGCGGCACGATATTAAAATAGAATTTAAAGCTTTAAATATTCCGGAAGCCGTTTTTGAAATACACAGTAATATCCAAAACCGCATTCCTTTAAAAGCGCACATGCCCTGTCAAAATCCGCCGCGATGTCTTTTGGCTCGTGCGCGTCGGAGCCGACGGTAATAATTTCACCGCCAAGCGTGCGGTAACGCTTTAAAATCTCGACGCAGGGATTAGGCTGGTTCAAACCGCTTCGAAAACCGCCGGTATTGAGCTCGATTCCTTTTCCGTTTTCAATGAGTGTGGAGAGGATTTTGTCAAAAACATCCGCGTGTTTTTGATATGCATAACTGTCATTTTTGCCAGGTCCGTACCGTACCACATAATCGAGATGCCCAAATACGTCAAAATACGGGAGTGTTTTCACGCACTCCAAAACGGATTCAAAATATTCATGGTGTGCTTCATCCTCAGTTCTGCCTTCAAAGAATGCAGGATAGTAAGGGTCTTTTCTGTTGCAGAGGTGGGATGAGCCGATGATAAAATCAAAATCGTAAGATTTAGCGTACAATGCAAGCTGTCTTTTTAAATGCGGCTGAAGGCCAAGCTCCACGCCGAATGCAATTTCAAGCTGTCCGTCGTATTTGCTTTTTTGTTTTATCAGTTCATACAGATAAGAATCGGTATTGAGTTCAAACAGCCCTTCCTCCCCCGCAGGATAGAGATAATCGGGGTCATGGTGTTCGGTAAAGCAGATATGGGTAAGTCCAAGCGTCAGTGCGCGCTCTGCCATATCTGACATCGGGGCGCTGCTGTCTCCCGAAAACGACGAGTGCATGTGGTAGTCTGCTTTGATTGACATAAGATGCCTCCTTATAAAAATGGATGAATTTAGTCATAGTATAGCATATTATGTGAAAATATAATACAGGTAGGCACGGCAAAAATTTGTTTACAAAGATTTAACATAACTTTTTCAATTTTTTTTGAAATATCACTTGAATTTTCTGCCATAATTAGGTAATATAAATGTGTTGATAAAATTTTGTCAATCATTCCGCGGCGCGTTTCGCGCATCACAGTATCGGTTTTTAAGCAATTGCTGCATGAGAGCGGATGAATTGGACAAGATAAGATAAAATACTATTTATTTTATTTTTAGGAGGAAAATAACATGGCAGTAAGAGTAGCAATCAATGGTTTCGGTCGTATTGGTCGTCTTGCATTCAGACAGATGTTTGGAGCAGAAGGATACGAAGTAGTAGCAATCAATGACTTGACAAGTCCTAAGATGTTGGCACACTTGTTAAAGTATGATTCCTCACAGGGTAAATACGCTTTGGCTGACACGGTTTCAGCAGGCGAGGACACAATCACTGTTGACGGTAAGACACTCAAAATTTACAAAGAGCCCGATGCAAACAACTGCCCTTGGGGTGAGTTAAATGTTGACGTTGTATTAGAGTGCTCAGGCTTCTATACAAGCAAAGAGAAAGCACAGGCACACATCAACGCAGGCGCAAGAAAGGTTGTTATCTCTGCTCCGGCAGGAAATGACCTTCCGACAATCGTTTACAATGTAAACCATGAGACATTAAAGGCATCAGATACAATTATCTCTGCTGCTTCTTGTACAACAAACTGCTTAGCTCCTATGGCTAAGGCGCTCAATGATTTGGCAGGCATTAAGTCTGGTATCATGAGCACAATTCACGCATACACAGGCGATCAGATGATCCTTGACGGACCGCAGAGAAAGGGCGATTTAAGAAGAAGCCGCGCAGGCGCAGTAAATATCGTTCCTAACTCAACTGGTGCTGCAAAGGCAATCGGTCTTGTTATTCCTGAGCTGAACGGCAAGTTAATCGGTTCTGCACAGCGTGTTCCGACACCGACAGGCTCTACGACAATCTTGGTAGCAACTGTTGAGAAGTCTGTAACAAAGGAAGAAATCAATGCAGCAATGAAGGCAGCAGCTACAGAGTCATTCGCTTACAATGAGGATGAAATCGTATCTTCTGACATCGTTGGAAGCACATATGGTTCTATCTTTGATGCAACACAGACAATGGTTGGCGCTGACAATCTTGTACAGGTTGTATCTTGGTATGACAATGAGAACAGCTACACATCTCAGATGGTAAGAACAATTAAGTATTTCTCTGAATTAGCGTAAGGCATTGAATTGTTCTCGAACAATTAAGTATTTTTCAAAAAAGACCTATCAAAGGTCCGGTCTTATGGACCGGACCTTTTTAGTATGAAAATTTATATCATGTATGGAGGAACAAAAAATGGGATTAAACAAAAAATCAGTTGACGACATCAACGTAAAAGGAAAAAGAGTATTGGTAAGATGCGACTTTAACGTACCCTTAAAGAATGGCGAGATTACGGACGAAACACGTATCGTGGCAGCACTTCCCACAATCAATAAGTTAATCAAGGACGGCGGTAAAGTCATTCTCTGCTCACACTTGGGAAAAGTGAAAAACGGACCGAACGAAGGCGAGTCATTGGCGCCTGTTGCAAAGAGACTTTCCGAGAAGCTTGGCAAGGAAGTAAATTTTGTTTCTGACTATAACGTAACAGGTGAGGCTGCAACGGCAGCAGTAGCCGCTATGAACGAAGGTGATGTCGTATTATTGCAGAACACACGTTTCCGCGGCGCAGATGAGACAAAGAACGGAGCGGAATTCAGCAAAGAGCTTGCTGATTTGGCTGATTTGTATGTATGCGACGCGTTTGGCTCTTCTCACAGAGCGCACGCTTCCGTTGAGGGTGTCACAAAGTGCATCACTGCAAAGGGCGGCGAGAATGCAGTTGGTTACTTAATGCAGAAGGAAATCGAATTTTTAGGAAATGCAGTTGAAAATCCGGTAAGACCGTTTGTTGCCATTCTCGGCGGTGCAAAGGTTGCGGATAAGTTAAACGTTATCAACAACCTGCTTGAGAAGTGCGATACACTGATTATCGGCGGCGGTATGGCATTTACCTTCTTAAAGGCAAAGGGATATGAAATCGGTAATTCATTGGTAGACGAAGAAAAACTTGACTACTGTAAGGAAATGATGGCAAAGGCTGAGAAACTTGGCAAGAACCTTCTTCTTCCGGTCGATACGACAATCGCAGACGGTTTCCCGAACCCGATTGATGCAGAGATTGAAGTATCCGTAGTAGACGCTGACAAGATTCCGGCGGATAAAGAAGGTCTTGACATCGGTACAAAGACACAGGAACTTTTTGCGGACGCAGTGAAGTCTGCAAAGACCGTTGTATGGAACGGACCTATGGGTGTTTTTGAGAACCCGATTCTTGCAAAGGGAACGATTGCAGTTGCAAAAGCATTGGCAGAGACGCAGGCAACAACGATTATCGGCGGCGGTGATTCCGCAGCGGCAGTTAATCAGCTTGGATTTGCAGATAAGATGAGCCATATTTCAACAGGCGGCGGCGCATCATTGGAATTCTTGGAAGGCAAGGAGCTTCCGGGCGTTGTTGCGGCAGATGATAAATAGGCAGCAGGTGACCCGAAATGAGTAATGGGAAGACAATCGGCGGAATTATCATGATTGTACTCGGATCAATTCTGACGGTGTTAGGGCTCTTGTTTGCAGCATTCTTCTTTTTCTCGGGATATGTGGTAAATGACGAGGAATTGGTAGATGAAAAGATGCAGGAAAAAATGGATCTTTTTAAGCGCAATGCGTTGGAAACGACAGGAGAAATCACGGAAATTGATTACGATGAAGGTACGACTACGATAGGCTTTCGGTCGGATATAGACAAGGCTTATTATGAAAAGAAGATCTATACTGTTCTTGGCAAGTATTCGTTGGGGGATCCCATTGAGGTATATTATAATATCGATGATCCTTCTGACATTATGATTCAGGAGATTTATGACTTGGCAGTAGATACGGTAGGAAGAGGCTTTTTTGTAATCGGAACAGTGGCAGCCTGTGTCGGAGTAGTGGGATTGATTCTTTTGATTGTCGGAATTGTATTGGTGTTAAAGGGAAAGAAGAACAATCAAAGAAACGACATACCTGCCGGAAATTATCAAAACGGTCAGTTTTAAGAAAAGTAGAAGAAAGGACATGGTTATAAAATGGCAAGAAGAAAAATAGTAGCCGGCAACTGGAAAATGAATATGACGCCAAGTGAGGCTGTCAAGCTGGTTGCCGAATTAAAGGATTTGGTAAAGTCTGATGATGTGGACGTAGTTTACTGCGTACCTGCAATTGATATTGTACCTGTTGTAGAGGCAGTAAAGGGCACAAACGTAGAGGTTGGCGCGGAAAATATGTACATTGAGGAGAAAGGCGCTTACACAGGCGAGATTGCTCCGAACATGCTGGTTGATGCAGGCGCAAAGTATGTTATCATCGGACATTCCGAGCGGCGCGAGTATTTCAAGGAAGACGATGCACTCTTAAATAAAAAGGTAGCAAAGGCATTTGAGCATGATCTGACCCCTATTCTTTGCTGCGGTGAAACGCTTGAGCAGAGAGAAATGGGCGTTACGATGGACTGGATCAGACTTCAGATTAAGTCTGACCTCGTAGGAATTACGGCAGATCAGGTGAAAAAGCTTGTGATTGCATACGAGCCGATTTGGGCGATCGGAACAGGTAAGACGGCGACAACAGAGCAGGCGCAGGAGGTTTGTAAAGGCATCCGCGACTGCATCGCAGAGATGTATGACGGGGCAACAGCAGAGGCAGTGCGCATTCAGTACGGCGGTTCCGTAAATGCAGGCAATGCGGCGGAATTGTTTGCACAGCCCGACATTGACGGCGGACTTGTAGGAGGTGCAAGCCTCAAGGCAGATTTTGGTAAGATTGTAAACTATTAATTTGCTTTGCATATGAATTGTCGTGAGTGACAAATGGAATAAGGACATCATAGCAGAAAACGCCGCTTTTATTTGCGGCGTTTTCTGTACTTCTATGCTTTTTTACTTTTTGCCTTTCCGACAAGTAAGAAAATTAGTAAAATACCAACCCCTTCCGCGAATAAAAGCAGTGCATTGTTGCTAATCATGTGAAAACTGTCAAGTGTTTCCATGGATTTCAGCATTCCTATATAATACAGAGACATATAAAACCCAATAATGCCAAAACTGCTGGTTACAATTGAAAAATGGGAGGTTTTTATGTGCACAATAAGTTCCCGAACCCATAATGTAAGTTCGACAACCATTACCAATATCATTTGGTAATGGAGGAACGGTCCAAGCTTATCGTAATCCATATGAAACAGCGCATCTTTGTCAGCAAGCCAGTTGTAGGTTGATACCTGCATTATGATGACAGTGTAGAGCGCTAAAACAATACTGATGCCATTTACGAACAAAGTTCGTTTTTTTGCACTTGTCTCCGTTTTGTCATGTTGGAAAAACAAAAGATAATTGCAGAGCAGCATCATGCCGGCAAAGAGAAAAAACAGTTTTGCCTGATGCAGGTCCCTTGTGTATTCTAAAAAGAAAACACCTGTTATTAAAAGTAGCAGAAAACAGACGGCAGATTTGAAATCTGCAAGCCGCCGTATTTTTTTCAGATAATCCAAACTATCCGTCTCATGTGCAACATGAAAATCCGGTTTTTCCAGCCTGTCTTTAAAATCCTGGCATTCCTGACATGCTGCAAGATGTGCTTCAATAAGTCTTACGGAGTCGTCCGACGCAATTTTATCCATATAGGAAGGCAGTAAATCGCGTATAATATTGCATGTAATTTCACTCATTTTTCATCAATCCTTTCATTATTTTTTCTTTTCCGCGAAAATAAGTAACCCGTGCCCAGTTTTCACTTTTTCCCAAAATTTCACCGATTTCCCGAAATGTAAGTTCACTCGACATTTTAATGTAGAGCACTTCCCGCATCTGTTCCGGCAGATTGTGAAGCTCCTTTAACACTTGAATTAAATCGTATTTTGCAAAGACCTGCGTTTCCGTATCAAGCGCAAGTTCAGCGGTATCTTCCTGTGTTTTCAGCACTTCATGTTTATGTTTTTCAAGATATTGATACCACAAATGCTTCGCAATCTGACAAAGCCATACGGACAGCTTGCAACTCCCGTCAAAACGGTTCATGGACTGGTATGCACGAAGGAATGTTTCCTGTGTCAAATCCTGTGCGGTATGCGGGTTATGGCACAGTGACAGAAGAAAATAATAGACTGTTTTGGCATGCTCGTCATATATTTTTTCATTCATGTAAATCATTTTCCTCCTTTCGTGTATATATCCGTTTTGGACAGATTTCGTTACAAAAATTAAAAAAATAAAAGTAGAATTATTTTAAATCATATTTCATTATTTTACTATCCATTTTATAAAATATGTGGAGAAGAGAAATTGCATTGTCAGACATAAATGTGTTATAATGATAAATGACAGAAAACAACAAAAAATTCAGCCCGCGGATGTTTACGCAAATCTCGCAGGTTCTATAAAAAGGGAGAATGAATATGAATCTGAAAATAAATGATGCAGAAAAGATTACGATGACACACACAGGGCTGCTTCCCGGAAAAAACGGAAAAGTGATACATGTGTGTTTTGAACGGAAAACGGCTCAAGGAAGCGATTATGCAGAAATTATCCTTCCGAGCAGAAAAGTTGTCAATTCAAAGGGCTTTGATGAAGGTGAAGTTGCGCAGCTTTGCCTGTATTTAAAAGGGCAGGAAAAAAGCATTATCAAAAAAGCAAAGCAAATAGACCATGATCTGATCTTCAATCTGTAAAGTCTGAGGCGTACAAATGGATCAAATACCAGCAAGTACAGTGATGCAAAAATGCAGCCTGTGTCCAAGAAACTGCAGAGCGAACAGAGAAAACGCAGCAGCAGGATACTGTGGGGAGACTGCGGTAGTCCGGGTTGCGAGAATTTCTCTTCATATGTGGGAAGAGCCTTGTATCAGCGGAAAAAACGGCTCCGGCACAATATTTTTTTCGGGCTGTCCTCTTAGATGTGTATTCTGCCAAAATAAGAGCATCGCGCTCGGAAATAAAGGTGAAGCGCTTACAAGTGAGGAACTTTGCAGGGCATTTTTGCTATTGCAGGAAAAGAATGCGGAAAATATTAATTTGGTGACGCCGACTCACTTTGTGCCGCAGATTGCCAAGGCAATTGAGGCTGCAAAAGCGCGGGGACTGAGACTTCCAATTGTATACAATACCGCCAGCTATGAGCGCGTAGAAACATTAAAAATGTTAGACGGTCTTGTGGACATTTATCTGCCGGATTTGAAATACCAATCAGATGCCGTGTCACTGCGCTATTCCAATGCGCCCGACTATTTCGAGTATGCAGCGGATGCGATAACGGAAATGGTAAGACAGACAAAAAATCCTGTTTTTGAAAAAGGACTTATGAAGCGTGGCACGATTGTCAGGCACATGGTCCTTCCGGGACATACGAAGGACTCGAACAATATCATACGCTACTTGTATGAAACATTTCGTGATACGATTTATATTAGTATTATGAACCAGTACACGCCGCCGCAGGATATAGAGGCAAGGGGCTTTTCAGAGCTGTCGAGAAAGGTCACAAAAAGAGAATATGAGAAAGTTATAAATGAGGCGCTTCGTCTTGGTGTCGTGAATGCCTTTATTCAGGAGGGCGAGACGGCAAGCGAAAGCTTTATTCCTGATTTTGATGATATGGCGCTTTTGACAGAAATACGGAAGAAACGGAGCTGATATAAAATGCTTACAAGAGCTGATTTTTTGTCTTTAAACTTTGTTGCGAAAGAGGATTTTACCGGAAGTTATAAAGGGATGCGGTTTATGCTTCACAAAGAGGTGGCGGAAGAAGAAAAAAAATTGAAAGTGTACGTGTGGAGCGAACCGTTTTGCTTCGATGCCACACCGGATGACCAAAAGCTATCCGAACTGTTTGCGTTTAGCGAGGAAGGGCTTGCGCAGGCAATCGATTGGATGAACGAACGGTATGTGCTTGTGCATAGCAGGGAAGAAAGCATAAGAGATTAATCTTTCACGCGCAAGTCTGTGTGAACACAAACTTGGCGGCAGGGATCAAAAAAACAACCTACATGACGGTATAGGTTGTTTTTATTTATTTTATATTCAAACATTAAGCCATTTTATTTACAGCCTTAGATAAACGGGAAACTTTTCTTGAAGCATAATTCTTATGATATACGCCCTTTGTTGTAGCCTTATCAATAACGCTTGTAGCGTTTAATAAAGCAGCAGCAGCAGCTTCCTTATCCTTGGCATCGATAGCCGTGTAAACCTTCTTAATAGCAGTTTTTACACCGGACTTAATCGCTTTATTTCTCTCAGCCTTTGTTCTGTTTACTAAAATTCTCTTTTTAGCGGATTTGATGTTTGCCATGCCTTGACACCTCCCATTTTCTCATAATTTGTTAAAATAATATGTTTCATTAAAGCCGGACACGGACGTTTTAATCAAACATACTCACATATTGTAATTTATGGAACTAAATCTGTCAATACATATTCTTAAAAAAATAAGAAAAAATAACTGTTACAACAATATTATCCGACGAGGAGGCGCAGATATGCAGCAGTTTCAGGTTAGAACAGATTTGGCATTGGAGGCAACGGAGAGTGTCCGAAAAAGTGAGGCGGGAAATTTAAGAGGAATTGCAATTGAGGAATATGACGCGATGGAGGATGTGCATATTTCGAAAGTGGTAATATTGAGCAAAAATGCGGCAAAAAGCATGGGAAAGCCAATGGGGACTTATATTACGCTTGAGGCAGCCGATTTGCAGGAAAGCGATGAGGATTATCACAGGGAAATTTCGAAGGAGCTTGCAAAACAGCTAAGAGGAGTGCTGCCCGATATTCATGAGGAGAAGTCTATTCTTGTAGTGGGATTGGGGAACAGAGACGTGACAGCCGATTCGTTAGGACCTTGTACGGTCGATAATCTGTTTATTACACGGCACATTATCAAAGAATACGGAAAACAGGCATACCGCGTGCCGAAAATTCATCAAATCAGCGCACTGGTGCCCGGTGTTATGGCAAAGACCGGAATGGAAACGGCGGAAATCATAAAGGGTGTCATAAAGGAAACGAAGCCTGACATAGTTATAGTAATAGATGCGCTTGCCGCAAGAAGCACAAAGCGTCTCAACCGCACCGTGCAGATAACGGATACGGGAATTCACCCTGGCTCCGGCGTAGGAAATCACAGAGACGCTCTGACGAAGGAGAGCCTTGGAGTGCCGGTTATCGCAATCGGAATACCGATGGTAGTGGATGCAGGAACCATCGTATCGGATGCGCTTGAAAAGCTGTCTCATGAATATGCGGGCGGAAAGGCATCGTTGGATTATTTTAGGAATAGTACAGACAATCAGCTTCATAATATGTATGTGACAGCAAAAAATATAGACGAAACCTCAAAAAGACTAAGCTTTACCTTGTCCGAGGCAATCAATATTGCCCTTGACATGGGGCAGGAGGAGTAATGCGTGAAAAAAAGACTGATATTGGCAGCAGCATTTGCCATTCTTGTGTTTAACCTTGTCGTTAAGGTGAGGGCTGATTTTCATAGTTCCGATTTAGGGATTCCGCAGCGGCTCTTTCGGGCATCTGTTGACAAAGGGCTTGTGCTGTGCAATTCCTTTTTGGCTTTTGCAGACAGTGAATGGGAAAAAAGCAGCCTTGGTCAAAAAGTGTGGAACGGGACATGGGAAATGCTGCCCGTAGTAACATTTGCAGAGAGCGATTTTGGAGAAGAAGCATATCTGTCGGAATATCTTCAGAAAAACGGATTGGAGGTAACACCGCTTGAAGCCGCAGTGCTCGCCGAAAACGAGGCAGTAAGTAAAACGGCAAACGAAACGCTAAACAGTACGGAGGCGGATAGTACGTTTGAGTTTATTCCGGCAGCAGCGCCGCAGGCGGTCTACTCCAGACAGCAGCTTCAGGATGAGGGATTTGTCAAGGGAACGTTCTACTCGGAGGACCCCACCACGATGATACGGGCAGGACAGCTTGATTTTAACACCTTGATGGGATTTGATGCGACATTAAAGCAAGACAACACAATGCCTCAGATTCTGATTTATCACACACATTCTCAGGAAACATACATAGACTCCATGCCAAATGACGATAATACGTCCATTATGGGTGTCGGAGAACATTTGAGCAATATTCTGCGTACAAAATACGGTTACAACGTCATACACCATATGGGAAAATATGATGTTGACGGCAGGGATTATGCGTATTCCAATGCGATGTCAGACATTGAAAACGTGCTTGCACAGAACCCGTCCGTGGAGGTTATCATTGACCTTCACAGAGATGAGACAAACGCAGACACAAGGCTGGTGACAAACATTCAGAACAAAACGATGGCAAAATTCATGTTTTTTAACGGACTTAGCTATACAAGAGAGCTTGGAGAGCTTACAAGCCTGCCAAATCCGTACGTACAGGATAATCTCTCCTTTGCATTTCAGATGCAGCTTTTTGCAGAAGAATATTACCCGGGGCTTACAAGACGGATATACCTGAAAGGCTATCGGTATAATATGCATTACAGACCCAAAACACTATTGATCGAACTAGGCTCGCAAACCAACACCGTGGAGGAGGCGATGAACTCCTGTGAACCGCTTGCGCACATTATTTCTGAAGTATTAAATGGCACAAACAGACAGTAATCGACAGTTTTTTTGAGCCGTATGGAAAATATTGCCCAAAAAAGAGAGGGAAAAGCTAGGACAAAATCACGAAAATAAGGCTTTCTGCGGGTTTTTCTTACAAAGCTGCGTTTATGGTGGTATACTATATATGTAGTGTTTTTGTTTTGGATTTCAAGAAAGGCG
>ERZ808028.1425-NODE-1425-length-14444-cov-15.051994_pt1 | contig 14444 bp, 19 predicted proteins | sample MGYA00380184_ERZ808028 | MGnify/ENA primary metagenome ERZ808028 (study PRJEB31490, sample SAMN06133397) | mouse gut metagenome | isolation source: J8_1 | host: mice | place: China: Chengdu | collected 2015-05 ...
GCAGATTTGTCAAAAGTCTGCCCCTGCATCAGGGCATAGCCAGACGGAACGGTATCTGATGGCCACGGGATTGGTGCACCGACTGGATAAAACTCTGCAGGAGGATGAGCCGAGGTGTAAAGCTGCGCCCACGGCGACCAGTTTGCGTCGGTCGTATCCCGTCGTGAACGAATAAATGCCGGAGCATGAGCACCGCTTATACCACTCCAGCCGATGAGTAATTCGCCTTCGCCAACGGCTGTCATCCCTTTCAGGTGAATGATATTTCCATACGCTGTTGGATATCCGTTGTTATACGCCTCGTATAACTCCAGACCTGTGGCCCCCTGCATATTATCTGTCAGGGCGGTCAGCCGACCTTTTGAAGCCAGATTAACTGACGATACTGCTGTCCCATCTGACGGTAACGCCCCGATCTCTGATGCTGTTGGCTTATTCCTGGAGTTATAGTCCCTTCGCCAGCCAGGAGCATAAGCATCACCATGATTAATATAAGTAAATTGAGCATTAGGGATGCCTTCACCGCTGGATGTACTCGGTGTGGTAATGCGTATGGTCATTGCGCCGCGGGTGCCAATAACTTCCACAACAGCACCTGCAAGACAAATATTTCCGCAACCTGTATCTGTAATGACCTTATTACTTGCATAAGCCCATGAGCCTTTGCACATCCAGTAAGGATGGTTAAATGCCCCCTGACTCTCTAGCCAAAAAATCAACTGCGCAGTTGTCCATGCTTCACTATCTCCACCAATATTCAGCTCTGCACTATATGCACGGCAGGCACCGATATTTTTCGTAAAGGTGTCTTTGTCAGAGATATCCTCACCATTCTTAGCTTTCTGCAGACGTTTTTCAGCATTGTCATAGGCAGCTTTTACTGCATTTGATGTTGCCGCCAGCGTTTCAGATGTACTGTTGGTTGCACTACTAAGCTGGACAAGGCCTTTTCGCGCTGTTGTGGCATCCTGCGCTGTATATTTTCCGTTAGCAAGATCATACGCGACCTTAACCGCTTTCGGCGTTGCAGCCAGCGTTTCAGAATCGCTGTTAGTGGCGCTACTGAGTTGAACAAAGCCTTTTGCGGTCAGCGAGGCATCCGGGTGACGTCGTGACTGTTCATGCTCTTTCAGTTTGTTATCCACGTAATCCACTGTGGCCATCACCATGGTGTTATCCACGGTAAGCGCCACAGTGGCAGTGCTGGATACGGTCAGAATGGTGCGAAATGTTTGTGCACGACCGGACCCTTCGGCAACGGCTGGCTTGTAACTTTCGGCAGTATTGCCCACCGCGATTAAATCGCCGTGCTCATCAAACACACCAATTTCCCGGATCCAGAATCCGCCCGTTTCTGGAGGAATAACCAGCTCTGCAATAATGCGGTTCTGATGTGTTGCGTCCAGGATGACGCGATTAACAGTATGTCGCCACACCTCATGCACCAGACGGGTCTGCTTACTGTCTGGTGTGGGCAATGTACCGCCACCGTCGCCCACGGCCATATGAGTCAGGCGGACAGGCTTACCATCTGGCGCGGCTGCCTGAGCTAATTTTTTGGCACCCGTATCGGTGATAACGGTTTTAAATTTACGTGTTGTGGTACTCATGCTTAATCGTCCGGATAAATGGTAATGACTTCGCCGTCGTAAGTTGCTGCCGCCGCGAAAATATCTCCCTGAATCTCCTGAATGATATTCAGCCCTGTCATGTGGCGGCTGACCGGGCGGGCATCAGCAATCAACCGCTCCATTTCCAGATACATTTCCTCCGTCACGCCACTGTCCAGCGTGCCGACTTCAACAGTAAATGTTCCCGGTTCTCCGCCGAACTCCCACCACTCAGACACGCGAATGAGGTATCCCAGCGGCTCAATGGCCCGGCGCAGTGCGCTGATGGTCCCTTTGTGTCGGTGTATCAGCCATGCATCACGAATCACCTGTCGCTTTGTCTCTTCCGGCCAGTTGCGATCCCAGCGGTCAACGGAAAATGCCCAGGCGAGATAAGGCAGCAGATGCACCGGGCAGGTGTCCGGCGACCACAGCGTGTTGAGGTCTACCGGAATGTCTGTAATGCGCGTTCCGACAGCTTCGGCACAATGCATGAAATTGCTGGCTGATGGCGGTAACAGTGAATTACTCATTACGCCCACCTTCGCTGATGGTGAATGACTCACAGCGCGCCGCCTGTATGTCGCTGATGGCCATATTTTGTGTGGGTTCGATTATCTCCACGCGTTGCACACCGTGCACATGCAGTGCGGCAGCAATGGCTGACAACGCCACGTCCTGACCGATAAGCCCCTGCTCAGACAGCCACTTCCTGAACGACGATTCCGCCGCGGCCAGAATAGGTTCGGATTCCGGACCGGGGTAAAAGTACAGTTTTGCATTCAGCCGCCATGTCACGATGCTGGCGCTCTGTACGGTCAGGCGGTCGGCCACCGGGCGGGTATCCTCTGCATTCAGAACGGCGCGAACGGTATTAAGCAACGCCTCCGTTGCCGTGCCGTCGCCTTCAGTGGACAGGATGGAAACCGTCACATTTGCCGGAGACGGACTGATAGCCCGCGCATCACGCACCAGACCGCTGGCGCTGCGGGCAAAATACTCGTATGCACCTGACGGGCCAGCAACACTCAGGCCGTCGTACGCCCGCTGCGCCCGCAGTCTCAGCGAGGTGTCGCTCTCCATCACCGCGTCGGTGGTATCCGTTGCCGGAGTGATAACCAGGCGCTTTGTGTTCATATTGCCCGCGAGGTTGTCCAGGTCTGTCCCGGCGCTGTGGCTTAACATGCAGGCGCGTGCACCCTCGTTAACCCGCTGGCGTAACAGCATTTCACGAAACGACATGGTTTGAGCGATAACGTTAAGGGGTTCCGATTCCAGCTCCAGCGCGGCGGAAACGGCTTCACGCTGTTCGGCGGGATAAGCCGCAATCATCATGGCCTTTGTGTCAGCCAGAATTGCTTCAAAGTCAGGCTCCGCGATGATGGCGGGTTCCGGTAACTGGGAAAGGTCAACGGCGGGCATGATTTACTCCCTCAGCGTGATGGTTAATTCAACATTCTGCATGGTCTGCATGACAGTGCCCGACAGCGTCACCCCGGCGCGGCCTCCCGCTTTCCAGACAACGTCGATGGCGTCCAGGGCAATGCGGGGTTCCCATCGTGTCAGCGCAATCACGGCAGCACTCATGCATTGCAGACGCGTGGTGTTATTCATGGGTTCGTCAATCAAATCAGGCACAAGGCTGCCATATTCCCGTCGCATAACCCGGCTTGCCAGCGGGGTGGTCAGGATGTCCCTGACTGACTGTTTCAGGTGCTCCGTATCGTTCAGGTTTCCCGTCCCGTCCGGATTCATTCCTGTGTAGCGGGTTGTCACTGCGGGCCTCCTGTCGAATCGCTGCCGCCTTTCACGCCACCGTGTTTATGCGTATGCACGGTAATGCCGTTTGAGGTGAAGTTGCCGCCGCTGTGCGTGATATTGCCGCTCATCTTTCCTCCTTTTGTGACGTCAAGCGTCGCTGTTCTCAGAAGGTTTGTGCATTCCACGACGGGCGTATCCAGTTTCACGCTGACGGATGCCTGCAAAGTGGCCGTTTTCATGCCGCTGGCACTCAGTGCGCCTGCGTCCGCGTCGTAGCGGAACACCGCGCCATCCGGCGCGCTGACCACGATTTCTTTCAGGCTTTTGCCGGGTGCCGGACTGGCATCACTCCATAGGCTGCCAATTATCATGGCGGTTTCCGGGTTGCCGCCAATGCAGGCAATTACCACCTGTTCGCCGGGTGATGGCGGCAGCCACACATTGAAGGCTCCCGCGCGCGTGGTATTCCAGCGCAACCAGCCTGTTTCCAGTTCGCCGCTGCGAACGCGCACGCGCCAGGACTTCTCATCAACTTCAGAGATGATCCCAGTGCGGATGATGTTGCTCAGCAGTCGCATGAGTTCTGCGCTCACCGTACAGCCTCCGCAATCCGGCCCAGCACCGTGTTATAAATCAGGCGCTCATCTGCCTGGCTGATACCCAGCAGCTCACGTACCGGGTAATCGGTGAAAATGCCCGGCGCAACCTGATCGCGCTCACCGAACTGATGAACGCGTGCAATACGTGCGGCCACGCCGCTGTAACCCACCGTCACACCGGAAGCATCTGCACGGGCTTTCAGGTAGCGGGCGGTGCGCAGTTTTACGAACATGGGAACGCGCTTTGTGCTGTCCTGGTTGATGCGCCGGGTGCGTATTTTCAGAAAGCGGTCGATGTCATCCCGGTAAAACGTGCGGATGCTGTTTTTATCCTCATCCCACCCGGTGATGGTTCGCCCGTATTTCCCCGTGTCGTAATGCCAGTTTTTCAGCGTGCGTGCTTCGTTATTCCAGATAAAGCGAATGCGCTCCTGTATCCGGGTTACGCGGCGTCTGCGTGGTGTCCATGCGGTCCCGTCCGGCGCTTTCTGTGACCGGATGCGCGCCTGCTGGGCGCGGCGTAAATCCTGTGCCAGCTTTCTGGCGATGTTATTGATGGCCTGCTGATTCAGGCTGTCGCGGATGGCCTCAAAGGTTTCATCCACGCGGATGAATGCCTTATCCATCGCTTTCACCCCACGTCACATCCTGGAATACATACGACCAGTCGCCTGCGGAAGAGGGCAGGCGGGGTTCTGGCTCCGGCAGGTGTTCTGCCTGCGGTGTACCCTGACTGCTGCGCGTGATGCGAACGCGTTCCCGCAGGGGGAGCGTAAACAGGAGATCGGCGCTGTCATCGTCATTGATAACGGCAGAAAATTTGATGTCCTGATTACGCTCCGGATTGAGCAACAACTGTGGCTGATTTTCGGATAACCACGCCAGCAGCGGCAGCGTGAGGTCGTCCAGCTCTCCGGCGTAATCCATGACAAACATCACCATCTGATAGTGGTAAACAAACGAGGGAGTTTCTCCGGTCGTTTCAATATTGCCGCTCTCCACGAAAATGGTGAATTTTTCCGGGTTGGCCTGACACCATCGGCATGAACGGGTCATGGCTTCACGCAGGGAATCAGTTTTCAGCATGGTTGTTATCCTCGTTGTTCAGTCGTTGCAGCCTGCGCTGTTCCAGTAATTCAATGGCCCGTTTATCCGCGTTACAGGTTTCCAGTGCATCCAGAAGGCGGTCGCCCCATATACCGAGATTTCCCCATGTGGGAGTATCAGGGAAGGGGGGAGGCGTTACCGGTATGGTCAGCGTCTGCGGTATAAGCCGGACTGACGGCGCTGGCCGTGGCGCGTTCTGCGTGCCTGCGCAACCTGTCAGTAAAACGAGCGTCAGGCAAAGCGTGGGCGCATTCATCTTTTGCAATATCGTTGCGTAGCTGTTCACGTCTGGCTTCTCCGTCCTGATTGCGTTGCTGATTTTCCACGCGGAGTTGCGCCAGCACCTGCTGCATATCCTGTACCCCGGTGCTGATGATATTCAGGGTGTCGACGGTACTTTTCAGGGTGCTGGCCTGCGCTTCGTTTCTGGCGTTCTCCCGGCCCAGCGACCACGACAGACGCATGGATGTTCCCCATGCGGCAATCAGAAGGAAAGCGACGCCAAGCGTGGGCCAGAGCTTCATGCCGGATAGGCTCCGTGTGGTAACTGAAAATGCGGTCCGTCTTTCAGGGTCTTCCAGTCGCCGCCCCATTCCACCGGAATATTCAGTTCCCGGCTGGCCTGTCTGAATGCGGTTGCGATTTTTTCGTACAGCGGCCATTCCCATGACACCTGGCTGCCGATATAAGCCACAACATCCACGGCATGACCCGTAAGGTGGCGGCTGTTCATGGTCTGGCTCTTACCCGTGGCCACCAGTTGCTTCTGGCGGTAACGGCTGCGCAACCCTTCGGTGATACCAAAATCCACTTCCGAGATTTCCAGTGCCCGCCGGGTCACTTTCACCAGATCAGGATTTACGCCCTGCAAATTATTTTCGCTCCGGCTGCTGAATTTAAATGTGTTGCTCATTCGTCCTTCTCCTTCACCCTGCGATTAAAGGCCGCAATAACCTTGTCGCGTGCTTTCTCTGCCCCCATAAAACCGATTGATGCGCCGATAAACGTCACAGCATCTTCAGGAAACCCGAAGAAGCGCAACGACCCGGCCACGGCCATGGCAAGAACGCCGCACGCCAGCGATCCCGTTACGGTCTGAACCAGTGTTCGTCCGTCATAAAGACTCATCAGCGCGGAAATGCTGACTGCCGCGCCTACTGCATACACCGTTGGCAGGTGGTCAAAGAGCCACGCAATAACCTGCTCTGTGATCCCTGTTTGAATGGTGCTCACTGCTACTCCCCCCACAACTGAATCATTTCTCGTTTCTTCTTCTCCGGCTCCGGCATCTCCACGTCCTGCCCGGCGTCCAGAAATACCTGCTGACAGAGTCCGGGGTTAGCATCCAGCACCTTTTCGGTGACGCCCTGCGTCGTGCCGTAGTACCGGAAACAGAGCGAATCCACGGTGTCGCCTTCCAGTGCCTTCACTTTCATCAGCACAACTCCGCAAAGATTCGCGGGCGGCACAGAATGTCAGAGATGGCCCAGCTCACATCACGCCACAAATCCGATGTCTGTATATCCAGTGCGTCCGCCCGGCGGTCGCCCTTGTCCGTTGTGTCTGCATCACGATAACGCTCCAGAATCAGGGCGCGCGTGGCGGTATAAACAGCATTGCGCCAGTGCCAGAGATTGACGCTTTCTCCGTTAATTACGGGTGCCGGAACATCGGCCAGCGTCTGATGGCCAGCCGCCTGCTGTTCCTGCTGCCATGCTTCCAGCTCGCGGGTAACGTGTGCCACAGCTCCGGTGGCGGTATGCAGCAGGCGGGAGGTGGTCACGCGCCCCGGCAGTCGTACCGCCAGACGCAGCTCACGCAGCACAATATCCGGCCAGAATGCACCCGCTGAAATACTGGTATCACCATCATCGGTATCGGTGATGTCGTCCTCTGCGGGTCCGGGGTTGGTTCTGGCAACCATACTCATGGGGTTCACTCCTGAAAAAATCGGGCGGTGGGTGCGCGGTGTAAACGGTCACGGAGTCAAACCGGAACACCGCGCACGCCGCCCGCTGACGGGGTCAGTCGTTAACCGCGCTTCGCCTTCTGCGTCGCGGTGGTTTTTCGTGTTGCAGGCTTCCGCGTTGTCTTTTTACTTTTGCTGCTTTCGTCCTGCGCCTGCGGTGTGCTGGCATCTTCTGGTGCGGCTGCGGAATCGGCTTTTTTCAGAGCGCGGGAAAGGGTTGCAATCTCGCGTTTCACACCTGCGTTCGGGTTCAGGTGCATCGCTTCGCGCAGCAGCTTCAGTGATGAGGCCATGCTGTCCGCATCGGTCAGGCCACGGCGGGCAAAGGCGCACGCCTTGCATAATTTGGCGCGCACTTCGTCCGGCATGTCCTGGTCGGCGACAATCTCCCGGAGGGTATCCAGTGGTTCGATAAAGGCGGACAAATCCGCGTCGGCATCCGTCCCGGCCTGCGTCAGTACCGGGTTGCAGATTTCTTCGGTCAGTACCGTAGCAGCAGTACGTCCAAAGTTATCCGGCATGATGAGGTTGTGACGGACCACATATGCACCAATACGCAGCGCCAGCGGAAGATCGCCGCAGTCAATCGCCCACACCATCAGCGTGGCAATCACTTCATCCTGCTGCCCGCCGTCAGCCTCCAGTGTTCCCTCAATCCAGCCGGAAAAGTCCGGCAACAACTCTTTTTTGATGGCGGCTTTGGCGCTTCTGGCCTGTACGCCCTTAAGCCGGGCCTGTGCCAGACGCAGACGATACAGCACCTCTTCATGCGCGGTACGCGCGGCGTGGTCCACGCCTTCATTCGCCCGGCCTGCGCGCTGTGCCATCACGTTCTGCCAGTGTTGCTGTGCAGGAGTAATCATTTTTTCTCTCCGTTACAGGCGGGCATGATGCCCGCCGTGAGTTGATTAGCTGTCGGCGAACTTCAGGCCAGTGACCATCGCGCACTTGCCATAGTCTTCAACGACATAAGCGTCATTGATGGACTGGTAGGTGGCGATGCGGTTGTATTCCGGTTCATCTTTCATCAGACGACGCATTGAACCTTTCTGCCAGTAAATCGACAGGTTGTTGAACGAGGTGATCAGCATCGTTGAATCCGGGAAGAACGGCGCAAGGAACACGCCCAGACCGCCAATGGTGCGCGATGACAGAATGAGCTGCCCGGCAAGTAATTCCGCATTGGGATTCTGGCCGCTGATGCTGTTCAGCACGGGCAGACGCAGCGAGTTAAACAGGTTGCGCCCCATAATCACCACGAGGTCGTCAGCTTCCTTGTGCCATTCATCCAGCAGGGATGAGCGCGCGTCCTGTACCAGTGCATCAGCGTTCGCATACTTACCCGCGTGCGCCACGGTGTTGTCCATGTTACGGGAGGTCAGCGTCACGTCATTCATAACGCGTTCGCTGGCGTCGGTTCTGATGTGCTCCAGCCACCCCACGTTAACGTCCTGAAGCAACTTGTTGGTGCTGAAGTTGGACTCATCCGCGTGAGACGTGCCGTTGAAACCGATCATGATGCGGTCAAGTGCCACCTGTCGGGCAATCTGTGCGCTGATGCGGGACTGAAAATCAGGGTGTGCCGACCAGGCATCAAGCTGCGGATACGAAATAAACGTGTCGTAGTTCACCTGTTCGCACTGGTATTTGCGGTTTTTCAGATCAACCACGTTATTCGGGTTACGGCGTTTTGTGCCGTCATAACTGGTATTCGTGCGCGCAATCGGTCCTGTGGTATCCGGGAGGATTTTTTCGCCTTTCTGGTCGGTCACGCCGATCACGTTAATTCTTTTCGTAAATTCGGTACTTTCCTTTGAGGCGTTTTCAAAACGCTGCTGCACCGAGGGTTCTACGGTAAATCGCGATACCAGTGCGGAAACCGGGATATTATTAAGCGACGCCTGCTGCGCCATATAGCAACCCAGCTTGTTGCGGGTAATATCTGACATCACCAGATTCATAAAAAATTTGCTCCTTTGTCTTATCAGAAGTCAGCCAGCTGGTCGGAGGCTGCACCTGTTGCGGTGAACCGGTTCTGCGGATCGCCGTCCTGCGTGCGCAGTTTTTCCTTCAGTGCTGCCAGCTCTGTGGTCAGTAAAGTGATTTTCTGGCTGTCCTGCTGATGGCGGGTTTCCAGCACATTAAAACGGTCGATAATGTCGGCCTGTGACGTTGCGACACCTTCCACCGCTTCCTGAATACGGGAGAAACTGGCGCCATCCGCTTTGCGGCCACGACCAATAATCCCCATTACGCGGTTAAACCACTGGGTGCCTTCTTCCTGGCGTTGTTCTGCCATTTCGATGATTTCAGACTCGATGGCTTCGGAGATAAGCGGTGCTTCACCCTGGACACTGTTGAACGTCATCACCGCCTGACGTTGCTGTGCCGTAAATTTCAGGCGCTCAGTGCCCAGGCTTGCCGGGGTGTCGGTCATCGCCAGCCCGACCAGATAGGCGCGCCCGTTAACGGAGAACTGCGGGTGCAGTTCGATACTGGAATAGATTTTCTTGCCGTCAGCGACAAGCTGCTTCATGCGCTCGGTCGGTTCGATTTCTGCATACAGCGCAGTACGTCCGGCCAGCGGGCCTTCCGTAATATCTTCCGTACTCAGCGCGGTGACATCGCCCATTGCGGAAAATTCGCTTGACGGGCATGGCGAGAGATAGTGCTCAACGTTCACGCGGGCAGCGTAAACATCCGGGTTGAAGTTCTCGGCGGCTTCACGCAGATGTACCGGGCTGATTTCGCGGCCATCAACAGTTGATCCGGAGACAGCCACGCGAAACTTTTTGCGGGATGTCTTTTTTTCATTAGCCATAGTTTTTGCCCCTCTGACTGGTTCTTCAGTCATGATGGCAAAGCGTAACAGGCTGATACAAAGGGCTTTTGTTGTAAGAAAACGGCCAGAACAGGGGGTTAAGGAGAACGGTTTCGCGCGCGGGTAATCTTCCTGTAATGACTCAGGGGGAGCAATGATTCAGGACGCTTTTGTGCGCCAGCGTGCGCGGCAACTTTACTGGCAGGGTTATCCGCCCGCAGAAATATCACGTCTGATGGGAATAAACCCGAACACGATTTATGCGTGGAAAAAACGCGACCAGTGGGATGAAACGCCACCCGTGCAGCGTGTCACGCAGTCCATCGATGCGCGCCTCATCCAGCTTACTGAAAAACAGAATAAAACAGGCGGTGACTTTAAGGAAATAGACCTGCTGACCCGGCAGCTTAAAAAGCTGCATGATGGCCAGCCGGATGTGATGGCCGCAGGAAAGAAAGGCCGGGCGAAAAAACTCAAAAATCATTTCACGCCGGAACAGATTGCCGCACTGCGGGAAAAAATCATCAGCAGGCTGGAGTGGCATCAGCGGGGCTGGTTTGACTCCCTGACCCTTTGCAGGGAAGCCGGGATACGTAACAGGATGATCCTGAAATCCCGACAGATTGGGGCGACCTGGTATTTTGCACAGGAAGCGCTGCTGATGGCGCTGCGTGACGATGTGGCGCAACCTTACCAGCGTAACCAGATTTTTTTGTCTGCGTCGCGTCGTCAGGCGTTCCAGTTTAAAAGCATTATTCAGAAGGCCGCGGCTGAAGTTGATGTGGAGCTGAAAGGGGGCGATAAAATCATCCTCTCCAACGGCGCAGAGCTGCATTTTCTCGGCACTTCTGCTGCGTCGGCACAGTCCTATACGGGCAATTTTTATTTTGATGAATTTTTCTGGGTCAGTCGCTTTGCTGAACTGCGCAAGGTGGCTGGCGCTATGGCAACCCTCAGCGGACTGCGGCGCACCTACTTCTCCACGCCATCCACCGAAACGCACGAGGCATACGCCTACTGGAATGGCGACCGCTGGAACGAGAAAAAGGCCTCGCATAAACGCCAGCGTTTTTTTGTGGACTGGAAAACGCTGCATAACGGGCTTATCTGCCCTGACCGGACATGGCGGCAAATTGTCACGCTGGAAGATGTGGTTAATCACGGCTGGAAACACACCGATATCGACGAAATTCGTGATGAAAACACCGAAGACGAGTTCCTCAATCTCTATATGTGTGAGTTTGTCCGCGAAGGGGAATCGGCATTTAACCTGAATATCCTGATTGGCTGCGGTGTTGACGGATACGACGACTGGAAAGACTGGAAACCTTTTGCTCCCCGCCCGATGGGGAATCGTCCGGTATGGATTGGGTATGACGCAAACGGCAGCAGTGGCAACGGCGACAGCGGCGCTTTGTCCGTGGTGGTTCCTCCGGCTGTTCCTGGTGGCCGTTTTCGAACGGTGGAGACGCGACGCGTTCAGGGGCTGGAGTTTGAAGAACAGGCCAGAGTCATTGAAGAGTTCACGTGTCGCTACAACGTGGAACACATCGGCATTGATGTGACGGGCGGGAACGGGGAGGCTGTTTATCAGATAGTGAAACGGTTTTTCCCTGCTGCTATTCCGTACACCTTCACGCTGTCATCAAAACGGTCGCTGGTACTGAAAATGCTGCAAATAATGCGTGCCGGGCGCTGGGAATACGATCGCGCCGAACGCGAGCTGGTCGCGGCCTTTAACGCCGTGCGTAAGGTGAAAACACCGGGCGGCTTTATCACTTACGAAACGGACCGCGCGAGGGGGATCAGCCACGGCGACCTTGCGTGGGCAACCATGCTTGCTGTCATTAACGAACCGATTGGCGGCGAAGGAGAAAACGAGCGTTTCACGGTTATGGAGTTCTGATGAGCAGAAAAAATAAAAAAGTGCGCATGAGTTCACGCATTGATCTCGCTGATGCGCTCAGGAAAGAATCATCGCTCAGTGCATTCACATTTGATGGTCCTTATCGCCTGACCGGGCATGACCTGCTGGACAATATGTACTGTGCTGATAACGGGCGGTGGTATGAAACCCCGGTGGACTGGTACGGTCTGGCAAGAGCTGCCCGGCAAACGTCCTGGCATCAGTCTGCGCTTTACTTTAAGCGCAATGTATTGCTCGGCTGCTATATTCCGCACCCGCTGCTTTCCCGGCAGGATTTCTCGGCGCTGGCGCTGGACTGGTTTGTGTTCGGTAACGCATTCCTTGAGCTTCGAAGCAATATGCTCGGCGAACCGCTTAAATTACGGCACGCCCTGGCGAAATACATGCGACGCGGAAGCGATCTTGAATCATGGTGGTATGTGCAGGATGGCAAGGATGCGTTTCAGTTTCGCCCTGGCAAAGTGTGCCACCTGATGAATCCTGACATTAACCAGGAAATCTACGGCATGCCGGAATATCTCGGCGCATTACTCTCGGCCAGCCTGTCTCATTCGGCGGACATGTTCAGAAAACTGTATTACGACAACGGATCCCACGCCGGGTGCATCATCTACATCGGTGCAGCGCAGGTAAACCGCGAAAGCATGGACTCCCTGAAAGAAACGTTACAGGGTGCGCGTGGTGGTGGTGCATTTAAAAACGTGCTCATTCATGCGCCCAACGGTGGCAAAGAAGGTGTGCAAATTTTGCCGTTCCAGCAGATCACCGCAAAGGATGAGTTCATGAATGTTAAGGCGGCATCCCGTGATGATGTGCTGGCTGCGCACCGCGTTCCGCCGCAACTGATGGGGGCGATGCCGGGTGAAAAAAGTGCGTTTGGTGATGTGGAGAAGGCCGCGCGGGTTTACGCAATTAACGAGCTGATGCCCGTCATGGAGGCCATGAAGCACATCAATGACTGGCTTGGCGAAGAGGTGATCCGCTTTAACCCTTACGCACTGTTAGATACCCAGCCCACATCCTGACGCGCTTCGCTTGTCTGCTGCTTCGCCGGGGCATAAAAAATTTATGCCCCGGCTCTCCAGCTCCTGTATCAATCAGATAATTTCACGACGCTTTTCTGCTTATTGCCATCATCGGCGGTCAGACTTTTACGCAATCCCACCGCGTTGACTGCATGTTCTTCGCCGCCTCAGTGCGATTTTGACGGCCTTACCTTTCACCCCATCAAATCAGAATCCCTCACGCCTTTTTCACGTTCAGCGTGAGAAATACAGCCATTCTGTTGTGTCGCTGCGACATCGTTCAGGGAATGCTATTTACCCCCTGAAACGCGGGCTGTTCCCCCGTCACCTGCGCGCAGAAAAAACGCGTTTTTTTGTGCACGCACGGATCCTTGACGGATCCAGCCGCCACGCGGGCCGGAAGGGCAAAAAGTCGTTCAAAAAAATTGTGCAAATTTGTGCACTATTGTGCATTGAAATAAACGCCCTGGAAGAGGGCGTTTTGGCTCATTTCTATAGCTTTGATGCAGGCTGGGCTAGGTCTCCTTTGATGCCAGTGTTTACAACCTGACAAGCCTCTTTGAGTACCCAGTCAACAGCGTCTTTCCATGCTCCGGTTTCGGCTGGCGGATTCTCACGCTTTACCTGCTCATAGAATCGTACTGCTCTAACCAGTCCATCTGACGGTTTTGCCTGTAGTGCAGCCTGAGCTATGCGGTATGCCTGGAGCATACGGGCGTCGTTGATATCCATTCCGAACGGAATTTCTGATGATTGTGATTCTGCATCTTCAAGCCTGGCAATTTCTTTACGTAAAAAGTATTTCAACTCTTGTTTTTGTTTTCTGTTCATGCGTTTTTTCCCTTTTTGTCTGTCACTTCTCTCCTGATAATTTCATTGCACAAATCCACGCACTCATTGCAGATGCAAACAGACGGTCCGGCAATCACCTTTGTGACTTCGTACTGAGATTTATTGCAGAAGCTGCAATAAATCGTCTCCTCGCCTGAAGTCCATGTTTTGCTGGTTTCGCCAGACATCAGTTGTTTGAGGTCTTTTTCACGACGAAGAACTATCTGGCCACATTCAGCTATTTTTTGGATGTTGACATTTTCTTCTTTCGCCAGCGCTTCCATCCGCTCAATCAGTCGCTGCGCTTTTTCTCTGTCAATGTGTTGCATTGTGTCCCCTTTGTTTATGTTCCCGGATTAAAGTCATCAGGGCGGATGCGCCCTGATGTTGTGTTATTCGGGAAATAACGCCCTGATATTTCCGGCCATCCGACTGGTTATCTGTGTGGTTGGTACTAGCTGTGACGCGGGGTGTTCTGTCCTGGTTTGTGTCACTGATAACGCCTCATCGTCAGCCCATGCAGCCAGTCGGTAAGCCTCTGCCGGATTCATTTTCAGAAGTGCCAGCCCGGCCAGAAAAGCCACACGTTGGCCGCTTTTGCGGGCTTCTGGTGTAAGGCTGTCCAGCCAGGCGCATGCTTCGCCTTCGTTCTTGACGGCGGCGGGCTTCAGATAGAAACTTATCCGTCTGGTTGGTGTCGTCATTGGTTTACTCCTTGTCCATTGCGTACAGCCCATTAACCAGAGCAAACTGTGGCACCCCGTCCGCGATGAAAGTCGCATTAACTCCGCAGG
>ERZ808028.1426-NODE-1426-length-14433-cov-18.622666_pt1 | contig 14433 bp, 10 predicted proteins | sample MGYA00380184_ERZ808028 | MGnify/ENA primary metagenome ERZ808028 (study PRJEB31490, sample SAMN06133397) | mouse gut metagenome | isolation source: J8_1 | host: mice | place: China: Chengdu | collected 2015-05 ...
GAATGTTCTCGGTCATCACCGACAGGTTGTTGATGGTGTGGTCCAGGCGGTTCTGGGTGGCGCCCAGGGTACCGCGCACGTCGGACACCTTGTTGATGGCGGCCTTGATCTTCTCAATGGCAGTGGCCGCGCTGGCCTGGTCGGAGATCTTGATGGAGCCCTTGTCGATGCCCAGAGAGTTGGCGTGCATATCCTTAATGGACACCTTCAGCTGGTTGAAGCTGTCGGCGGTGTCGCCAATCTGGAGGGTCAGGCCCTTGGTGGAGTCCACGGGGGAGGTGGTGGACGTGGTGAAGCCCAGGGACGCCTCGATGCCGTTCATGGTGGTCAGGTCAAAGTCGGTCTGGCCGTCAATCTCGGTGATGGTGATGTGGCCGGGGGTGGCGTCGGTGCCCAGGGTGTAGGTTGTGTTGTCCTTGGCCACGGTGTCGGTCAGGTTGGTGGCAATGGTGGCCAGATCACCGCTGGTGGCGTCCACATAGCCCTCCTCGCCGATCTTGTCCTTATCGGTGGTGAAGGTGTAGGTCTTGGTGCCGATGGTGATGGTGCTGCCGTCGGCGACCATGTCGTTGGTCAGGGTGAAGTGGGTGCTGGCCAGGCGCTTGTCGGTGGGGGCGGCCTTGGTCACGATGTCGGTGGTGGACACGTTGTAGTCGCCCTTGATGGTGGAGCCGGCGGCAACGGCGTCGCCGGCGTCGGCGCCGTCGGTAAAGGTCAGGGTGCCAGTAGCGCCAGTAACGTTACCAGCAGCTTCTGTGGCAGTCACGGTAACCGCGCCGAAGTCCGCGGCCGCAAGTCCCTTCTCACCGGTGTCATCAGCGGTGATAGTAAATTTGGTGCCATCAAAGGTGGCAGTATAGCCGGTAGGAGTGCCACTGACAGCCCAATTGGTTCCGTCGAAGGTCGCGGTCATGTCCCAAACATTGGCGCCGGCACCATCGCCCGCAGTCTCAAGCTGAACAGTATCACCATTTGCCCAGGTCGGAGTGCCCGTGAGGGTGACTGCAACTTCGGCTTTCGCGGCACTTGCAGTGGTCGGGGCAGTACCATTGCCGTCGTCGCCGGTGATGGCCACGGTGGCGGGGATCTCGGTGCCGTCGGGCAGGTCCGCGGTGGTGGAGAAGGTGATCTTGCCGTTGGAGGCGGTGACGTCGTACTCCACGCCGCCGATAGTGGCCTTGCCGGCGGTCATGGCGTTACCGTCAGCGTCCGTGAATTTGCCGCCGGCGAACGCGGCGGCGATTTCGGAGGCGGACAGCTTGGTGCCGGCGGTGCCCTGAGCGCCTGCGGCCAGATCAAAGGTATCATCGCCGATGGTGATGGTCATGGAGCCGCCGGTGGCGTTGTCGAACTCCAGGTTGTGGAGCTCCACAGAGAACTCGGTCTTGGCACTGCCTGCGGTGGCGCCCGCGTGCAGGACGGTGTTGGTGCCCAGGGTCTGGCCCACGGTGGGCAGGGCCACATTGCCGGTGGAGACGTTGCCGCCGTGGTTGGCGGCAAACTGGAACTTGCCCTCAGTGACCACGGTCTCGCCGCCCGCGTCCATGGAGCCGTCCAGCAGCTTGATGCCGTTGAAGTTGGAGCTGTCGGCAATGCGGTCAATTTCGCTGGTGAGCTGGTCCATCTCCTTCTGGAGCTGGGCGCGGTCGGTGGTGTTGTCATAGGTGCCGTTGGCGGACATGGAGGCCAGCTCCACCATGCGGTTGAGCATATCGTGAACCTCGGTCAGAGCGCCCTCGGCGGTCTGCACCAGGCTGATGCCGTCCTTGGCGTTCTTCTGGGCGGTCTCCAGGCCGGTGATCTGGGCCCGCATCTTCTCGGAGATCGCCAGACCGGCGGCGTCGTCACCGGCGCGGTTGATCTTGTAGCCGCTGGAGAGCTTCTCCAGGCTGGACTTCATGGCGTTGACATTGTTGGTATAGTTGCGGTAGGCATTCATAGCCATGATATTATGTTGGATCCTCATTTTATAATCCTCCTATCAATAAAATGATTGCTGTGGCAGTCCGGCGCGCCGGGACGTCCGTGTCCCAACGCTGGGTGGAGTATCTTCCGAACCGCCGCTGTGCGCACGGCGGCCGGTTCTTTCGATACGGAACTGTATTTCAACCGGCTCGTCAGCCGGAAGAAACCGATGGATTTGTAACCGTGGGGCCCACCAGCCCCTCGGGGCGCTTGGCCCCGCCGCGCTCCCGCACCTCGCCGCGCAGGATCGTCAAGTCCCTCGGGGCCTTTACGGCCACCCGGACGTTGTTGGCGGAATCAGGGAAAACCTGAATGGCGATGTCCTCGCCGATGGTGAGGTATTCCCCGCTTTTCAACTGCAAAAACAGCATGGTGCGCTCCTTTCGCCCGCTGGCCCCATCCGTTGGGCCGCGCTTTATCATGATTTCACCGTCATAATATTTTGGACGGCCTCGTCGCAAGCTCCGGATCTCTCGCCCCGCCGCAAGCGGCAGGGCTCGTTCCCTTCGCTGCTCCTCGTTTCCCCACACGACCCGCTCCGCTGGGCTCGTGCGGGGACCCCATAAAGGCCTTCGGATGTGCGTACACATCCTCTCGTTTCCCACTTAAACGGCCTGGAAAACGCTGAACAGAACGGAAAACCGCCGTTTTCGCTCTGCTCAACGCTCCCGGCCGGAACCATGGGCTTTCACCGCTGTCCCGGGCGGCATGTCGTCGCAAAGTCCGCTCAACTTCGTTTCCGCCTTGCGGCGAAAACTGCGTTCGCTTCCTTGCTCCTCCTCTCCAAAACGAACCCGCTTCGCTGGGCTTCGTTTTGGGGGCGGCCTGCGGCCGCCTCAAGCGCGCTACGCGCTCTTATCTAAAATTTGTCCGTTGAAATATTGGGCCAGGCCCTGGGCCTTGATATTCTTCGCGGCGTTGACCTCTCTGTTGTGCGCCGCGCCGCACTTGGGGCAGGTCCAGGTTTTTGTCCTGAGTGAGACCTCGTCCCGCACGAACCCGCAGGCAGAGCAGGTGCGGGTGGTGGGTTGGAAGCGGTTCACCAGGAGCAGCGGCTTGCCCTGCCGCTCCAGCTTGTATCGCAGACACTCCCGGAACCTCCCAAACCCGGCCTCCGGCACACTGCCCAGCTTGAGCTCCCGGGCCATCTCCCGCAGGCCGTCATCCCTCACGCACACGGCGTCCCAGCCGTTGGCTATCCGGCTGGACTGCTTGTGGATGAAGTCGCGCCGCTGGTTGGCGATGTGCTCGTGGAGCAGACGGTACTTCTGGACGGCCTGCTGATAGTTCTTGGAGCCGGGGACCATCCGGCTGAGCCGCCTTTGCAGCTTTGCCAGCTTCTCCTGGGATCGCCTCAGCCAGTGGGGGGCGTCGGCCATCTCGCCGCTGTCGGCCACATAAAAGTGAGACATGGAGTATTTCAAGCCCAGGGTGGTTTCCGGGGTGGGGGTGACGGCGTCGGGTTTCCTCACAGTGCCCTCATACAAAATACAGGCGAAGTATTTGCCGGTCCTGGTTTTCTCCACCGTGACCCGCCGCAGACTCCACCAGGCCTGGGGCCGTCGGGAGAACCTCGCCTTGACAATCCCCGCCTTGGTCATGCGGATACCGTCTTTGGTAGTGTAAATGGTAGGGCCGGACTCAAACACATGGTTGCAGGCGGTGAAGGAATCCCGGTCGTCCTTTTTGCGCTTAAACTTGGGCCGGCCGAAAGTCTCAGGGTCCTTAAAGAACACCCGGAACGCCTGGGAGAGCTTGTTGTGCTCCTGAATCAGCGCCTGATTGTCCACCTCGGTTAGAAACGGCGCTTTCTTTTTATATTTGGCCGGGGTGGGGATGAAATGCCGCCCGGTTTCCAGGTAAAACCGCTGCTGGTCGGCCAGCATTTGGTTCCAGATATAGCGGCAGCAGCCGAAGGTCTTTTCGAACAAGACGGTCTGGGCCTCGTTGGGGTAAAGGCGAACTTTAAGGGTGGTGTATTGAGCCGCCATGCCATCCGCACAGGCAGTTTTTGGCTTTCGCGGCATACCGGCTCGCCCCCTCCAAATTCAGACTCCCAAAAATTTGGACGAGGTTGTATACAACCCCGTCCAAAAAAATTTTTTTGGAAAAGTCTTAATTCTCCCAGAAGAGTGCCGACAAATAGAACAGAACAAGGAACTTAAAAATTCAAAAAAGCTTGGACGAATTAGTATACTTTTTCGTCCAGCTTTTATTTTGCCCCCGCAAGGCCTGCGGCCGTCTCCGCCCGGAGGGCGGCGTCCCGGAATGTGCTCTTTGGAATGCCGCAGGCCTCCGCCGCCGCCCGCAGCGTCATCTGCCGGCTCCGCCACGCCTGCCGCAGCCCTTCAAAATTATCCGGCAGGGTCCGGGGGAGAGCGCCGAAGCGCACCCCTCTGGCCTTTGCCGCCGCGATGCCCTCCGCCTGCCGCGCCCGGATGTTTTCCCGCTCCGTCTGGGCCACGTAGCTTAAAAGCTGGAGCACGATGTCCGCGATCCGGTAAGGTCGCGCCCCTGGTGGGTGTCCAGCAGGGGCATATCCAGCACCACGATGGCGGCCTCATGCTCCTTTGTAATGACAGCCCACTGCTCCAGAATTTCGGTATAGTTCCGGCCCAGCCGGTCAATGCTTTTGATCACCAGCACGTCTTTTTGCCGCAGTCCCTTTACCAGCCGCTGGTAGCGGGGGCGGCGGAAATCCTTCCCCGACAGCTTTTCTACAACGATCCGCTTGTCCTCCACGCCAAACTCCCGCATGGCGGCCAGCTGGCGGGCCGCGTTCTGTTCACGGGTGGATACCCGCACATATCCGTAAGTTGTTCCTTCCATAAAATTGCCTCCTTTTCCGTCATGGTTCGCGACTCTATTTTACAAGAACGGACGGGGCCGCTCCAGAGAGCGGCCCCGTCCTAATCAAACGGCGCGAACGAACACAAAAGCGGCTATTTTATTTTCATCCGAAGCTTTGCGCGCGAGAGGCCGCGGCCGGATGGACGGGCGGGGCCCGGCGGACCGGGAGGTTTGAAACAGCCGCTCCTTGCGGCGTACCAGAGGGCTGTGCTATACTTGCCTTGGCGCTCCCGCCAACAGCCAACACACAAAAGGGTGACCGCTACATGACAAATTTGACTTTTCTCATCAAGCCGGCGTCCAGCGCGTGCAATCTGCGCTGCCGGTACTGCTTCTATGCGGACGAGGCCGCGAACCGCGCCCAGGGCAATCTGGGGCGGATGTCCTTTGAGACGGTGGACCTGCTTTTGACCCAGGCGTTTCAGGCCCTGGCCCCCCGGGGCCGCGCCGTGTTCGCCTTTCAGGGGGGAGAGCCCACCCTGGCGGGGCTGGACTTTTTCCGCCGCTTTGTCCGGCAGGCCCGGACGCTGTGTCCCCCCGGGGTGGAGATGTCCTTTTCCATCCAAACCAACGGCATCCTGCTGGACGAGGAGTGGGCGGAATTTTTCCGGCGGGAGGATTTTTTGGTGGGCATCTCCATCGACGGCTTCAAGGAATTGCACAACGCCCACCGGGTGGACGGGGCGGGGGGGACCTGGAATCTGGCGCGGAAAAACGCGCAGCTCCTCCTGCGCCGGGGCGTCAAAACCAACGCTCTGTGCGTGGTGACCGCCCAATGCGCGCGTAGCCCCCAAAAGGTGTATACCCAGCTGAAAAAGCTGGGCTTTGGGTATATGCAGTTCATCGCCTGCCTGGACCCTATGGGGGCGCCGCGGGGGCAAGCCCCCTTCTCCCTGACGCCGGAGGCCTATGGGGAGTTCTTGTGCGCGCTGTTCGATCTTTGGTATCAGGATTGGGAGCGGGGGGAGTACCACAGCGTCCGGCTGTTTGAGGACTACATCCACATTCTCCTGCGGGACGGCAGCAGCACTTGCTCCACCTGCGGCCAGTGCGGGGCCTATTTCGTGGTGGAGGGGGACGGCAGCGTGTACCCCTGCGACTTCTTCGCCCTGGACCAGTGGCGGCTGGGACGGCTGGGAGAGCGGTCCCTGGCGGAGATGGCCCAGGGGGAGACGCTGCGCCGGTTTCTGGCCTGGGGGACGGAAAAGCCGCCCCAATGCGCCGCCTGCCAGTGGCGGCCCCTGTGCGGCGGGGGGTGCAAGAACGACTGGACCCAGGGCCCCGAGGGCCTGGCCAACTACTACTGCCCGGCCTTCCGGAGGCTTTTTACCCACAGCTTCCAGCGGATGGCGGCCATTGCCCGGGCCGAGCGGGCCCAGAGGGCCCGGATGTCCGGCGGGTGAGCCGGGGGCTCAGGCGCGCCTTTTCTTCGCGCTCTCCCGGCAGCTGTTCCGGTACTGCATGGGGTTGACCCCCTCCACCCGCCGGAAGCACTGGGAGAAGTAGCTCAGGGAGGAAAAGCCCAGCATCTGGGAGATCAGGGACAGGGTGTGGTCCGTCTCCCGCAGCAGAAAGCGGCTCTCCTCGACGCGCCGAGAGATCAGGTAGTTGATGGGCGACGTGCCGAACTCCCGGCGGAAGGTGTGGGCCAGATAATACTTGTTCAAATGGGCCAGCTCGGCCAGCTGCTCCAGGGTGAGGCTCTCCTTGAAGTGGTTGTCGATGTACCGCCGCACCAGGTCGCACTCCCGGCTGGTCCGGGGGCCGGCCGCCTTCCCGGACAGGGCCACCTCCTCCTGCCGCCCCAGGCGGACCAGTACCACCGACAGCAGCGCGCCGCACACCTGCTCATAGCCCTCCAGGGCGGCGCCGGCCTCCTGAAGCATCAGATTGAGGCAGCTCATCAGCTCATCCCAGCCCCGGTGCAGGTGGAGCATAGTGTAGCCGTCCGTCCCCGCCATGGCCTCCAGGCCCTCCACCCCCAGCACGATGTACTCCAGGGGGCTGTCCGTCTGGCTCAGCTCGGTGTGGGGCACGTTGTCGTTGATGATAATCAAGTCCCGGATGGATACCGGGAACTCCTCCAGCCGGGTGCGGAAGCGCCCGTGGCCGTCGGTAATGAAGAACAGCTCGGCGCAGCCGTGGGTGTGGAGGTTCGAGTTCCAGTCCTGGGAGTACTGATCCTGTGTGATGTAGAGCATCCGCGGGCCCGCGCCGGGGGACAGGGCGGCCCCCTCCTGTGAAAAGCTGTATGTCGCCATTCAAACTCACCCCTTCTGCGCAATTTCATCACAAAGCCTTCCTGCGGCGGTGGTACGAATATTATAGTACATTTTTGATAATTGTGCAACTTTTAAAAAAGAAGTCCCGCCTTCCCGTAAAATTTCGGTGTATTCCACGGGACGGAAAAGTGGAATGGTGTACTTTGCCAGTTCTTCCTCCTAAAGCGAGGCCCAGGTCTGGACAATCCCACAAATGATAAAAGTGGGCAATTTCTATAAATAGTACAGCAAGAAACCGACTGTTTCCCCACGGCGGAAACCGCTATACTGAATAGCGAGAGGCCGGGAATGGCCAAACATACATTTATCATTATCAGGAGGTAGAACATGAAAATGAAGAAGCTCATGGCCCTGCTGCTTTCCGCCGTCATGGTGCTGGCCATGCTGGCCGGATGCAGCAACCAGTCCGGCGAGGGCAGCAAGGCCCCCGAGGGCAGCACCGCCCCCAGCACTGAGTCCAAGGCCCCCGAGGACGGCGACAAGACTTCCGACGGCAAGTCCATCACCATGTGGTCCATGTGGTCCTCCGGCGAGCCCCAGGCCAACGTCATCGAGGAGGCCGCCGCGGCCTTTGAGGCCAAGACCGGCGTCAAGGTCAACATCGAGTTCAAGGGCCGCGACGTGAACAAGGTGCTGTCCGCCTCCCTGGAGGCCAAGGAGGCCATCGACATCATCGAGGACGACTACAAGCGCATCGGCACCGTGTACAACAAGTTCACCTATGACCTGACAGACATGGCCAAGGCCGCGAACTACGACAGCTTCAGCTACAAGTGCCTCAATGACCAGTCCATCGAGTGGGCCGGCTACCTGAACGCCATCGCCGAGCAGCCCCAGGTGGGCGGCATCTTCTACGACAAGGACGCCTTTGAGCAGGCCGGCATCACCGCCGAGCCCAAGACCTGGGCCGAGTTCCTGGACGTGTGCCAGAAGCTGAAGGACGCGGGCATCGCCCCCATCGCCCAGGATTCCGCCTACTGCGACTTCGCCTTCTATCACCAGCTGGTCCGCCACCTGGGTGAGGAGAAGATCGAGGAGCTGGACATGAACGGCGGCTGGTCCGGCACCGCCGCTGAGAAGGCCGCCGACGAGATCATCGACCTGATCAACAAGGGCTTCTTCGTGGACGGCGCCCCCGACGAGTTCCCCTCCAGCGAGAATAAGATCGGCTTCGGCCAGGCCGCCATGATCGTGTGCGCCAACTACGTCACCGCCGAGGTGAACAACAACACCGGCACCGAGGTCAACTGGGGCCTGTTCAACTACCCCGCCGTGGACGGCGGCGCGGACAACGCCTCCGCCTACGCCGGCGCCAACTCCCTGGCCATCACCTCCTACAGCGAGCACCCCCAGGAGGCCTTTGACTTCATCATCTTCCTGACCACCGGCGAGTGGGACCAGAAGATGGCCGACACCGCCGCCCAGATCCCCGCCGACAGCCGCAATAAGGCTCCCGCCGTGCTCAACGGCACCGTGGAGACCCTGCTGGCCGCCGACAAGCCCATGACCTGGTGCGCGGGCATCAGCGCCAACGCCGACGTGAAGGACGCCATCAAATCCCTGTGCACCGAGCTGTTCGAGGGCAAGTACGCCACCGGCGCCGACTTCTGCGCCGCCCTGGACGCCCTGTATAAGTGATCTAGCTGGAACCGTCGCGCTGGCAGGCGGCGCCCCACGGCGCCGCCTGCCTTTTCTATCCCAGTCAAGGAAGGAGAGAGCATCCCCATGCGAAAAAACAAGGCGATGATCTTTTGGTTTTGCCTGCCCACCCTGCTGTCCCTGCTGATCATGTTTGTCTACCCGGTGTGCCGCACGGTGGTCATGAGCTTTTTCCAGGTGGAGAGCGTCACCGCCACCACGGCGGACTGGAGCTTCAACGGCCTGGGCAACTATTTCAAGATTTTCGGCAGCGCCAGCTTTCTGACCTCTATGCGCAACATGCTGCTGATCTGGCTGGTGGGCGGCGTGTTCACCCTGGCCATCGCCATGCTGATGGCGGTGGTGGTGACCAGCGGCATCCGGGGCAAGAAGTTCTTCCGGGCCGCCATCTACATGCCCAACATCATCAGCGCCGTGGCCCTGGCCACCATGTGGATCCAGTACATCTTCCAGTATGACTACGGACTGCTCAACCAGATCGTCCAGCTCTTCGGCGGCGACAAGGTGAAGTGGCTGGGCACCGATCTGAAGTTCTGGGCCATGACCGGCTCCTTCATCTTCGGCAGCGTGGGCTATTATATGCTCATCTATATCAGCGGCATCGAGGGCATCCCCCAGGATTTGTACGAGGCCGCCACCATCGACGGCGCGGACAAGGGCCGCCAGTTCTTCGACATCACCCTGCCCCTGCTCAAGGGGGTCATCAAGACCTCCATCACCTTCTGGAGCATCAACGCCACCACCTTCTTCCTGTGGTCCAAGATGTTCTCCCCCATCGACACCGAGTCGTCCACCATTGTGCCGGTGATCTACCTGTACGACATGGTGTTCGGCGGAAAGGGCATTACCACCCGGGACGCGGGGGCCGGCGCCGCGGTGGGCGTGGTGTTGACCTTGATTATCATCGCGGTCTATCTCATCACGGAGCGGCTGTTCCGTGGCAGCGACCTGGAATACTGAGAGAGGAGGCTGTGACATGAAAAAGATCAATTGGAAAAAAGAGCTCCGGCTCCTGCCCGGCTATCTGGTGGTATTTGTCTGGGTGCTGTTCACCGCCGTGATGCTGTTTTGGATTCTGGGGGCCAGCCTGTCCACCTCCCGGGAGATCTATCGGGGCGAGATCTTCCAGTTCGCCAGCGGCTTCCACTGGTCCAACTACGCCGACGCCTGGAACGCCCAGAACGTGTCCGTGTTCTTCGGCAATTCCCTGCTCTACTCCGTCATCTCCTGCGTGGGGGTGCTGGCCATCTCCGCCCCCGCCGCCTACGTCCTCTCCCGCTGGGAGTTCACCGGCGGCAGGGCCCTGCGCATCGGCCTGGTCATCGCCATGAGCGTGCCCGTCATCATGGTCATCATGCCCATCTACTCCCTTTCGGTGCAGTGGGGGATCAAGGGACGGATACTGCTGGTGGTCCTTTACATTATGCTCCGGGTGCCGTATACTACCATTTATCTGCTGGACTTCTTCTCCACCCTGTCCCGCACCTATGAGGAGGCGGCCTATTTGGACGGGTGCAGCGGGCCCAACACCTTTTTGAAGATCATGCTGCCCCTGGTGCAGCCCGCCATTGTCACCGTGACCATTTTCAACTTCATGTCCGTGTGGAACGAGTTCTTCATGGCCCTGATCTTCACCTCCAGCGAGTCCATGGCCCCCGTGGGCGTGGGACTGCTGAACATCATCAACTCCATGAAGTACACCGGCAACGTGGGCGGCATGTTCGCGGCGGTCATCATCGTGTTCCTGCCTACCTTCCTGCTGTATATCTTCATGTCTGAAAAGATCATCGCCGGCGTCACCGGCGGCGGCGTCAAGGGCTAGTTCTTTAGAGCTTTAGACCGCTGCCAAAGCTTGTGTTATCTTTCCGCTCTCCGCCCGGTGACGGGACGGGAAGCGGTATGAGAGGGGAACATGTTCCATTATGGCAGATACAATCAACACAGGCCGGGTCACTATCCCCACCGACGTGGACGTGGTGCCCGAGACCCTGGAGCTTTTAAAGCGCTGGGGGGCGGACGCCATCCGGGATTGCGACGGCACCGACTATCCTGAGCAGCTCAAGGGGGTGGACGCCAAGGTCTACTCCACCTACTACACCACCCGGAAGGACAACGCCTGGGCCCGGGCCAATCCCGACGAGGTCCAGCAGTGCTATGTCATGACCGGCTTTTACACAGCGTCCGGGGGGCCGCTGTCCATCCCCTTGATGCAGGGGGTCAGCACCGAGCTGATGCAGGTGAACACCCGGGATAACATCAAGCGCTGGTGGGAGGTGATGGACCGCACCACGGGGGAGCCCATCCCCCCCTCGGCGTGGCGCTATGACCAAGAGACGGGCCGGGTGGTCATCGACGCCCCGGAGGAGTTCCACGACTATACGGTGAGCTTTCTGGCCTACCTCATCTGGGACCCGGTGCATATGTACAACGCGGTTACCAACGGCTGGACCAACTTCGAGCACCAGATCACCTTCGACGTGCGCCAGCCCAAGACCCGCGAGTTCACCATGGAGCGGCTGCGAAAATTCATCGCGGACCACCCCTATGTGAACGTCATCCGCTACACCACCTTTTTCCACCAGTTCACCCTGATTTTTGATGAGCTGAAGCGGGAGAAGTATGTAGACTGGTACGGCTACTCCGCCTCGGTGTCGCCCTATATCCTGGAGAGGTTTGAAAAAGAGGTGGGCTATCCCTTCCGTCCCGAGTTCATCATCGACCAGGGCTACTACAACAACCAGTACCGGGTCCCCTCCCGGGAGTACCAGGACTTCATGGCCTTCCAGCGCCGGGAGGTGGCCGCTCTGGCAAAGGAGATGGTGGACATCACCCACGAGCTGGGCAAGGAGGCCATGATGTTCCTGGGGGACCACTGGATCGGCACCGAGCCCTATCTGGACGAGTTCAAGACCATCGGGCTGGACGCGGTGGTGGGCAGCGTGGGCAACGGCTCCACCCTGCGCCTCATCTCGGACATCCCCGGGGTGAAGTACACCGAGGGCCGGTTCCTGCCCTACTTCTTCCCGGACACCTTCCACGAGGGGGGCGACCCGGTGCGGGAGGCCAAGGAGAACTGGGTCACCGCCCGCCGGGCCATCCTGCGCCGCCCCATCGACCGCATCGGCTACGGCGGCTACCTCAAGCTGGCCTGCCGGTTCCCCGACTTCATCGACTATGTGGAGAGCGTGTGCCGGGAGTTCCGGGAGCTGTACGGCAACATCAAGGGCACTACCCCCTACTGCGTCAAGACCGTGGCCGTCCTCAACTGCTGGGGCCGGGCCCGGTCCTGGGGCTGTCACATGGTCCACCACGCCTTGTACCAAAAGCAGAATTACTCCTACGCAGGGGTGATCGAGGCCCTGTCCGGCGCACCCTACGACGTGCGCTTCCTCAGCTTTGACGAGGTGAAGGCGGACCCCCACGCGCTGGACGGGGTGGACGTGCTCATCAACGTGGGAGATGGGGACACCGCCCACACCGGCGGCAGCCTCTGGGAGGACCCGGCGGTATCGTCCGCGATCAAGCGGTTTGTCTACCAGGGGGGCGGCCTCATCGGCGTGGGCGAGCCCTCCGGCCACCAGTACCAGGGCCGCTATCTCCAGCTGGCCGGGGTGCTGGGGGTGGAGAAGGAGACCGGCTTCACCCTGAACTACGACAAGTACAACTGGGAGGAGCACCCCGACCACTTCATCCTGGCCGACTGCCAAGGGGAGGTGGACTTCGGCGAGGGCAAGAAGAGCATGTACGCCCTGCCGGGGGCCCAGGTGCTCTTACAGCGGGACCGGGAGGTCCAGCTGGCGGCCAACGAGTACGGCCGGGGCCGGGCGGTGTATCTCTCCGGACTGCCCTACTCCTTCGCCAACAGCCGCCTGCTCCACCGGGCGGTGCTGTGGTCCACCCACAGCGAGGACCAGCTCAAGGTGTGGCTGTCCTCCAACTGCAATGTGGATGTCCACGCCTATGTGAAGAACGGCAAATTCTGCGTGGTCAACAACACCTACCAGCCCCAGTCCACCACCGTCTACCGGGGGGACGGCTCCAGCTTCCCCCTGGAGCTGGCGGCCAACGAGATCCGCTGGTACGAAATCTGAACAACGAAGGGCGTCCGGCCTGCCCGCGGGCAGGCCGGCGCTTCTTGATTGGAGGTCAGCGCATGGACACACGGCCCAATTTGATTTTGCTGATGGCGGACCAGTTCCGAGGGGACTGCCTGGGGATCGACGGGCACCCCGACGTCAAGACCCCCCACCTGGACGCCCTGGCGGCCCAGGGGGTGCGCTTCCCCAACGCCTATTCCGCCTGCCCCTCCTGCGTACCCGCCCGGGCCTGCCTGTATACCGGAATGTCTCCGGTCCACGCCGGACGGGTGGGCTATGAGGACGGGGTGCCCTGGAACTATCCCCATACCCTGGCGGGAGAGCTGGCCAGGGCGGGATATTACACCCAATGCGTGGGGAAAATGCACGTCCACCCCCTGCGCACCAACCTGGGGTTTCACGATGTGCGCCTCCACGACGGCTACCTGTGGGCCTACCGCCGCCCGGACATCCCGGCCTGTGAGGACCAGCGGCGGGCGGACGACTACTACTGGTGGCTGCGGGGGGAGCTGGGCGCCGCCGCCGACCCCGGGGACACAGGGCTTGACTGCAACAGCTGGGTGGCCCGGCCCTGGATCTACGAGGAGAAGTACCACCCCACCAACTGGGCCGTGTCGGAGTGCGTGGACTTCCTGCGCCGCCGGGACCGCTCCATGCCCTTTTTCCTGATGGCCAGCTTTGTGCGCCCCCACCCGCCCCTGGACGCCCCCCAGTGCTATTTTGACCTCTACGACCACAAGGAGCTGGCTCCGCCCTGGCGGGGGGACTGGAATTTTGAGGACCAGGCGCGCCAGGCCAGATACCGCTACGATGCCCAGACCGCCCCCCTGGACCCGGAGGCCCTGCGCCGGATGCGGGTGGGGTACTACGCCTGCATCACCCACCTGGACCACCAGATCGGGCGGCTGCTCACCGCCTTGAGGGAAGAGGGGCTGATGGACAACACCGTGATCCTTTTCGTTTCCGACCACGGGGAGATGCTGGGCGACCACTTGCTCTTCCGCAAGGCCAAACCCTTCCAGGGCAGCGCCCGGGTGCCCCTGTTCCTGTCCGGTCCGGAAGAGCTGGTGGGCCGGGGAGTGCGGGGGGAGCTGGCCGAGCTGCGGGACGTGATGCCCACCCTGCTGGAGCTGGCGGGCGCCCCTGTTCCCGACACGGTGGACGGGCACAGCCTGCTCCACCCTGCGGCGCGCCCCTATCTCCACGGGGAGCACGCTCTGGGGGAGGACTCCATGCACTTCATCGTCACGCCCACGGACAAGTTCGTCTGGTACTCCCAGACGGGGCGGGAGCTGTACTTCGATTTGGAGCGCGACCCCCACGAGACCCACAACGCCGCCGCCGACCCCGGCTGCGCTCCCCGCGTGGACCAGCTGCGCCGCCTGCTGGTGGGGGAGCTGGCCGACCGGGAGGAGGGCTACAGCGACGGGCAGCACCTCATCACCGGCCGCCCGCCCCGGAATGTGCTGAGCACCCTCCGGGCGTAGGGGGCTGTACGGAAAAAAGCGCACGCGGAAGCGTGCGCTTTTATTATTTGGTGCGTTTCCCCTCATATGCGGCGGGAGAGGACTGGTTTTTCT
>ERZ808028.1429-NODE-1429-length-14422-cov-4.070896_pt1 | contig 14422 bp, 13 predicted proteins | sample MGYA00380184_ERZ808028 | MGnify/ENA primary metagenome ERZ808028 (study PRJEB31490, sample SAMN06133397) | mouse gut metagenome | isolation source: J8_1 | host: mice | place: China: Chengdu | collected 2015-05 ...
CGCCGATGGTAGTTGGGGGTTTCCCCCTGCGAGAGTAGGACGTTGCTAGGCACACCGAAGTACTGACAGAAGTCAGTGCTTTTTTTGTGTTTAAAATATTTTTAAGTGTACTAAAAATTTTTTTCTAAAAAAGATTTAGAAACATTTATTTTTAGAAAATTTTGAATTTCTTCTATTATATATCCAATTTGTGCGTTTTTTCACATGAGTGTAATTTATCTGAAAATTCTAAAAGTTGCTATTGACAGTAAAAACATCCTCTCGTAATATATTGAGCTATCAACAGAAAACGAAAAATTGGAATGAGGGATGAGCATGAAGGAAGCGTTGAAGAGAGAAGCATTAGCATTGCATGAGCAATACAAAGGGAAGTTGTCAGTTGAGGCAAGTATTCCCGTAAAAGGTATTGAAGAGCTGAGTTTAGTTTATTCACCTGGCGTAGCAGCACCATGTGTAGAAATTCAACATGATGTAACGAAGGCCTACACATATACAATGAAAGGCAATCTTGTGGGTGTTGTATCCGATGGTACAGCGGTATTAGGATTAGGAGATATTGGCCCCGAAGCTGCGATGCCAGTGATGGAAGGAAAGGCGCTTCTTTTAAAGCAGTTTGCAGGAATTAATGCCGTACCAATTTGTTTAGATACAAAGGATACGGATGAAATTGTACAAATCGTACGTGCATTGGCACCAACGTTTGGTGCGATTAATCTAGAGGATATTTCAGCTCCGCGTTGCTTTGAAATTGAAGCACGTCTACAGGATTTAGGAATTCCAGTATTCCATGATGACCAACATGGGACGGCAATCGTTGTAGGGGCAGGACTGATTAATGCTCTGAAAATTGTAGGAAAGCAAAAAGAACAAGTTCGTGTTGTAATTAACGGTGCTGGTGCAGCGGGTGTCGCAATTTTAAAGATTTTATTATCTCTTGGTTATCAAGGATCGAATATCGTTGTTTGTGACTCAAAAGGCATTATTTATGAAGGGCGCAAAGAGGGCATGAATTCAGAGAAGGAATATGTGGCGCTTTGGAGTAATACAGCGAATCTAACAGGATCATTAGAAGAGGCAGTTGTGAATACAGATATCTTTATCGGTGTTTCAGCCCCAAATGTGTTAACAGAGAAAATGATTTCGACGATGAATGTGGATCCAATTATCTTTGCTCTGGCAAATCCAGATCCAGAGGTGACCTATGAAAATGCGCTTGCTTGGGGAGCGAAAGTGATTGCGACAGGACGTTCTGATTATCCGAATCATATTAATTATATGCTTGCATTCCCAGGTATTTTCCGAGGGGCATTGGATGTGCATGCAACCGCTATTACAGAAGAAATGAAACTTGCAACAATTGAAGCCATTGCAAATCTTGTAACGAGTGACCAGTTAGTAGAAGGCACTGTTGTTCCAAATGTTTTTGAAATCGATGTAACGGAAGCTGTAGCACATGCTGTTCGCCATTGTGCGTATGAAACAGGCATTGCCAAGACGAAAATTCCGGTATTTACAAAATAATAAATGGTTTTCGCAAAAAGAGCGTCAGTTATGTGAAACTGACGCTCTTTTAGTTGTTTTTCGGTACAATAAAAGGTAAGGTAATGGCAAAGAGTTATAAGGAAGTGTACAAGTTTGGCAAAGAAAACTGTATGGTATGAAGTAGAAGAAAATGAAACAATTAGCGAATGTTTGGATAGAATGCAGAAAGATGGCTATATGCCTGCAGGACGAAAAGAGGAACCGTTATTTGAAATGATTGACGGGAATCCAGTGCCAGTTCGCCAATTGATTAAATTCAAAGGTCTTTTGATTGAAAGTGACGAAAAATAGATAAAAAATACGAACGATTGAATTTTTTAAAATTTAATTGTTCGTTTTTTATTGACTTCTTTACGTAGCGTTGTTAGAATGGCAATGAAAACAATATATCCCACATATATGCTAGAGGATTGGCTCTAGTGTCTCTACCCGACACCGTAAATGTTGGACTATGCGGGAAAGCAAGCACTTAGGAATATTGCGCTCGAGTTCACAGAGGGGGACTTGTCGCTTTCGTTGATCCTTGAGTAACTAGCTTTTCCACATATGTGTGTAGAGCTGACGTTATTTGGGGATTTTTTATTTGTCTAAAGGAGCGTATATAACATGAATCCGAAAATTGGTGTCATTATGGGAAGTTCTAGTGATTGGGAAACAATGAAGCATGCGTGTGACATTCTTGATGAGCTAGCAATTCCTTATGAAAAACGAGTAGTATCCGCACATCGTACTCCTGATTTAATGTTTGAGTATGCTGAAAGAGCACGCGAACGTGGTATCGAAGTAATTATTGCAGGTGCAGGTGGCGCAGCGCATTTACCAGGTATGGTTGCTGCGAAAACAACATTACCGGTCATTGGTGTACCGGTTCAATCTCGCGCATTAAACGGTTTAGATTCATTACTTTCAATTGTTCAAATGCCTGGTGGTGTACCGGTAGCAACAGTAGCAATTGGGAAAGCTGGAGCGACAAATGCCGGCTTGCTAGCAGCACAAATTTTATCAACGACAGACAAAGACATCACAGAAAAACTTGAAGCACGTCGTTTAGAAATGAAAGCAAAAGCAATGGAAAGTACAGGTGACCTACAGTGACGGCAACAATCTATCCAGGACAAACAATCGGCATTATCGGTGGAGGTCAGCTAGGTCGTATGATGGCATTAGCTGCAAAGGAAGCAGGATTTAAAATTGCTGTACTTGAACCTTCAATGGATTCTCCATGTGGCCAAGTCGCAGACATCCGCATCGTCGCACCATATGATGATGAGGCGGCACTTGAAGAATTAGCAGAAGTAAGTGATGTGATCACATACGAATTTGAAAACATCGATTACGAGGGATTAAAACGTTTAACTGAAATTGCTTATGTTCCACAAGGTGCAGAGCTTGTACGCACGACACAAGATCGTATTTTAGAGAAGGCTGCAATTACGGAAGCAGGCAGTCCTGTCGCATCGTATATTGTCGCTAATGATTACCAAGAACTTTTAGCGAAAGTCCAAGAAGTTGGGTATCCATGTGTAGTGAAAACAGCGCGTGGTGGCTATGATGGTAAAGGGCAGCAAACATTGAAATCAGCAGCAGATCTTGTTGGAGCAGAAGTATTATTTGAACACTCTGCCTGTGTTGCTGAAGCTTTCGTACCGTTTGTAATGGAAGTATCTGTTATCGTACAGCGTAATCCGCAAGGCGAAACGTATTGCTTACCAATGGGTGAAAATATACATGTCAATCACATCCTACACGAAACGATTGTACCGGCGCGTGTTGAGGCAAAAACACTTCAGCAAGCAGAAGAGGAAGCCATTAAAATTGCGGATGCACTGAACTTAATCGGTACACTAGCAGTTGAAATGTTCGTGCTAGAAGATGGCTCGATTGTCATTAACGAATTAGCGCCACGTCCTCATAACTCAGGGCATTATTCAATTGAAGCTTGCAACATTTCACAGTTCCATCAACATATTCGCGCGGTATGTGGCTGGCCACTTCGTAAGCCGAAGTTACATGCACCATCGATTATGGTCAATGTGTTAGGTCAACATGTCGTACCGGTGATTAATTCGATTGGGAAGTATCCTGATTGGTCGATTCATTTATACGGAAAATCAGAAGCAAAGAACAATCGTAAAATGGGACATGTTACAATAATGACGGATGATATTAATCATACCTTAGAGGAAATTAATCAATCTGCTATTTGGGCAGAATAAAAGGGAGAACATTATACAATGATTGCACGTTATACTCGTCCTGAAATGGGCGCCATTTGGACAGAACAAAACCGTTATCAAGCATGGCTTGAAGTTGAAATCTTAGCTTGTGAAGCATGGTCAGAGCTAGGTGTTATTCCTAAAGAAGACGTTCAAAAATTACGCGAGAATGCTTCATTCGATATCGAACGTATTTTAGAAATCGAAAAAGAAACACGTCATGACGTTGTAGCATTCACTCGTGCCGTTTCTGAAACATTAGGCGACGAACGTAAATGGGTACACTACGGCTTAACTTCTACAGACGTAGTTGATACAGCTCTTTCTTATCAAATTAAACAAGCAAATGAAATTATCCGTAAAGACATCCAAAACTTCATCGATATCATTGCTGCTAAAGCAAAAGAGCATAAGATGACTGTTTGCATGGGTCGTACACACGGTGTTCATGCAGAGCCAACAACTTTCGGTTTAAAACTAGCTTTATGGCATGAAGAAATGCTTCGTAACCAAGCGCGCTTTGAAGCGGCTGCTAAAACAATCGAAGCTGGTAAAATTTCAGGTGCGGTAGGTACATACGCAAATATCGATCCGTTCGTTGAAAAATTCGTATGTGAAAAATTAGGCCTAACAGCAGCGCCAATTTCTACACAAACACTTCAACGTGATCGTCATGCTGAATACTTCTCAGTGTTAGCATTAATCGCAACATCAATTGAAAAATTCGCTACGGAGGTTCGTGGTTTACAAAAATCAGAAACTCGTGAAGTAGAAGAAGGCTTCGCAAAAGGTCAAAAAGGCTCTTCAGCAATGCCTCATAAACGTAACCCAATCGGTTCTGAAAACATGGTAGGGATGGCTCGCCTAGTACGCGGTCACATGCTTACTGCTTACGAAAATGTTCCATTATGGCATGAGCGCGATATCTCTCACTCTTCAGCAGAGCGCGTAATCATTCCAGATACAACAATTGCAATCAACTACATGTTAAACCGTTTCGGTAACATCGTGAAAAACTTAACTGTGTTCCCAGAAAATATGAAACGCAATATGACACGTACATTCGGTCTAATCTACTCTCAACGTGTATTATTAGCACTTATCGAAAAAGGTCTTTCTCGTGAAGAAGCTTACGATACAGTACAACCGCTTACTGCACGTTCTTGGGATGAGCAAATTCAGTTCCGTCCATTAGTAGAAGAAAACGAAAAAATCTCTTCTCTACTTTCTGCAGAAGAAATTGACGATTGTTTCGATTATAACTACCACCTAAAAAATGTGGATATGATTTTCGATCGTCTTGGTCTTAACGATTAATACTTGCTTTAATAATGTCAGCACGCAGTGAGTGCGCTGACATTCTATTTTCAAAATTTTGATTATTCAATAAATTATTATCCTACGGGGGAATTTAAAGTGGAAAAAGGTCAACTTTTATACGAAGGTAAAGCAAAACGATTATATGCAACAGATACAGAAGACGTTTTATACGTTGAGTACAAAGATAGCGCAACAGCATTTAACGGTGAAAAGAAAGCTGAAATTGCTGGTAAGGGCGTACTAAACAATAGCATTACATCATTGATTTTCGACAAATTAAAAGCAGCTGGCATTGAGTCTCACTTTATCGAGAAACTAAACGATAATGATCAATTAGTTAAAAAAGTCGACATTATTCCAATTGAAGTTGTAGTCCGTAACATTGTAGCGGGTAGCCTTTCAAAACGTTTAGGCATCGAAGAGGGTACCGTCCTTCCTCGCACCATTGTCGAATACTACTACAAAGATGATGATTTAGGTGACCCAATCATCAACAACGAGCATATTGATATTTTAGGCATCGCATCAGAAGAAGAAGTTCAAGCCTTATATGAAAAAGCACAACAAGTGAATGATGTCATGGCCCCATTCTTCAAGGAAATCGGCGTAACATTAGTCGACTTCAAATTAGAGTTTGGTCGTGATGCACAAGGTAACGTATTATTAGCAGATGAAATTTCACCTGACACTTGCCGTCTTTGGGATACGGAAACGAATCAGCATTTAGATAAAGATGTATTCCGCCGTGGTTTAGGTGACTTAACAGAGGTTTATAAAATTATTCTTTCTCGTCTAGGAGGACAAGCTTAACATGAAAAAGGTCAAAGTATACGTAACATTACGCGAAAGTGTTTTAGATCCACAAGGCTCAGCAGTAATGGGCTCACTACACAACATGGGGTACGATGAAGTACAAGATGTACGCATCGGTAAATTCTTAGAATTACAGCTTGCTGACGCAGAACGCGATGTTGATACTGCAGTCAAAGAAATGTGTGAAAAATTACTAACGAATACAGTCATCGAAGACTACCGTTACGAAGTCGAGGAGGCTAACTAACATGAAATTCGCAGTACTCGTATTCCCTGGGTCGAACTGTGATTTAGACATGTATCACGCAATCAAGGACGAACTTGGCGAAGAAGCAGAATATGTTTGGCATGACGAAACAGATTTAAGCGCATATGATGGCATTTTAGTACCAGGTGGTTTCTCTTACGGTGACTACTTACGCTGCGGCGCAATGGCGAACCAATCAAATGTTATGAAAGAAGTAAAAAAAGCCGCTGAAGCTGGTAAGCCAGTACTAGGCGTTTGTAACGGATTCCAAATCTTAACGGAAGCGGGTCTTTTACCAGGTGCACTTCTACGTAACCGCGACTTGAAATTCATCTGCAAAACAGTGGAACTCAAAGTAGAAAATAACCATACATTATTTACAAATGGTTATAACAGCGATGAAGTGATCTCTATTCCAATCGCTCACGGTGAAGGAAATTACTACTGTGACGACGCGACATTAAAGCAATTACAAGACAATAATCAAATTGTCTTCACGTATAATGGTGAAAACCCAAATGGTAGTTTAGAAAACATCGCAGGTATCGTCAACGAACGCGGCAATGTGCTTGGTATGATGCCTCACCCAGAGCGCGCAGTAGACGAGCTTATCGGCGGTGCAGATGGTCTTAATTTATTCAAATCAATTGTAAAACAGTGGAGGGAATCAAATGTCAACTAAGCTTGAGCCAACAGCGGAGCAAATCAAAGAACAACAAATGTATGCAGATTTAGGTATGAGCGACAGCGAGTTTGCCCTTGTTGAAGAGATTTTAGGACGCTTACCAAACTGGACAGAACTTGGTCTGTTTTCAGTAATGTGGTCAGAACACTGCTCTTACAAAAACTCTAAGCCGGTTCTTCGTAAATTCCCAACAGAAGGTCCACAAGTATTACAAGGTCCTGGTGAAGGTGCCGGAATCGTTGATATCGGTGATAACCAAGCGGTTGTATTCAAAATGGAATCGCATAATCACCCATCAGCAATCGAGCCTTACCAAGGTGCTGCAACAGGCGTCGGCGGTATTATCCGTGACGTATTCTCAATGGGTGCACGCCCTGTTGCGATGTTAAACTCATTACGCTTTGGTGAACTAGATGCATCAAAACGTGTGAAGTATTTATTTGAAGAAGTTGTTGCTGGTATCGCAGGCTATGGGAACTGTATCGGGATTCCAACAGTAGGTGGCGAAATTCAATTCGACCCTTGCTACGAAGGAAATCCATTAGTTAATGCGATGTGTGTCGGCTTAATCGACCATGATGATATTCAAAAAGGTATCGCAGCGGGTGTTGGCAATACGGTAATGTACGTAGGTGCTAAAACAGGTCGTGACGGTATCCACGGTGCAACATTTGCATCGGAAGAACTAACAGAAACATCAGACGAAAATCGCCCAGCTGTTCAAGTGGGTGACCCATTCATGGAAAAACTGCTATTAGAAGCTTGTCTTGAATTAGTTAAGTTTGATAGCTTAGTTGGGATTCAAGATATGGGTGCCGCTGGTCTAACATCGTCTGCATCAGAAATGGCATCAAAAGCCGGCTCTGGTATTGAAATGAATTTAGACTTAGTGCCTCAACGTGAAACAGGTATGACAGCATATGAAATGATGCTATCAGAATCGCAAGAGCGTATGCTTGTTGTCGTGAAAAAGGGTGAAGAACAACCAATCGTTGATCTATTCGCAAAATACGGTCTTGATGCAGTATCTGTTGGTGTCGTAACAGATGATAAACAATTCCGCTTATTACATCACGGTGAGGTTGTAGCAGATGTTCCAGTTGATGCATTAGCAGAGGATGCACCTGTTTACCACAAACCATCAGCTGTTCCAGCTTACTACGAGGAATTCCAACAAATGGAAAATGAGGAGCCTCAAGTAGCAGATTATAAAGAAACATTACTAGCATTATTACAACAACCAACAATCGCTTCAAAAGAGTGGGTTTATGGTCAATATGATCATCAAGTACGTACATCAACTGTTGTGGCTCCTGGTAGTGATGCAGCCGTTATTCGTGTACGTGGTACAAATAAAGGATTAGCGATGACAACAGACTGTAACTCTCGCTATATTTATTTAGATCCTGAAGTGGGCGGTAAAATCGCTGTAGCAGAAGCAGCACGTAATATTATCGCATCAGGTGGTCAGCCACTTGCTATTACAGACTGCTTAAACTTCGGTAATCCAGAGAAGCCTGAAATCTTCTGGCAAATCGAAAAATCAGCAGACGGGATCTCAGATGCTTGTCGCGCATTAAACGCACCAGTTATCGGTGGGAATGTATCTCTTTACAACGAACGTAGTTCAGAAGCAATCTACCCAACACCAACAATTGGTATGGTTGGTTTAGTAGAGGACCTGGCACATGTAACAACACAAGAAGCGAAGCAAGCGGGCGATGTTGTATACGTTATCGGTGAAACAGCAACGGAATTCGGTGGCTCAGAGCTTCAAAAATTAACAAATGATGGTAAAGTATTTGGCTTAGCACCTGCGATTGATTTAGATGTAGAACATGCACATCAACAATCATTATTACAAGCAATCAAAGCGGGCGTTGTTCAATCTGCACATGATGTAGCAGAGGGCGGTTTAGCAGTAGCGTTTGCTGAAACAGTATTCGGTACACAACTTGGTGCAGAAGTAGAACTTACAGGCTCTGCAACGACTGCTTTATTCGCTGAATCACAATCACGCTTTGTTGTAACAGTTGCACAAGAAAAAGCAGCACGATTTGAAGAAATCGTTCCTGCTGCAAATAAAGTGGGGATCATTACGCCAAATGCTGATCTTGTGATTAAAGGAACAGATGGAACAACTTATGTAGAGGGCGCCGTAGCAGAATTCCATGACGCTTGGAGAGGAGCTATCACATGCTTGCTGAACTCAGAGGCTTAAACGAAGAATGTGGTGTGTTTGGTATTTGGAATAATCCAGATCCGGCACAATTAAGTTATTATGGGCTCCATGCTTTACAACATCGTGGGCAAGAGGGCGCTGGTATTGTCGTATCAGACCGTGAACGCTTACGTGCTGTAAAGGGTGAAGGGTTAGTTAACGATGTTTTTGACGAAGAAAAATTACGCGCTGTTGAAGGTACTGCTGCCATTGCACATGTTCGCTATGCGACAGCTGGTGGCAATGGTATTGAAAATGTTCAACCGTTATTATTCCACTCTTCGACAGGTAGCTTGTCGATTGCTCATAACGGGAACTTAGTAAACGCGAATCGTTTAAAAAAGCATCTTGAGCGTCAAGGAAGCATTTTCCATTCTAGTTCGGATACAGAAGTTGTCGCGCATTTAATTAAGCGCTCAACATTACTACCATTTAAAGAAAAAGTGAAAAGTGCATTGAATTTATTAATCGGTGCCTATTCATTTTTAGTGATGACAAAGGACGAAATGATTGTGGCACGTGACCCGCAAGGCTTACGTCCACTAGCATTAGGCAAGCTAGGTGAAGGCTATGTTGTCGCATCTGAAACATGCGCCTTTGATTTAATCGGTGCATCGTATGTGCGTGATGTCGAGCCGGGTGAATTATTAGTCATTAATGATGACGGTATTAAGTCGGAGCGCTTTGCAGTCGAAACGAATCGTGCGATGTGTGCGATGGAATATGTCTACTTAGCACGTCCGGACTCAGATATTGATGGCATTAACGTGCATATGGCACGCAAACGTATGGGGCGTCAATTAGCACGTGAATGTGCACATATCGAAGCGGATGTTGTAACAGGTGTGCCTGACTCAAGTATTTCCGCAGCGATTGGTTTTGCTGAAGAAAGTGGTCTGCCATATGAGCTAGGTTTAATTAAAAACCGCTATGTTGGTCGTACATTTATTCAACCAACACAGGAGCTACGTGAACGCGGTGTAAAAATGAAATTATCACCCGTTGTGCAAGTTGTTAAAGGCAAACGTGTTGTCATGGTCGATGACTCCATCGTACGTGGTACAACGTCTCGTCGTATTGTAACGATGCTAAAAGAAGCGGGCGCAGCAGAAGTACATGTTGTGATCAGTTCACCACCGATGTCGAATCCTTGCTACTACGGCATTGACACTTCATCAAGTGAGGAATTAATTGCTTCGACAAAAACAGTTGAAGAAATTCGCGACACAATTGGTGCGGATTCCTTAACATTTTTATCTCCTGAGGGCATGATTGAAGCGACAGAGCGTCCATTTGATGAACAAAATCGTGGTCTATGTCTTGCTTGCTTCACAGGTGAATATCCAACACAAATCTTTGCAGATACCGTACTACCACACGAAAAAGAGTTACAAAACTAAGGAGGAACTTATTGTGTCAAAAGCATATGAACAAGCTGGCGTAAATATCGAAGCTGGTTATGAAGCAGTACAACGTATGAAATCACATGTAGCCCGCACAGAACGTAAAGGCATTATGGGAACATTTGGGGGATTCGGAGGTATGTTTGATTTATCTTCGTTAAACTTAAAAGAACCTGTCTTAATTTCAGGTACTGACGGTGTTGGTACGAAATTAAAGCTCGCATTTATGGTCGATAAACATGACACAATTGGTGTAGATGCTGTGGCGATGTGCGTCAATGACATCGTTGCACAAGGTGCAGAGCCTCTTTATTTCTTAGACTATGTAGCGGTAGGTAAGGCAGTTCCTGCAAAAATCGAACAAATCGTTAAAGGTGTAGCCGATGGTTGTGTACAATCGGGTGCTGCATTAATCGGTGGTGAAACGGCTGAGATGCCAGGTCTATACGATGAGGATGAGTATGATTTAGCTGGTTTTGCAGTAGGGGCTTGTGAGAAGAAGGATATTGTAACAGGTGAGCGTATTGCTGAAGGTGATGTCTTAGTTGGGCTTGCATCAAGCGGTGTTCATTCAAACGGTTATTCATTAGTGCGTAAAATTGTTTTTGCGGATAAAGGCTATACACCGGAGCAAATCGTAGAAGGCTACGAAGATCTTGGTCCAATTGGTGAAGCATTATTAACACCAACGAAAATTTACGCGAAACCGGTTCTTGATATGTTAAAAGAGGCGGATGTGCATGGTATGGCACACGTAACAGGTGGCGGCTTCTATGAAAATCTTCCACGTATGATGCCAGAAGGTCTTGCGACAGAAGTAGAGCTTGGTTCATGGCCTGTGTTACCGATTTTTGATTTCTTAGCGGAGCAAGGCGAGCTAAAACAAAAAGATTTGTTCAACGTATTTAATATGGGGATTGGCTATGTGTTAGCAGTTCCTGCAGCGGACGTTGAAAAAGTAATTGCTGTAGCAGCGCGTCATGGCGAAAAAGCATACAAAATCGGTCAAGTGGTTGCAGGCGAAGGCGTTGTCTTCAAAGGCGAGCATGATGGGAGTCTTGCGTAATGAAGAGCATCGCAGTTTTTGCATCAGGTAGCGGCTCAAACTTTCAGGCGATTCAAGAGGGGATTGAGCGTGGTGACATCGATGCGACGATTAAGGTCGTTGTGACAGATAAGCCAGGTGCCTATGTGACAGAGCGAGCAGCAGCGAAAAATATCCCTGTATTAGCACTTAGTCCAAAAGCATATGACTCAAAGGAAGCGTATGAGCAGGCGATTTTAGCCGAGCTTCGTAAAAATGAAGTGGAGTTTTTAGTGCTAGCTGGCTATATGCGTCTGATTGGCGCTACATTACTTGAAGCCTATCCTAATCATATTATTAATATTCATCCATCACTTCTTCCTTCATTCCCAGGGAAAGATGCGATCGGGCAGGCGCTAGCACATGGTGTCAAAATCACTGGTGTGACCGTGCACTATGTAGATGCAGGAATGGATACAGGACGCATCATTATGCAGCGTGCCGTTGATGTAGTAGAAGGCAACCGCGAGGAAACGGAAGCGGCGATTCATGCGATTGAGCATCAATTATATACAGAAGTGTTAAAATATTTGTTCAATTCTAGTGAAAATCGTGTAAGATAGAATTATCAAAACTTTATTATATTAGTAGAGTAAAGTGTTTGTGCGTACAGGCACTTTATGATGCTAAATTGCTGTACATAATCTAAGGAGGAACTTATTGTGACGAAAAGAGCATTAATCAGTGTTTCTGATAAAACAGGCATTTTAGAATTTGCGAAGGAATTAGAAACATTAGGCTATGAAATTTTATCAACTGGTGGTACAAAAAAACATTTACAAGAAAATGGTGTAGCAGTAACGGCTGTCGACGAAGTAACAAACTTCCCAGAAATTCTTGGCGGTCGTGTAAAAACACTGAACCCATTAATCCATGGCGGTCTTCTTGCAAAATTTGATGACCCAGAACACCAAGCACAAATGGACGAACATGGCATCGCGCCAATCGAAATCGTTTGTGTAAATCTTTATCCATTCGTTGAAACGATTTCAAAACCAAACGTAGAATTTGCTGATGCAATCGAAAATATCGATATCGGTGGTCCTACAATGCTACGCTCAGCAGCGAAAAACCAAAAATATGTGTCTGTAATCGTTGATGCAACAGATTACCCGGCAGTATTAGCGGAATTAAAAGCAGACGGTCAAACAACACTTGAAACACGCCGTCGTTTAGCTGCAAAAGTATTCCGTCACACAGCGGCTTACGATTCATACATCTCAAACTACCTAACAGACTATGTAGGCGAAGAGTTCCCAGATCAATTAACACTAACATACGAATTAAAACAAACATTACGCTACGGTGAAAATCCTCACCAAAAAGCGGCATTCTATCAAAAACGTCTAGCTTCTGATTTCTCAGTAGCATATGCGGAGCAATTGCATGGGAAAGAACTTTCTTATAACAATATTCAAGATGCCAATGCAGCACTTCAAATTGTAAAAGAATTTACACAACCAGCAGCAGTTGCTGTGAAACATATGAACCCATGTGGCGTAGGTGTAGGTGAAACAATTGCGGAAGCATTCAACGAAGCATACGAAGCAGATTCAACATCAATCTTCGGTGGTATTGTCGCGCTTAACCGTGAAGTGGATGCACAAACAGCTGAAAAACTTGCGGGTATTTTCTTAGAAATTATCATTGCCCCTTCATTCTCACAAGAGGCGATTGAAAAGCTAACAGTGAAGAAAAACATTCGCTTACTAACCATTTCATTCGACCAAAATACAAAAGACAAATTCAATACAGTATCTGTTGAAGGTGGCTTACTAGTACAAGAGCCAGACCGCAACGGTTTTGACGAAGCAGATATTCAAGTAGTAACAGACCGCGAACCAACAGAAGCAGAATGGGCAGCACTAAAACTGGGCTGGTCTGTTGTGAAGCATGTGAAATCAAATGCAATCGTTGTAACTGACGATAAAATGACATTAGGTGTAGGTGCTGGTCAAATGAACCGCGTAGGCTCTGCGAAAATTGCTTTAGAGCAAGCAGGCGAAAAAGCAAAAGGTGCTGCATTAGCATCGGATGCATTCTTCCCAATGCCTGACACAGTAGAAGAAGCGATTAAAGCAGGCATTACAGCGATTATCCACCCAGGTGGTTCAAAACGTGATCAAGATTCAATCGACGTAGCAAACGCCGCAGGTATCACAATGGTAACGACTGGCATACGTCACTTTAAACACTAGAATTTACGGTATGACACAACTGAGAGGCTAGGATACACTTACTAATCTAAGGAAGGTGTTCCGGCCTCTTTTTTAAATCAAAGGAGGAAATGACACGTGAAAGTTCTTGTAATCGGAAGCGGTGGCCGCGAGCATGCCATTGCAAAACAATTTAATGATTCACCATCAGTTGAGGAAGTATTTGTAGCACCAGGAAATGATGGAATGAAAAATGATGCAACAGTTGTTGGTATTGCACAAAATGATTTCAAAGCATTGATTGAGTTTGTGAAGGCAAATGATGTGGTGCTAACATATGTTGGTCCAGAACAACCACTTGCAGAAGGAATTGTGGACGCATTTACAGCAGAGGACTTACGTATTTTTGGTCCAACACAGGCAGCCGCACAAATCGAGGGCTCTAAATCCTTTGCAAAGGAATTAATGGCAAAATACGATATCCCAACAGCCGCTTATGCGACGTTTACGGATGCAGAGGAAGCAGCGTTATATATTCAAAAACAGGGCGCGCCAATCGTCGTAAAAGCGGATGGTCTTGCGGCTGGTAAGGGCGTTATTGTAGCGATGACAGAACGTGAAGCTATTGAAGCGGTACGTGATATGATTGGCAATCAACGCTTTGGTGAATCTTCATCACGTGTTGTAATCGAAGAATTTTTAGACGGTGAAGAATTCTCATATATGTCCTTTGTA
>ERZ808028.1431-NODE-1431-length-14411-cov-14.360193_pt1 | contig 14411 bp, 16 predicted proteins | sample MGYA00380184_ERZ808028 | MGnify/ENA primary metagenome ERZ808028 (study PRJEB31490, sample SAMN06133397) | mouse gut metagenome | isolation source: J8_1 | host: mice | place: China: Chengdu | collected 2015-05 ...
CCCAAATGCCGAATTCGGCATTTGGGGTCATATGCCGAAAAAAAGGAAATGCCGAGGAATTGAAAAGATTCTATCGAAACAAGCATTGTGCGATAAATTCTCGGCATAACAAATGGCAAAGCCACATAGAACACCTTCTTTCTCGAATTATATGGGTTATCAAAAAGGCAAACGCCCCGGATGGTATCCGGAGGCGTTTGCCGTGGCTTGGGCGAATATCAGTATAAGCCAGCGAGTCTGCGCAGCACTTCATCATCAGAGGTATCCCAAATAGGAGCTTCATTGCCTGGAATGTTTTTTGGAGTGGCTTTCTCAATAGCTTTACGTTTCATTTCTGTATCAGCATACGCATAGATTCGAGTGGTTTCTTCTGAGGCGTGGCCGAGAAACTCGCTGAGAATAGACAAAGGCATACCTCCACGGTACAGGTGAATGGCTCGTGTATGGCGAAGCTGGTGCGGATGTACCCGTTCCGGAATGTCAGGGCAGATTTCACGTGCTGCTCTTCCATAGTTTTTTATGAAAAGCTGCACAGTATCCCGGGACATGGAATGACGCTCCCCATGAGAAATTGTGTAGAACAGGTAGTCATCCGGCTTTTTATGCTCTGGATGAAAAACCTTCAAATAATTCAACAGATGCTGGACTGTCGTCTTCATCAATGGGACTGCACGCGTCTTGTTTCCTTTCCCGGTAAGGTATACAAACGGAGCGTTTCCGGTCAGCGAAAGATCTTTCAAACAGAAGTCCAGAAGCTCCTGGCATCGTGCGGCAGTATCATACATCAGACACATAAAGCACTGGTTTCTAATTCCCACCCGCTTACTGGTATCAGGCTGCATAAGCAGCGTCTTCAGTCCTTCCTCGCTCAAAAAATCTACAATCTTAGCCGATGTTTTCTTTGTAGGGACACTACAAACATCAGCATAAACAGACGCCAGCGAGAAGTCCCTAATCCCCAGATATTTTGCAAAGGAACGAAATGCCATCAGCCGTTGGTTACATGTTCCGGGACTATTTTTTCGAGCCGCAGCCAACCAATCCACAAACCCAGACAGGGTATCCTTGTTAAGGTCGTTCAATGTCATTTGGTGTAATGAGAAATTGTGCTGTTCAAGCATATAGTCCAGGAACAAATTGAATGCGGTTTTGTAGGAACCAACTGTGTTTTTGCTGAAGCATTTCTGTTTCGGTAGGTATATATAGAAGAACCCGTTTATAGCTCTGACAAGGATCTCAGTTTCAGCATTCATGAGGCACCTCCGGGAGCAACTCCCCATAAGTGTCAAGATCCATACCAGACAACTCAGAAAAGAAGTCAGGAACCAAATGGATATAATAGGCGGTAGCTGAAAAATGGGCATGTCCCATATAGGTGCTCAGATAGGGAAGCAGGGCACCCAAATCCCGCTTCTCTTTCATCCAACGGTAGAGCCTGTGAGTCGCGAATGTGTGGCGAAAATCATAAGGCCTCGGCGTATGACCGGACGCCTCGCTAAGTCCGGCTTTGCTCCAGCACAGATGAAACACGGTACGCAGCCAATTTTTGGTGTATGCAGTACCCCTGAATCGTTGGCAGGGGAACAGATAGGGACTATTGGGAAACTCATACGTAGCGTAAGGAATGTATTTGGCGCAAATGTTTGTCATTTCTGGCGGCATAGCAACGATACGGTCTTTGTGTCCTTTCGATTCTGGGATAAAAATCGTACCCTCCGACAGATTCAAGTGTTCTTTTTGAATTAGACGGGCCTCGTGAGGGCGCAAACCGCAGGTGTACATCAGCCGGAAAATCACTGGTATTTGGAGATGCCGTATCCGGCATTTTGGCAGGATCGGCTGGGAATCAGCAGCTTGGAAAAAGCGTTTTAATTCTTCCGGCGAAAAAATGTGAGGGATATACCGCTGCGCTTCTACAGGGGCTAGCCCAGTCGGAATGACATATGCTCCCATTCCCGCATGGTTCATATACCGGGCCAGTTCTCTTACTGGAGCCAGTCTGTCCAAAAAACTGCTTGTCTTTTCTGTCGGTTTAATAACAGCCCATGCGTTTCCAATTTCAGGCGTAATCGTCTCCGCACTGGGAAATCCAGCCGCACAAAAACGGTCAAATACATGCAGAACCCGTTCGCTTTCCTTATATGGATACCCTACTGCGTGCTTTTGGGCGACCATCTGTTCAATATAGGGGCCAAGCCTACTGATATAGTCTCCACTCATTGCAGTTCCTCCCTTCCCATGGGGATCAGCTGCAAATCAAGCGCACATTCGGCAAGCCCAGGCTGGTGAACCGAGATATAGGGTCTGGTGGAATCCGTATTTTTTTGTCCAAGAACCTCCGTAATCATTTCAAGAGGAATTTCTGCCTCCAACATCCAGTTGGCAATTGCGCGTCTGAAACTGTGAAACCCTTTCCGCTCATCTGCCGGCAATTCAATCCCCGCCCGAATCGCATTCCTACGCACGATAGAGTAGGCAGACCACGTTTTCATCGGAAGATAAGGCTTCCTGACCCGCAGGAATATGATAGATTTTTCATGTGACTTTGGACGGGCGTACAAAATGTACTCTGCAATCGCATTTAGGACACTCATAGGTACAGGAAGAATCAGTTCCTGTGCGGTCTTGCTCTGGGTCAGATGAATTTCTCTCTTTTCCCAATCAATGTTTGTAAAAGTCAGTTTCAGAACGTCTATGCCCCGAAGCCCGGTGTGCATCGCCAACATCAAAATGGCGTAATCGCGTTTCCCGCATATGGTAGAGCGGTCAATACCAGAGATGATTGCTATGGCCTCTTCCCGCGTAAATCCGACATGGAGGTTTTTTCGGGTGGGTGCTTTGATTAAAAATGCATTGCCAAGATGGATTTCGGTAAGCCTGTTCTCGTGCAGATAAGCCCCAAACCCCCTCAAGATGGACAGGGCATCTCCTACTCGCTGGTAGCTTTCAGCAAGTTTCGGGATATAACCGATTATATCGGTCAGGGTAATACTTCGTATACTTTCATGTCCAAGGGAAGATGTGTACATCAAAAAATGTTTGATGATGGGCTTAATTCTCCGGATGGTGGTTTCTTTACAACCATTTTTCCGCTTCTGTTCTGCGTAATCTTCAAGCAAAGCGTAATACGAATCAGGAAGGCTGGTAATATACCATGGGGTCAGCGTCTGCCACTGATACGGTTCCCCTGCTGCAATATGTTCCATGATTGCCGCAATTTTCCGGACATCTTGAAATTTAACCGAATACACGGCACCTTGCTCGTACTGCTCTCGATACCAGGTTACGCAATCGTTGATACTCTTGGGAGAATACGTCTTAATCCCCTGCCGCTCATAGTATCTTCTGATAGGAATTACTCCGCAATACCAATATTGCTGGCAGGTTTTCTTGGCGTAGTCTTCCTGGAGTATGCAATCATACGCCTTTTGTGTCATATCCGTTATGGATATGGCTTTCTTTTTCGGCATGTTGTGTGCCTCCTTTCATGATCGCTTTTCAGCAAGATCATTACCATTATAGAGGCATCACTTTGTTATGCCGAGAATTATTTTACTTGATTTTGAAAGATCGTGTTTTTGTGAACTGTTTTATGCCATTTTCCGTTTTATTCGGCATAACTCTTTTTTCGGCATTTGGGGTCTACGTCCAGCATCAGGACTTTCTTTCCCTCCAGCGCAAGACCGGCTCCCAGGTTATAGACCGTCGTGCTTTTGCCAACTCCGCCCTTTTGATTTGCTACGCTTATCACTTTCGGTTTCGCCATTTTGGGGTTCCCTCCTTTCATAGATTTAGCCGCCTGCGGCGAAACAGACGGCTATGTACGGGCATAGAAAAAGCGCCGGTTTTCACACCAGCGCCTTTATCATAATATGTAAATTAGTGAAATGTGTTTGCCCGTTACCAAAAAACCTTGATTTCATACGGGTTTGCGGGAGTGTCGTTATGTGAAGCGGAGTCGTTTTTCGAACTAGTTTATCGAAAAGCGGCTCTGCTTTGCTCTATAACCGTTGCAATGACTGGATTTTCTGAAAATGTTGCCTGCAGTGCATTTCTGAAAATAAGAAAAAGCTGCAAAAAAATATTTATCCAGGTACGTTTTTTAGACACAGATTTTCTCATAAGCCTGTGTCTTTTTCTGCCCATAAAGTTCCTCAAATCGTACCGGCGATTTGTAGGCCAGCGTCTGATGGGGCCGTTGTTCGTTATAAAAGCGCACATACTCGTCCACACTTTTGCGAAAATTTGCCTCAGAGGAGTAGTCCCTTCGGTATGCTTCTTCGCGCTTAAACGAAGCGAAGAATGTTTCGGCTACTGCGTTGTCACAGGGACGGCCAGAGCGGGAGAAGGATTGCTTCACGCCGGCCTGATGAAGCAGCTTAAAAAAGGTATCAGAAGTATATTGTCCTCCACGATCACTGTGAAAAGTCAAATCTATGGGGTTACCACGCGCTTGGAACGCATCTTTGAATGTGGCTGTCACCAAATGAGTGCTGCATTTGCGGGAAACTCGGTATCCCACTACCCTTCGGGAAAATAAGTCTATAATAACACAGAGGTATACCGCATAGCCCTTAATCTTGAAATATGTGATGTCACTGGCCCATATCTCATTGGGACGTGTCACCCTGAATTCTTGGTTGACCAAATTGCGTTTCAAGTATTCCTGCCGACTCCGATAATTGCTTTTGGCGTTCTCGCGGATACTGATCAGATCAAGTTCCTGCATAATCTGCCTAATGCGCTTTTTCCCCACACGGATTCCGTTCTCAGCCAGTACGACCCGTATCTTTTCAGCTCCGAAACGTTGTTGACTGTCATCAAAAATCCGCTGTACTTGCAGCATGAGCTCCTGCTGTCTCTGCAAATACTCTGCTCGGTCGGCCTTACGGAAAATGTGGTTGTAGAATGTTCCGCAAGAGATATTTAGGGCTTCACACAGTTCATGAACACTATATTGCTCAAATTGTTCATGTAGCCTTGCCAGAATTTCAAGACGCTTACGGCGAGGCACATCATCAATGATATTGGACAGTCGAATGATTTGTAGAACGTGGTCTTGACGTTCGTATTGGCGGCAACGAGTCGAGTAATCTTTCGTATCATTTTGCTCTCCCGTCCACTGATACTCTTTGCGCCAGCGATAGAGAGTATTTAGGGATATATGGTACTTTTTACTAATTAATGCAAGCGGTGTGCCTGCGGCGCAAACGGCGGTGACTTGTTTCCTGAATTCTTCTGAATATTGTTTAGGCATTTAGTTTCATCTCCTTTGTGCAGATTATAGCAAAGAACACATTCAATAAAGCCCCTTTGCAATTAACAAAGCAAATTGAGAAATAATCGGTTGAAAAGAAATGATTTTTTTGGTATAATGCAACAAAAGCATTTTGATTTATCGAAAAAGGACAGGTGGTTTAATAATTGCCTCCGAATTAGAAAGTCTGCTTTGATAATATGTAAGGAGAATGGAAATGAAAATAGTCTTTTTACAATTAAGTGATCTTCACTTACAAGATAATAAAGGGGCACATCCAGCAAAAATCCAGGCCGTAGTTAATTCTCTTGCTACCTACGCACCATTCGAGGGAATAGTAATCGTTCTTTCAGGCGATATTGCAGCAACTGGAGAATATAATCAATATAAGACTGCGTCTACTTTTTTAGGACGTTTAGTGCCCACACTAAAAGATCAATACTCAATAAGTGAGAAAAATGCTAAGATTCTAATTGTTCCTGGTAATCACGACATTAACTGGGGTGGAAAACCACGGCTGGATTCTGCGACAATTCGCGCATTTACTGATACAGAAAAAGAAAAGCATCTACAATGCGAAATTTCATGTATGAGAGAATACTTTTCTTTTTCAAATGGGAATAAATGTTTTTTTACAGCTCATATAGAATTTGGACAGCTGATTACGCGAAAAATTTTACATTTCGATGGTAAATATAGAATTGAAGCAAACCTAATCAACACTGCACCTTTTTCTTGTGATTCAGATGACGGCCTACACTATTTACCCGAAGATGCAATACAGTCGCTAACAAAAGCGTCTGAGGCAGATATATCCATTGTAGTAATGCACCACTCCCCCGATTGGTTCGAATTTTCGCAGAAGAAAGAGTTGGAAGGTATTGTAGCTCAAAGATGTTCCCTCGCTTTCTATGGTCATGAACATCTTCCAGGAGCCCAAAATGTCCTTTATGATAATGGAAGCCGCATCGTTAAGCAAGCTGGTGGTGCATGGTGGCAAAGTTCGGCCCCCATGTTTTCTGAGTATTATGCAGCGCTATTTGATACGGAAAGCAGAAAATACTCTTTGAACAAATTTAGCTGGAACGCTGACCGCTTAACTTTTGTTAGTTCATCAAGGCAAGATCATATTCTAATGGCAAAACCTTTATGTGGTACAAAATTGATTTATCGTGAAGATTATATAGCTACTGTGATGGACGATACTAAAAATACCATTTCACAGGATATTTCTGACTATTTTATTTTCCCTACGCTTCGATTTAATGCCTCAAAAGAGTATTCAAAAGGACAAACCGCAACTAAAATAGAAGACTTCATCTCATTTATAAAAGCGAACAAATATGTCGCTATAATGGGAGGAAGTAATTCAGGAAAAACAACACTCTTAAAAATGCTATTTAAGGAATTGCGCTCTCAGTATGTCGTTCTATATTGCGGAACAGATGACATTACCGGAAGAAGTCAAGAAAATATTCTCAAAGAACTTGTTCAAAACACATTCGGTGATGATTCTTATTCCCTATTTCAGTCTGTTACGCCAGAAAAAAAGGCCATAATTATTGATGACATACATAGAATCGCCCCGAAGCATCTCAACAAATTTTTGCGAGGAATTGAAGACACATTTGGAATAATAGTTGTGGCATCCGAAGAAACTTCTCAGTTTGATATAGTACAATTGGTGAAGGACAATATTAAAGCCAATAAGGAGTTTAGAAAAGCAACTATTACTCGGTTATATGCAGATAAGCGCTTGGCTCTTATCAAAAAAATTGTTTTACTCAAAACCAATAATAATGAGGCTCAGGCAATTGGAATTACCAGGATTCTTGACCAATGTTTAAATTCATATAAACTGGCATTTCGAACTGACATTGATTTTGTTGTTCAATTTGCAAACTATTACTGTGAGCATATTGGTGAATTGGACAAGTCAGATGCATCGGTTTTCAGCAAAGTATTTGAGGCATCTATTGAAAAATCAATAGTTCCCCATCTTGTAGCCCGCCGAGAAAATTCAAACGACATTATTGTGGCTCTTAGCGAAGTTGCTTACTATATTCACTTTAACAAAGAATACCCTATTAGTGCAGTACATATCAATGAAGTAATAGAAGCCTACTGCCAGTATTATGACAATCGTTATCTTACGTCTGAGAGATTCATTGAAATCACAGTAAATGCTGGCCTTTTACTAAGAATGTCGAGTGGGTATGAGTATCGACTCGAAAGCAAAAATCACCTTGCATATTTTGTAGCGAAAGCACTTAATCGCAAATTTCACGATACAGGAAATACAGCGGATTTAGAAACAATTGTTAGACAGTCTTGTTTTAGTATCAATGGAGATATTTTACTCTTTATGACCTACATTTCCGATAATGTGAACATTCCCCGACTCCTTCTTGAACAAGCAGTATCCTATGTTTCCGAATGGAGCGAGTTTGATATTTCTCACAATAGCATCAAATACTTGAAATCCATACCAACTAAAAAGCTAACCCCACCTAAGGATAACGAAAAAGATGAAGAAATTCGGGAACAAGCAATTGCCGAAGAAGATCACGATGCACCCATCGAAACGTTAGACATTTATGATTACGATGAAACAAAAATTGATGAATTGAACAACCAACTGATTAGAGCGCTTCTGCAACTTAAAATTATTGCAAGGAATTTTTCTGCTTTTATAAGTATCCTCCCCGCTCCAGCAAAGAAGGACTATGTTTTAGCCATATATCAACTTCCAAATAAAATATTCAACCAGTGGTCCGAGTCTATAGATAATAGTATTGATGGTTTAGTTGAAGAAATCATTACTTGGCAAGAAGATCCGAGTTTTGAAGGAAAAAATTTGTCACGAGAGGATATTTTGCGCTTTTTCCAAGATATTTCTTTGGATATGTTACTGAATTTGTATTATTTAGTTTCTTCTTATGGCGCAAATGAAAATACTGTCGATTATCTCGCACAGCAAGACTATATTATCCAGTCGACCAATTATCGAATTGAACGGATGATGTTTTTGGAAAAAGTTGATGACTATCAGGCCGTAATCAGAGAGTCAGAAGCCCTTTATGATAAGCATGATAGTGGTATGACTAACAACTTAGTGTTAGCAATTCTGCGCCACATGCTAATTCACTCAGACAAAATTTTAGACCGCGAGAAAAGACGAATATCGAGTACATACTTCTCCCCCCATGTGCAGACAAAAATACTAATGGATCGACAAAAGGCAAAAAAAGAAAATGGGATATAGATGCCATGCTGGTCCTGCCCCAGCTGGTCGTTTTGTCAGATCGAGATAACGACCTAACTCGATCTACGTTTAAGCATGTCATCTCGCCACGCTGATGGCATCATATCCCTTACAAAATTATATTCCACCTAAAGCGTTATCTATACATCAAGTCGGGTTCTCTCTTTGTTAGGTTTAGTCGAATTCATTGAAAGAGACATCTGTATATGAGTATGAAAAAAGCACCAGTTGTTACACCAGCGCCTTTGTCAGATATGTTTCATGAGTGAAATGTGCTTGTCTGTTACCCAAAAACCTTGATTTCATGCGGGTTTGTGGGACTGTCGTTATGAATACTCGTACCAGGGTGTTTTTCCACCCTATTGGGAGTCTATCTTTTTTTCCTCACCGCCGCCACTTAATTACATTTTTTCCTCGCCGTTTTCTTACATTTTATCACTGGCGATGACAGTCGCTCCAGGCCCCGATGATGCTTTGCACTTCCTCCGCCTTTTCAGCGGCGGTGTTCACCGCCATGGCTACCACAGCGGCCACATCGTCTTCGTTCCTGGCCGTGCTGGCATCCACCAGTTTGCCCACGGCCTCCACCTGGCGGTGCTTGCTCTCCGCCTGGTTGGCCGCGTCTACCACGGACTGCTCCAACCCCAGGCTGGGCTCCTTAGCTGCCCTCATCCGTTCCAGCAGATCTGCCAGCTCTTTTCGTGCCTCCTGCTCGGCATTTTCCAGCTTTTCCAGGGTGTTCAGCGCGTTTTTCTCCCCGCCGATGTCGGACAGCAGGCTGTCCAGCTCCCTGGCGGTGTGGGCCACAAACTCGGACGCCGCCTCATAGGCGGGCAGCTCCCGGCCCTCGCACACCGCTTTCAGCGTGGGGTAGTCCTCGCTTTGGGTGATGTACTCCAAAATCGGGCCATTGAACTTCCGGGCGGCTGTAGACAGAAAATCATTGTCGTTCTTCCTGGGCATTAGAGAGTAAAAGGACTGGAACACGTCCCAGGACAGGGCCGGGAAGGAGGGCAGCTTTTGGGCCGCCTCCTGCTCGGTTTGCTCCAAACTGTCGTCCCCATCCCGCAGGTCGGCATAGATGCTGTCCTCCAGCTTGGTGGAACGCAGCACCCGGTAGGTGGCAGGCCTCTCCCCGGTCGGTTCCATAGCCGCCCAGGGAGAACGCAGTACATCTTCAATGGTTCGGTAGTGGCCGCGCATTACGCATCCCCACCTTTCTGATGTTCCTTCATCCACCGCTGTAGGACGTAGACAGCCTGGGCATGGTCATAGCTCAGCTCAGGAAACTCCTGCTGAAGATAGGGCGCCGCACCGTACATATTGGTGACGCCAGATTCCCGCAGGGTGTCTAAGTAGTCAAAATATTTCTTCATTGTGCTTTTCCTCCAAAAAGCGAGACGAAGCGGAATCGTTCTGTTCCCGCTTCGTCTCTAAAATTCTATATCCCTTGCGTTCAGCAAAAGAATGTGATTTCGTCCACGCAGAAATGTTCCTTCCATTTCCGGCAAATCAAGAAAAACTGGGCCGAGATAACATCCAGCAGCTCATTCAGATCATTCTGTGGAATCCTGCTCCGATTATTGGCCACAATGCACTGGCCAGAGCTGGTCAGCCAAACCTTCGTTGCGTTTGGCGAAGGTTTTCCCTTGATGATGTGGACATAGATCGGCTCCCCATTTTCATTGGACCAAAAGAATACCAGGTAACCGCCCACACGAAACAAGTCAGGCACAGTGTATCCCTCCCTGCGCCGCGTAGCGGTAAAGCAAGTGGGCGTTGTGGCGCAGAAATTCATCAAACAGCGACAGCTCATCAGGCCGGAAGCCCTCGTTGAATTTCCACTCATAGCTTGGCAGGACACACCGGGCCGAAACAAAGCCGTCCTCCGTGGGCCGCTCAAAATGCACCTCTACCAACTGCACGCCCTCATGCTCCATGATATGGGAATGGGTGATCTCGGTATCGTCAGCCAACGTGATATAAGGGTACATCATAGCGATATCCCGTCCTTCGTTTTCATTTAAGATAGCTATAGTTTATCAGTTCGCAGGCAAAATAGCAACTGTCAAAATCGGGCCATGCGGGCGGGAGGGTCGCCCCTCCCGCCGCTGTTCCTCAGAACGGCAGATCGCCGTCGTCATCCGCCATGTCAGCGAAGCCGTTGTCAGAGCCGGCGCCGAAATCACCAGGCAGCTGGAAATCGTCATCCTTTCCGGCCTTGCCCCCAGTGCTGCCGCCGTCCTTGGGCTTGCTGTCGCCAAAGTATACGCTGGACGCCAGAATCTCCGCGCTGCGGCGCTTGTTCCCCTCCTTGTCCGTCCAGTCCCGGAGCTGGAGCCTGCCCTCCACCACAGCCATACGGCCTTTGGCGAGGTACTTGCTCACAAACTCGCCGGTGGAGCGCCATGCCACACAGTCAATGAAATCGGTGACGCGCTCACCGGTCTCCTTGTTCTTGAAGTCCCGGTCCACCGCCACGGTGAAGCTGGCCACGGCCGTGCCGGCCTGGGTGTGCCGCAGTTCCGGGTCTCGGGTCAGACGGCCCATCATTACGATGTGGTTCAACATGATTTTATCCTCCTATCATTTTATTGCAGCGCCGCCAGCTGCTCCAGCGGCGTGTAGGTAAAGCCCACCGCCTCGTGGGCTTTCCTGCTGATCTGTTCCATGTCCACCAAAAGCCCCTCCGTCAGCGTCTTTTCACTGTCCGATTGGACAGACGCCGCCAGCTTTTGCTGTTCGCCATACAGCCGTACCAACTCGCCCCGCAGCTTGATGAGGGCCTTGCTGCCCGCGTTGGGCTTGCCTGCGTCGGCACGATTGGCGTCAAACTCCGCCTGTACGTCCGTGGCCATAGCCCGGATGCTGTTCACCTTGTCCTGCATGGGGTTGACGCACATGCGCTCCAGCACAGTTTCCACACCGGGCCGGTCCCCCGGCTTCTGCCAGAGGTAGTTTTTCAGGGCCAGCAGATCCTGGGACTCCACCTGACTGTGGCCGGACAGCCACGCCTTGGCCTGGACGATGGGGTAGTAGTTGAGGTATTTGCGGTCGGATACCGGGATGCCGTCCTTCCGAAGCTGGCACAGGATATCGTCAGCCAGCTCGTTCACAGCGTCGGGCACCGGGATCGCCGCCACTTCCTTCTGCATCTGCTCCAGCTCATCCAGAGTGATGGATGCGGCGATCTGTCCGGCGCGCCCCGCCTGCTTGTCCGCCAGCACCGCCAGCCGCTTGGCGCGGTCTGAGATGTTGTCTGTCACCACCTTCAGCTCCAGCCGGTCATAGAGGGCCTCCAGGATCTTCTCCTGGGGATCGTTGAAGTTAGGGATCTCGTTGGAGGCAGCGAAAAAGGAGATGGTGGGTATAGGATAAGTACGGCCCTCGTTGGTGTACTTGCGCTCGTTGAGGGCAGTGAGCAAAGAGTTCAGAACCCCGTCATTGCACTTGAAAATTTCGTCCACAAACACAATGTCCGCCTCCGGGATTTTCCCTGCGGTGTTCACAGAGGGCTCGCCGGAGTGAAGTGCCGCCAGGGCCGCCCGGTAAGTTTCCAGCTTTTCAGTGTACTTACGCAGGCTTTCAAAGACCTCCGGCGTGTCCTTCCGACCGGGTAGCCCGTCTATCAGGCTTCTCAGATCAAACCGAAGATTTTTATAAACGTCATCGCCGCTCACAACGGACTCCGGCACGCTGCCGGGGAGCAGGCTGGACAGGTCGATGCGCCCGAAAAGCTGTTCCTCATCGGTCTGCTTGGACAGCAGGCGCTCAAATTGCCGGGTCCCGGTGATCCGGGCGCGGAACTGGTTGATGGCGTAGCTCTTGGCCTGGCCAGGCGCGCCCAGGATGAACAGGTTCTTTCGGGTGAGCAGGGCGATGGCGATGGCCTCCACCAGCTCCTCCCGCTCCGCCACCTGGCTGTTCACATCGGCCATCACGGCCAGCATACGGTCACGCAGGGACTGTGTATTTTGATTTGGCATGGTTTTACCCCTTTCAATCCTTTGATAATTCCAGAGATTTTTCATACTCCGCATAGCAAAGCGGACAGGACAAATTGCGCCTGGGATGGTATCCTGCCGTTTGCAGGAGCGCCACATACAACAGAGCGTCCCGCTCACTTTGGAAAGCCTCCGTTTTTACCGCGCAGCCGCAGAAAACACAGTGTTCCAGAACTACTTCACAAGATGTGACGCCAGGTTCTTGTTGAATTTCATAACGGCAGGCCATTTCCCGCAGCCCGTCATCCGGCATATGGAACAGCGCCGCGAACCGCTCCCCGAAATCCTTCGTCCTGCTTTTCAAGTCGGTGTTTTCCGCCCGCGCCTTGGTCAGCTGGAGGCGCAGAAACCGGGTGTCCTGACCGGCATTTTCACCCAACTCTTCCGCGTCCGCCCATTCGCTTTTCCGGTCAATGAAATTCCGCGCCATGAAGCGAGACAGCCGGCGGCAAAACCCTTGCAATGCCGCGCGCAGACGGTACATCATCACAGCCATCCTCCGCTTACGCCGCGCTCAGCTGCTGATACAGCCTGCTGCCCTCCCGAATAGCGTCGAGGGAAATGATGTTTCCTCCACGGAACTCCTTCGGAGCGCCGGTGATGCCGGTCAGTCGGCGGACCTCCTTGCAGTTGAGCAGCTCATATTTCAGCTGTGCGTAGATACGTTTTTTCAGAGAACCCTTGGCCGGGTCGTAGGTGTCCACACAACGGATCAGCCGGATGGCCAACTGCTGGTACACATCGTCCCGTTCAAGGTGTGCGGCCTGGATCAGCGTCCAGTTCTGCCGGATCACGGTGTCGATGCAGTGGAGGTGCTCCTCCACCACGCGGTTGCGAAGTTCATAGGAAATATTGTTTTTCATTTTAAAAACTCCTTGTATTTTGGGGGCCTGTGCGCGGGGCGCAGGCCCAATTTTTTTGCCGGCCATTCGTGTGCCCTGTGTCAAGCCGCGATGACCCGGTATTTCAGCGCCAGCTCACCCCTGACGCTTTTGTCAAAGACGAGCTCCCGCCCGGTGCAGGGGTCGATCTTCCTGCGCCGGTCACGGATCAGGTACTCATAGCCCTTGCTTCCCCTGTGGCGGCGGGCGTTCTGCCGCCCGGCGCCGCTGGAAAAGCTCCGAAAAAAGCCCACCATGCTCCAATATCCGGCGTTCGGAGATTGGGCCGCATTGCGGTCCCAGCCGTCCATGGCCTCCTGTTCGTCCTCCGTGGCCGGGCGAAACCCGCCGTTGTAGACGGAGAGGATATCGCCATCCAGCTCAAATCGAGCAGACCGCTCCACCCGCAGCTGGGACGTTTTCTGATTGGGATCGTTCAGTCCTTCCGTGGTGTTGAGTGCCAGGTCAAAGCCATAGCTGCGCACGGCGGCGATGCGGCGGGGGCCCCGCAGCCAGGGCGCAAAGCCAGACGTTTCCCCGTTGCGCCAGAGCAGCTCCAGGAAAACGGGCCGCTCCTGCGCCATTCGCTTAAATTCGTTCAGCGTCATATTCAGCTTCCTTTCTTTAAACTCTTTGGTGCTTTTTCAACGATCTTCCAGCAGAAATTCAAAATTACTCCCGCAGGCAGGGCCTTAAATTTCTCCTGCCGCTCCGGGGAAAGGGCGCTATACACCTGACAGACCACATTCGCCGTCACAGTGTCCAGCCAGGTCCAGCCCTTCTCGTTTTCAAAAGGAGCGCACAGGTCGTACTGTCCGGGCGTTTCCGCGCTGGGACGTATCATGCGCAGGCCCCCGGATCGCACGATCTCGCAGCACTCCAAAAACGTCAGGCCATTCCTCGTTCCAGGCTCACACATGGCTTCCGGCCTCCCCGGCGTCCTTTTGCTCCATCTGCCGCCGGTATTCTGACTCCAATTCTTGGGCCGGCGTATAGCGGTGCAG
>ERZ808028.1432-NODE-1432-length-14395-cov-4.763584_pt1 | contig 14395 bp, 10 predicted proteins | sample MGYA00380184_ERZ808028 | MGnify/ENA primary metagenome ERZ808028 (study PRJEB31490, sample SAMN06133397) | mouse gut metagenome | isolation source: J8_1 | host: mice | place: China: Chengdu | collected 2015-05 ...
AACCGAATTTATTGTGATTACATCTTGCTTGTTCAGTTTTCAAGGTTCATTTCGTTTGCCGTTATCTTAACGACTTACTTATTATATCATTATATCTTTTTGTTTGTCAACAACTTTTTTAAAAAGTTTTTAATGTTTTTTTCAGAAGTTGTTAAGCAACTATTAGATAATAACAAATCTGATTAACGTGTGTCAATCATTTTTTTATGTCTTATGTTTTTCAAGACAAGAAATATTATATGTCATAAAAAACAATTATGCAATAGTTTTTTATGATTTTTTTATTTTTTTCTTCACCAATGAAAAAAACATTGTTATATGATAGATAAAGAGGTGATTTCATTGGGTTTTAACGTTAAAACAACTCCCTTTTCATACGAAAATTCTATCATTTCATTACCACAGCAACATACTATAGAAGAAAGTGCCTGCGCTACCCTATTAACAATTGATGGCAATGCGACAAAGATGACGGGATTTTTAACTACACTTATAGAAGGAATTGCGCAGTGCTGTGTATTTCCTTTTACAAAAGCGACAATTGCCATTCAGTTATTTGATACATTGATTCCTGTTATTACACTGCTACCTGGACGCGCAAATAAGTTGCTTCTACAAATTGATCAGCAAACACTCTATACAATTGGACGTACTTCATTTGTCATTCGGGATGCACAACATAATCACGATGCTGCATTTTCTACTGAAGTCGAGCATGCTGCATCCGCTTTAAAGCAGCAACAAAAAAACGAAGCTCCAAAAGATATGCCCACCATACTACAACAACATTATGATTTTTCACGATTAACACCGTTTATTACTACATGGTCTATTGCTTATATGCCACGTGAAAAAGCATTGAATTTCTTAACAATTATTGAGGACTGCTGTATATTTTTATCAGCATCCTTCAAAACCTTCGTCAAGATTCCATCATTAGCCCTTCATTCTGGGCTAAAAGGTGCGAATGGCTTCTTTGATACTGCGACGCAAACGATTGGTCTTTACTATAAATATGACCGTCCCGAGCAAATGAAGCTTGCCTTTTTCCATGAATACGGTCATCTCATTGATTTACATCAAAAACATGATGAGGTCTATGCATATAAAAGACAGCAGCTTTATGAACAGCTACAAGCATCGGAAACATTACAACAAATTTCATCTAATACACAGCTTCCAGAGGATTATCGAAAGTATTTACTTTCTATAGAAGAAGTTATAGCTCGATTATTTGAAGGCTATGCATTTTATAAAATGACTGGCAATGTAAGCACTAAAGAATTTGCATTCACATTACCGGAGTTCCTTCTATATGAAGAACTTTTCACAAATTAAAAGAGGCTGGGACATACGTATAAAAACAACCGTTTATATGAGCATAAGAAAAACCGGAATCGTACTGTAGCACGGTTCCGGTTTTTCGTTGCGAACGCTAAAAAAGAAAAATGACGTGTTTTGTCCAAGCTTCTTTTCTTATAGTTGCTGGTGCTTACATGTCACCGCTTAATTTCACTAAAATTTTAGCCTGAGATTTATCGTTCGTTAATGCCTCAAAGCCTTTTTCAACAATATCATCTAATTCAATTTGTGAAGTAATAATGCCTTGCGGTTGTAATTGGCCGGTGCCCATTAAATCAACCGTTTGCTGGAATGAAGTTGGCGTGTAGGCAATCGTTGAAGTCAACTTCACACCTGTATTTGTTAATTGCATTGGATTCCATTCAATTGGACGCGCAAAGATCGATACAATCACTACTGTTCCACGAGGGCGCGTCACTTCAATCGCTGATTTGAATGTTGGGGCAACGCCTGCTACTTCAAAAGTGACGTCCACACCCGCTGGCGCATATTGTTTTACCGCTTCTACCGGATCTACCTCAGCAGAATTAAAAATGGCTGTAGCACCTAATTCTTTCGCCATTTGTAAACGTGTTTCTGATAAATCAAAGACGATAATATTACTTGCACCTGCTGCTTTTGCGGCAATCACCGTTAATAAACCAATTGGACCTGCGCCAAATACAGCCACATTGTCACCAAATAAGAGATTTCCTTCTTTTACTGCTTGCACAGCTACTGCAGTTGGTTCTACAAGTGCCGCATCTTGTAATGATAAGGTATCAGGCAATTTATAAATGTTATGCTCAGGTGCATTCGCAAATGCTGCAAAGCCTCCATCACCATGTAAGCCAATAAAGCTGAAGCCATCATAGCAATCTACGTCTTCTGGTTTATTTCCGTGGGTAATTGTTGGATTCACAACAACACGGTCTCCTACTTTATAGTTCGTAACGTTTTTCCCCACTTTTTCGATAACACCTGAAAACTCATGCCCCATAATAATTGGCGCTACTTCACCTGTTAATTCATCGGGTTTATCAACCGGGACAAATACGGGCCCTTCTTGGTATTCATGTAAATCAGAGCCACAAATACCCGCCCAAGCGACACGTACAGTTACTTCGTTATCCTGTAATGCCTTTAATTCTTTTTCTTCAACGCGAATATCTTTCTCGCCATGCCATACTGCTGCTTTCATATTCCTTCGCCTCCAAATAAATTAATTTTATCGTGCATTGTCGTAACCGGTTATACAACTGTATTATCGTTCAATGCACATAAAATTTCAATGCTCAGCCACTTTTACGCTATATCAATATGGCATACAATATATGCCTTTTTTGAATGAAAATGATTGTTGTCGATTGCATTCGTTTTTCTCGCTATTACACTGTGATATGCTTATTTAAACGAGGTGAAAATATGGCGATTAAACGATTAGCTGTCACAGGATACAAACCACAGGAGCTAGGTATTTTCAATGATTCACATCCTGGATTGGCTGTGATTAAAAAAGCTTTAAAGGACCGATTGCTGCCATTAATAGAAGATGGGCTTGAATGGGTGCTTGTTAGCGGCCAACTTGGTGTTGAAACATGGGTCGTCGAGGTTGTATGGGAACTTCAAGAAGTGTTTCCCAACTTACAATATGGTGTGATGATTCCGTTTTTAGACCAAGAAAAAAATTGGAACGAGCAAAAAAAGCTTCATTATAATGACATAATGGCAAAGGCTGATTTCACAACAGCAATTACCAATCGTCCTTATGAAGCACCATGGCAATTTGTTGAGAAAAATAAATTTTTCGTCCTGCATTCAGATGCATTTTTAATTTTATATGATGAAGAGCAGGATGGTTCACCAAAATATGTGAAGCAGCTTGTAAAAACTTATATCGATAAACATAACGCGGACTACGAGCTGTTGACGATTGATGCCTATGACTTGCAAGTTGTGGCTGAAGAAGAACAGCAGCGTATGTGGGAGCAGCAGGAAAAAGATTCTTTTGAATAAAAAAAGAGACGGGACATACGTATAAAAACAACCGTTCCTAGAAGCATAAAAAACCGGAATCGCGCTGTGGCGTGATTCCGGTTTTTCGTTACGAACGCTAGAAAAGGAACATGACGTGTTTTGTCCCAGTCTCTTTCTATCTAACCGCGACCTGCTTGGAAGTCCGGATATTTCGTCATACCACCATCTACAAATAACGTAATCCCCGTTACATAACGCGCCTGCTCAGATGCTAGGAAAGCTGCACAGTTTGCAACGTCTTCTGGCTCGCCGATAAAGCCCATCGGCACCATGCTCTCCACATCTGCACGCTGCTCTGGATCTGCAAATTTCTCCGCGTTTATCGGTGTATCAATGGCACCAGGCCCGATGCTGTTTACGCGAATGCCTTTTGGCGCATATTCAAGTGCAAGGGTCTCTGTCATCAGCTTAATACCGCCTTTTGATGCTGCATAGTGTACAAATAAAGGCCACGGAATCATTTCATGAACCGATGACATATTAATAACGCTTCCTTTAATGTCATGTTCAACGAAGTATTTAATAGCTTCGCGACTTCCTAAAAATGCCCCTGTTAAATTCGTTCCAATAACGCGATTCCAGTCCTCTAGTGGCATCTCATGTGATGGCACAGGGTTTTCGATTCCTGCATTATTCACCATGACATCAAGTGTCCCTAATTCTTTAATCGTCGTCTGTACGAAATTCACAACATCTTCTTCTTTTTGTACATCGCCACCGAAGATAATGGCTTTGACACCATGAGATTCTAGCTCTGCCTTTACTTCTTGCGCCTCTGCTTCGTCTTTATAGTAGTTAATCGCGACATTCGCACCTTCTTTCGCAAAACGAAGTGCCATTGCACGACCTAGACCTGTTGAGCCACCTGTGATTGCTACTACCTTACCTTTTAAATCTTCATACATCAAAAAACGCCTCCTAATTTATGAAAATAAATTTCGTGTTCATATACTATATTCCCGGAAACTAGCGACAAACAACATGTTCATTAATAAAAGGTTAAAATTGTAAAAAGAAAATATTTTTCATCATCATACCATAAAAAAAGAGACGAAGGAATTCTTTCCCTCGTCTCTTTCTTCTATACTGTTAAGCCTCTTTTTCAGAGAACTTTGTTGATTGTTTACGTGGATTCACTGCATCTAACTCCTGCTGCGCCTCCATAGATAATGATTCTCTTTTCCAAGGAATCATATTGAATACAATATTTAAAATGATAGCCGTTAAACTACCCGCTACAATGCCGTTACTTGTAATTAGTTGAAGCACACTCGGTAAAACTTTGAATATTTCTGGTAAAACCGTTACGCCTAAACCCATACCTAATGAGCAAGCGACGATCATCGCATTTCCTTCATTTTTACCGATAGCAACTGCTAGCATTTTAACACCTTGTGACATTACTGTACCGAACATGACAATCATTGCCCCGCCTAGAACAGCCGTTGGAATGATTGTTGCGAGTGCAGCGATTTTTGGTAAGAAGCCAAGTGCTACAAGCATAACGCCTGTCACAACGATAACCGCGCGATTTTTCACGCCTGTCATTTGCATCAGACCAACATTTTGAGAAAACGCTGTGTATGGGAATGAGTTGAAGATACCACCAATAATTGATGCTAACCCTTCAGAGCGATACCCGCGTGCTAATGCTTTTGAGTCGATTGGCGTTTTTGTCATATTGCTAAGCGCAAAGTAAGAGCCTGTAGATTCGACTAATGACACGATGGCGACGAGCGTCATCGTTAAGATTGGTACAAGATTAAATTCTGGTGTCGCGAAGTAGAACGGCTTCACCATATGTAGCCATGAAGCATTTGCTACATTCGTAAAGTCAACTTTGCCCATAAATGAGGCAATGACTGTTCCAACGACTAAGCCAATTAAGATGGCAATTGAACGTACAAAACCTGTAGAGAAGCGATAAATTAACACAATCAGAAGCATTGTTGTAAATGCTAAAATAACATTTTCAGCTGATGCAAAGTCTTTCGCACCTTGACCACCGGCAGCATTATTAAATGCTACTGGAATCAATGTTAACCCAATAATCGTTACAACAGAGCCCGTTACGATTGGTGGGAAAAATTTTACTAACTTTCCGAAGAAACCTGAAATCAATACAACGATTAAACCAGATGCGATAACAGCACCGTAAATTGAGCCTAAGCCAAATTCATTGCCGATACCGATGATCGGTGTAACGGCTGTAAACGTACAACCTAAAACGAGTGGTAACCCAATTCCGAATACTTTACCGCGCATTACTTGAAGTAATGTCGCAACGCCGCACATCAGAATATCGATTGAAATTAAATACGTCATTTGCGTGGCGTTAAAGCCTAGTGCGCCCCCGATAATCATCGGTACTAAAATCGCACCCGCATACATTGCAAGTAAATGTTGAATCCCTAATGTCGCAAGTTTTGCCTTGTTCATTGTCCTAATTGCCTCCTAAGCAAATGTTACTGTGCCATTTTCCAATGAAGAAACAATTGCTAATGAATCAACGCGATATCCTTGTTCACGAAGTGCTTTACCACCTGGTTGGAATCCTTTTTCAATTACGATTCCGATGCCGGCAACCTTCGCCCCTGCTTGGTTGGCAACGTCAAGTAAGCCCTTCGCTGCTTCTCCGTTCGCTAAGAAATCATCGATGATTAATAGTGTGTCTTCTTTATCTAAAAAGTCTTTAGAAACTGAAATGGTGTTCGTTACTTTTTTTGTGAATGAATAAACATCCGCAGTGTAAAGGTTGTCTTGTAATGTAACTGATTTACGTTTGCGGCCGAATACAACAGGTACGCCTAAGATTAAGCCAGCCATTACTGCTGGTGCGATACCTGATGCTTCTAATGTTAAAATTCTTGTAATGCCTGCATCTTTATATAAGTCAGCAAATTCTTGGCCCATTGCTTGCATTAATGCTGGGTCAATTTGGTGATTTAAAAATGAATCCACTTTTAATACGTCCTCTGATAAAACTTTACCTTTTGCTAAAATTGCTTGTTCTAATGCTTTCACGATGAAAGGCTCCCTTCGAATGTTCACTTTTTAAAATAAAAAAACTCGACGCACACTACCCTAATCGTAATTCTACGAGTAGGGCAATATACATCGAGTATTAAGTCGAATATAAAACGAAATAAACGTTTTGGATAATTGCCTCTCATAGTCAATTCATTTACGGCGAATTGGTAGAAACTCGTGGGCCATATCCCCACTATTATATGAGTAAGTTGTTTATTATTTAAAAGAAATAATGTACAAAGTATATCACTCTACTTCTTAAAATCAATACACGTTTAAGAATTTTATTTATTTTGAATATTATGAAAATAAACTAATTTCTTAACATTCTTTTGCTCATGCACGTTTTTTTAGCTGTTTCACGAACATTTTTCTCATTTTTGTATATAACGTCAATTTTATGATATGAAAAGTTTTTCGTTTTATATCGTTTTACGAACAAAAAAAGAGCCGCAATGCGACTCTTTTTTTTAGCTACTGACGATGATCCGTTTCTAAATCAACATCTTGTAGTTTGTATACTTTTGTTTTGTGTTTCACTTTATAGCCAATCCATAATAGTAAGAAAATCGGTACACTAATGTATGAAACCGTCATTCCTACCCAGTCGATGTCGCCACCCATAAAGTCTTGAACTTGGCCGACTAAAATAATCGCACATAAAATAAAGGCGAAAATCGGACCAAACGGGTACCAGCCAGAACGATATGGTAAATCATTTAAATCTTTTCCTTGTGCGATATATGCGCGACGGAAGCGGTAATGACTTGCGGCCATCCCAATCCAAGCGATAAAGCCACACATACCAGATGAAGATAATAACCACATATATACTTCACCTGTGCCGAAGAATGATGTTAGGAACGCTAGGCAGGCTACTAATACCGTTAATACTAATGCAGCTACTGGCACGCCTTTACGGTTTAATTTTAAGAAGATTTTTGGCGCTAAGCCGTCTTTTGCTAACTGCCATAATGTACGTGATGATGCGTATAAGCCAGAGTTACCTGCTGATAAAATCGCTGTTAACACAACCGCATTCATTAATGTTGCCGCAAACGCAATACCCGCATTTTCAAATACTAATGTGAATGGGCTAATCGCTACATTGTCATCAGCATTCACTAAGCGAGGGTCTGTGTAAGGTAATAATAAACCAATCGCGAATAACGCTAGAATATAGAATAATAAAATACGCCAGAAAATAGATTTCACGGCTTTTGGAATTGTTTTTTCAGGATCTTTTGCTTCACCAGCAGTCGCACCAAGTAATTCTGTCCCTTGGAATGAGAACCCTGCTGCTAGGAAAATACCTAGTATTGCGAAGAAACCACCGTGGAATGGACCGTCACCTTCAAAGAAGTTTGTGAAGCCAACCGGCGCTTTCCCACCGATAATACCAAAGATCATTAAGAATGATACGATTAAGAAAATGATGATCGTTGCGACTTTAATAAACGCAAACCAATATTCACTTTCACCAAATGTGTTTACTGATAAATAGTTCAGTAAGAAAATAATAATAAGGAATGCAGCACTCCAAATATATGAAGGTGTATCTGGGAACCAATATTTCATAACAAGTGCTACGGCCGCTACTTCTGCCGCGATTGTTACTGCCCAGTTATACCAATAGTTCCAACCTAATGCGAATCCAAGTGATGGATCAATAAAACGTGTTGCGTATGTGCTCGTAGATGATACTGGCATGTAAGCCGACATTTCACCAAGGCCGGTCATTAAGAAGTACACCATCACACCAATTAAGGCATAAGCTAAAAGTGCGCCACCAGGACCTGCCTGTGCAATCGAGTTCCCACTTGCTAGTAATAAACCTGTCCCAATCGTACCACCAAGCGAAATCATCGTGATATGGCGCGATTTAAGACCACGGCTCAACTCGAGCTGTTCTGTATTGTTGCTCATAAAAAATTTCCTCTTTTCCTATTGCGTATCAAGGTCTAACAGTGGTTTTTCTGAATAAAAAAACCCATTCTAGAACTTTCTCTAAAATGGGTTGTATGTATACAGTAGTCCCACCAAACTTAGATTAAAGATAGCTCAACACGTTGTTACGTGACAGTTCTGCACCTATTAAGCGACAGCCCCAGCATTCAAATGATAAAAGCATTTGAAATACTTCGGCAAACGTTCCTTTCTCATTTTGTCAGTAATGCTTTCTCATCTCGAAAATGATACTAATAACGTTCGCGACCTCTACCTCACCTTTTTTGCTGGATGAGGCATTGCAATATTCTTTTTAATACTCGTTTCATTCTAATATAAAACACAATTCACTTCAAGACTTAATTGACATTAAAACTTATGTAATCCTCTAATAATTTGTTTCTATACTTTACTTGTCGAACCTGTTACGCTTAGTTCAATTCAGGAATAGGAGGAGGAATATGGAACAATCACATTTTGAAACTTCACGCAAATGGACGAAGGCGACCTGGTTATTCGTACTAGGCATCGTTTGTATTTCCTTTACGATGCGCTCCCCGATAACATCAGTCGGCCCAATTGTCGAAATTTTACGTGATAACCTACATATTTCAAATGTTATAGCAGGCTTCATTACGACGATTCCGCTTCTAGCATTTGCCGTCGTCTCACCAATCGTTCCAAAGGTATCTCGCCGAATTGGCATCGAGCGCACTTTATTTATTGCGATGTTCATTTTAGCAATCGGTGTTATTTTACGCTCGCTTGGCAGTAGCACGATGCTCTACATCGGCACAGTGCTAATCGGTATCGGTATTGCATTTAGTAATGTATTGATGCCAAGCATCATTAAGCTTCGCTTCCCGCTTCAAATCGGGCTACTGACAGCCATTTTTACCGTTTCGATGAATGTAACAGCAAGTCTAGCAGCAGGTGTAAGCTATCCAATCGCAACCACAGCACTTGGCTGGCAAGGCACGCTATCCATTTGGCTTGTTTTTATCATTATTGCGATTATCGTGTGGCTACCACAAACGAAAAAGACGGATCATGTAAATGCAGCCAATCTTTCAGGTAAGCCACCGAAAAAGAAAATTTGGCAATATCCACTGACATGGGCTTTGACCTTTGCGATGGGCTTTCAGTCATTTTTATTTTATACGACCGTCGCATGGGTTCCGGCAATGCTTACCGAGCAAGGAATGAGCGCGAGTGCATCGGGTGCAATGTTCTCTGTACTACAATTTTCACAAATTCCGATGACCTTTATCATTCCCATTTTAGCAGGCCGTACACGCGACCAGCGCCCACTTGTTGTGATGTTTTCACTGTTTTATTTAATCGGTTTTGGTGGTCTCTTACTTGAATGGACGAGCCTCACATGGTTGTGGATGATTTTTCTAGGGCTTGCGGGTGGTGCATCGTTTGGTATTTGTATGATGTTCTTCTCTGTTCGGGCACGTAACGCCTACGAGGCAGCGGAGCTATCTGGCTTCGGGCAATCCATCGGTTATTTATTAGCCGCAACCGGTCCGGTATTATACGGCTTCGTACATGATTACGCTGGTGGCTTCCATAGCGCGAACTTTGTTTACTTAGCCGTTGCGATTATTTTATTCTTCTTCTCCTATGCGAGCGCGAAAGATCGGTATGTAACAAATGATTAATACATGCGGTGTGACGTTTAAATGTCACACCATTTTTTATTTCGAATCATTTATATAAAAAGCCACATCCTGCTAGAAAGCGTCTTTTGCATACGACTTATTTTTTAATAAGTGTCAGCGCTATGTCTATGAACCTAGTGAAACGCTAATCATTTGTCCAAATAGCATTTCATATCAAATAATTATGTTTTTTTCGGTTGATACGTACAATAACTTTGTACAGCATCTTATCAAAACCGGACAAAGAAGGGTCGTTTTCAGCCCATTTTTCACGAGTTCGGGTCTATTTTCGGCCTCTAACGGTTCTCTTTCACTTAGAAAAAACGTGCTGCATGGCGCATTTTTGATTTGTTTCAATAAATGACATGCTAGACTGATCAAATCCGAGTTTTCGTGCAAAAACAACCCTCGGAGAGCCTGAAAGCACCTGTTTTTGCCGAAAACAACCGAAAACGGGCCTTTTTCATATCTTAAAAATAATAAACATCTATGAAAAAATCGCAAATAAAAATTTTCGTTGACAGCTTTCTGCATGATGCTTATTAAAACTCTCTTTTTACGTACGAAAATAGACGTAGTTTGGCACTTATTTAGAAATATGTCGTAGCCAAAACCCGCTCCTTGAAGCAATCAATGATTTCTGACAGTGCATAAAAAAATGAGACTGGGGCAAAACACGTCATGTTCTTTTTTTAGCGTTCGCAACGAAAAACCGGAACCGCGCCACCGCGCGATTCCGGTTTTTCTTATGCTCATATGAGAGGTGATTTCTACACGTATGTCAAAGCCTCATTTCGTTATTTCACAAAGGCTTGTTCATTTTTCATAAAGGCATCCTGTACCATGTAGTAGGATGGCTTCAGACGATAAATCGAGTTCGGCTGCTCCCAGTTTGCCCATGCATATTGTTTGAACGGACTAATCGTATTGCCTTTTTTTGCTGGCAACGTTTGAACAACTTTGTCCTCATCATTCATAAAGGCAACACCTACGTGAATGCCGTCTACCTTTTCACGTGCCATATAATCCGGCTTATCAATATCACCAATTACTTCCTTCAAACTTGGGTCTGAGAAACTCATGAGCAACCACGGCACACGTAGTTCAATAAAATGCTCTTCTTCATTTATATTAAAATCGACAAGAGAATTATAGTCTTCTGCTTCAGGGTTCGCATTGCCTTCAAGTAATTTACCCGTTTCATACCCAACGAATGGGATTTTTTCTTTCGTTGTTGGGATGTTTAATTCATTGCTTAGTACATAATTAATTTTCGTAAAATTTCCTGTATTTTTTTCAGGATGATACGTAATATTTTCTGGATCGTATTTGCCGTAATACAGTGCATAAATATCATACTGTGTATCGACAAGTAGACGAGCATTTTTCGCTGATTTTAACGGCGCGATAAACTCGAGTCCATTTTCAGTTTTCAGCTTATAGTTATTAATCTTTGTATTACCTTGCGTCTGCTTCGTATCAAGCATGAGCATCGGATACCCCTTCGCATCAGCACTCATTTGAATTTTATAATACACATAGCGCTCATCATGCTGCATCATGAGTGACTTGATTGGCCCACTTGACTCATACATGGTCTTTGCGCCTTCCCAGTCACGATCATCCCCATCGACCTTCACCTTTAATACATCAAAGCTCAGTAAGCCAAATTGCTGCTCACTCGTCTGTGCATTTGACCAAAATGGACGACGATCTGGGTCATCTAAATCCATCGTATTCCACGTCCGCTTAAACCATTCATCCTGCCAGGTAAAGATTAAGCCGCCCATCATATCCTCATGTAAAATATCCTCGAATAAATGAACGAGTGTCTCGCCCTGTGCAGTTTCAGACATATGCCCCTGATTCCAACCATTGACGTTATTATGCGTTTTTCCTCGTGATGATGGAATCCCAAACTCTGCGATTAACACCGGCATATCATGTGCTGCATGTAAATCCTTCAAATACGCTGCGTAGTTATTTTTCTTGCCACGAAAATCGACATAATCATTGTATTGGTAATTCAGCGATTCAGGATAATACGGATACACATGATAGCTTGCGAATTGCTGTGTTTTCGTTACGTCCCCTTTTAAATGAATAACATTCGGATTGACGGATACTAAGTCCTCCTCTGGATCAGGCTCCTCAGGATGCTCCAATAGATCTGTCGTCACCCAGTTTGTGAAGCTTAGTGGACGAACCCAGTTATACTTATCTTTTTCATATTTTGCGACATAATCTAGATTTTCAGCAATCCAATGTTCAAATGGCGATGCACCCTTTGTATATACATATGTGCCTTTATAGTCGCCAACTGCTTTGTTTTTCTTATTCGTTGACTTCACCATCACTGGGTCCCACTCAATGCCAAGCACCCAACCGATGACATACTCTGACACATCGGCTGTATAGGCCCCTGTTGCATGACCCTTTTTATAAGCAATCATTTCATTGCCATGAAGAATATTGACGATGTGGCGAATTTCATCACGGAATTCCGTTGTCGCCTGCTTGTCAAAGACATTACCCTTATGAACAATTCGTTCCTCATCAATCCACGTACCATGCAACAAATAAAGCTTTTGTTCGTGTGCTTCGTTATAACGCTTCAATGCATTATAAAACCCTGGTGGTTGCACCGTATAAACACGCATCGTATTGGAACCAAGCTTACCAATATCTTGGAACCATTTATAATATTCATTTTCCGTAATCGCTGCTTGTCCAGGGAACGTACCGGGTTTTCCCATCCCTACATTGACGCCTTGAATTTTCATTGACTGCCATTTTCCATTCACTTGCACCTGCATATCATTGTCATGAATGCGCGACACATATTGAACTTCCTTTGGTTTTTTGAGGGCCGCTACCTTTTTATTTTTTTGTGCGGTCGTTTGGGCGAGTACCTTTTTCATCATCGGTACATATGCATCCCAGTAGAAGCCCGTTTCCTTACTAAAATGACTAATCCAACTATTCAATGTCTCCACACCAAGGAATTGATAGTAATTCGGCACAGACGGTGTTACATTGAATTGCCCCGCAAAGTAATACGCTGTCGCATTGTTCATCGTCATTTTATTAACAGCGACAAATTTTGTTGGCACACCATGTTCTTTCATTAACTGCTTCCCTGAATCCGTTAAATCCCAGTGGAAGTTTGCGAGTGTCGCTTCTGCTGATTCACTTTCAACAATATCAAACCAGCCATTAAATGCGACGGACTCTGTTAAATCAAATGCTTTTTGACCCGCTTCGGTGTACTTCACCGTAAGTTTACTAGCCACATCCTTGTCATCCTTGAGAATAAAGTATTTCTCTTGTTCCTCATTCACAAGCACAAAGCCAGCGCCACTATACGGCCAATTCTTTTCGTTCTTTAACCAACTCGGCATATCCGGATTGTCGAGTGATAATTCATTAAAATGACGGCCAATCCAGCCAGATGAATGAATGCCAAGTACACTGCTCATATGCTCACGTACCTCGGTCGTTGTTGGCGATGCGAGTGTATTAAATTCCGTTACAAGCGTAACCGCCTTATCATCTTCAAGACGTTTAAAAACCGCATCCCATTCATCCATCGTCAGCCCACCATCGAGCTTTTTCGGCTTAGCCTGTCCTTGCTTCTCCTCATAGACACCATATGTATCTGCAATATAAATCAGATTCGTATCGTCATAAGATGTCGGGAGTTTCCCTACAGGCTGGTCCTGCTCAGGGTGATAGCCAAAGTAATCTGTTAGGGCATACGGTTCTCCCTTATCATTTACATATTTCTCTGCTTTTAATAGCCAGTTTAAACCCTGATGCTCTTGATATTCCGTCGTTGCAACTGTTTTATCGATAATCGCAATCGAGAGTTTTTGGTCACTTTTCAATTGCCAGCCCCCAAAAATTACAAGTAAAAGCGCTATGGCCGCACCAAAAATAATCAGTAATTTTTTCATCGTCGCATCCCCTTATAAGCCTTTTCGAACCATTTCGCCCCAGCTACTTTTACCGCGAGCATAATTCCACAAGCCGAGTAGACGGAACCATAATGTACATGGTTTATACCAAAAGATTTCAGTGATGGCTAAGACGAATAAGCGCCAAATATCTTTTACTGATATGTAACGCTTCATTAGCCATGACTCCATAATGACAGATACCATCGAAAATAGTGCGCCATTGATAACGAATAATAAGAGTAATAACAACGCAAACTCTAAATACACACCACCTGTGAAAAAGGCGAAAATCACATATAAGTAGCCCGCAAATTCAATAATCGGTCCTAAGCATTCGTTGAACTACCCCCACTTAGCCGTTCTTCGAACGTTGCTTGAAGTGGGAGATTCCTACGAACAGTGCTTGCTTGTTTC
>ERZ808028.1433-NODE-1433-length-14394-cov-16.397639_pt1 | contig 14394 bp, 14 predicted proteins | sample MGYA00380184_ERZ808028 | MGnify/ENA primary metagenome ERZ808028 (study PRJEB31490, sample SAMN06133397) | mouse gut metagenome | isolation source: J8_1 | host: mice | place: China: Chengdu | collected 2015-05 ...
CGCCGAGAAACTGGGCATTGGCCGCCGCACGGTGGAGCGCCAGGTGCAGATCGCCAAAAACTTGACCTCTGAGGCAAAGGACATCCTCCGCGGAGCGGATACGCCGGTCACCCGGAAGCAGGCCCTGGCCCTCTCCCGGCTGGAGCCGGCCCCCCAGGCGGAGGCCGCCGCCCTGCTGGCCGCCGGGGAGATCCAGTCGGTAGAGGAGTACGCGCCCCCCGTCAGGGCAGGGCCTGTCCCGCAATCCGGCCCTGCCCTGACCCCGGATGCCTTGGCCGCTGAAGCGTCACAGTTCGCCCAGGTGCTCCGGCGAACAGCTGAACGGTGTTGCTCAGAGATCTTTGCCTGTCTGACGCCCGTGCAGGTCAACGCCTTCCGGCGACAGATGACCGTTGCCCGGGACGCCGTTGAGAAATTTGAAAAAATACTGGAGATGATCCCGAAATGAGAAGCAATCGACCCACCCGCAGCCCCTTCGACAGCACCGCCATTGACCGCCTGCGCCGCATGGGGCTGGCCGCGGCGGACGGCTCCGTGGAGCGGGACGCCATGGCGGTGTTCTGCTGTATCTTCGCCGGGCAGTTCTATGATGACCTGTGTGACTACCACCAGGATGACACCCAAGCGGTCAAGGCCGCTGTCATCCCCCTGGTGGATGGCGCGGATACCGGCGATCCCCAGGGAAAGTTCCTGATGATCTGCCTGCAATACGACAGCATCTACCGCTCCCTGCCCGACCCGGTTTGGTGGCTCAGCGGCAGCCCGGCCTTTGCCGAGACCTTCGCGGACGGCTTTCTGGCCCACCTGAAGCGCCTGAACGAAAGCGAGGGGTGTACGCCATGAACCAGGACAACGCGATTTACCTTGTCCCGGTTTCTCTGCGGGAGGCCAACGAGTTTCTGGAACAGCACAGCCGCCAGTACCGGCCCATGCACGGCTGTAAATTCTCTGTAGGATGCGCCATGGACGGGGAGCTGGTGGGCGCGGCCATCGTGGGCCGCTGCCGGGACGACGCTCAGGCGGTGCAGATTGACCGAATTTACACCACCGGGGGCCGTGCCGCCTACGGGATGCTCTACGGTGCGGCGGCCCGGGCGGCTCAGGCCCTGGGATACTGGCGGATCATAGCCTTCCTGCGGTCAGACAGGCCGGATTCTGCGCTGCGGGCGGCGGGATGGGCCCGCGCTGATCCCGTGGAGGGCAGCGGAACACGGCTCTCCAATATTCTGCGCTATGAACGGCGGCTGATGGCGCGCCGCCGCTGGAGGGAGTGAGAACATGAAGGGTATCAAGGTCTACACGCCTCCCGAGCGGGCGGCCCCCGTGGCCCGGTTCATCGACAGCCTGGAGCCCCGGCTGCGGGAGAAGCTGATCCGCCAGCTCATTGTCCTGCCCAGCACTCCGCGGGCCAGCCTCCGGGAGCCCCACTTCAAGCACTTCACCCTGGAGCGGTACCGGGAGCTCTATGAGCTGCGGGAGCGGGGCAAAGCGCTGGTGCGGGTCATTTTCACCATCCGGCCCAACGGGGAGGTCATCCTGCTCCATGCCTTTGTGAAACGGTAGAGCCGGGACACCATGCAGGCCCTGGAGCAGTCGCTGAACATCTTGGCCCGGCTGCGGGAGCGGCCGGAGCTGGCGGTGGAGTACATCGTGAAGGAGGAAGCACTGTGAATTTGCATACGCCCATTCGCGGGCCCCCCACCGGGCAGGCCCGGATATCCCAGCACCCAATTTGACGAAAGGAGTTTTGTACCCAATGAAAAAGATTTGCCTTTGCCTGCTACTGACGGCGGCGCTGACCATGAGCGCCAGCGCCCTGGAGGTGCCCACCAATACGGTGGTGAGGAACCTCAACGGTAGCCAGCAGCTGGTCAAGACCTATACCGTTTCCCCCAAGGTGGACGCCCAGACGCTGATCGAGGAGCCCTTCCAAATGGAGGGCTATTTTTATACCTACGCGAACATCGTAAAGGAGGAAAACCGGGTGGCCGAACGGCAGACCCACACCGAGACGGTGACGGTGGAGACGGCCAAGAAGAACCTGGACGTGATCCTGGAGCAGTTGGCCCCTACCATGGAGTATGACGACGGCACTTGGTCCGGCACCCTGGCTCTGGATCACACCAGCATCAACACACAGGCGGTGGGCTATACCACTGGCAGCAGCACGATGACCGCCACCAAAACCATCGGCCCCCTGGACCGCAACGATATGTCCTATGTTCCGGCCACCACGGTGAAAAACGGGGTGACGCTGAACCTGTCCAACGTGGAATGGCAGGTCATCGGCACCGACGTGGTGGGGGATGTGATGGCCCCCCGCTCTTATCAGGCGGTGGCTACCTACAGCGGTAAAAGCTACTACAAAGTTGCCACCGGATATGTCACCACCGCCAACTATGTGGGTGAAATCACCCACGAGGGGGTGGAGAGCGTCACCTATCGGGTAACGTACCTGGGTGAGGAGCGCCAACCGGGGCCCAGTCCTGCTCCCGAGGAGGGACAACCCAACCTGTTCCAGCGGGCGGTTTCCTCCCCCAACCTTCTGCGCAATGTGCTGGGGGGCGCGGGCGTCATTACGGCGGTGGTGCTGACAGTGCTGCTGGTTCTGTCCCGCCTGGAGGTCAAATCGCTGCGGGCAGGGAACGGTGAGTCGGACGATGAACAGGAGGAAGACGACACATGAACAAGATGAGAAACTTGTTGGGGCTGGCCCTGGCGGCGGGGGCGGCGTTGTCCCTAACGGCCCCGGCCTTCGCGTCGGATTACAGCTTTACCACCACCGCGCCCCAGGATTACTACGGCAGCACCAGCTATGAGGATATCTACGGCGCCCAGTACAACTACGGCGGCAGGAACGCCGTGGACTATGATCTGCCCGAGCTGGAATACGGCCGGTTCAGCACCACCATGACCGGGGTGATGGAGCGTACCATCCTGCCCGGGCTCCAGGGAGCTGTGTCCACCACGGACGGTTCCGGCGTCTATGGGGTTGGCGGTGGCGGCCCTCTCACGGAGCTGGTCATCGACGGAGATGGCGGCCCCGGTTCGGGCGTCAGCCCTGCTCCGCCCGGCATCCAGCAGCCCGGCTACACCAGCGTGTCCGGCATGGTTCGGGCGGATGGCAGCATCGGCACAGTGAATATCCCCAAGCTGGGCATCAGCGTGCCGGTTTGGGAGGGCGAGACCACCACCAGCATGGCCAAGGGGCTGGGACACTACAGCTCCACCTCCGGCTGGGCCGGCAACATCGGGGTGTGTGGGCACAACCGGGGCGCCAAATATAACATCGGCGCTATCAAAAACCTGGTGGCCGGCGATATCATCACCTATACCACCATCTACGGCACCCGCACCTACCAAGTGACGATGGTGAAGATCATTGCCAACACTGACTGGAGCTATCTCCAGGGTACGGCGGACAACCGCATCACCATCACCACCTGCTTGGAGAACCAGCCCGCAAAAAGAATTTGCATGCAAGCGGTAGAGAAAAGTTCCTGAATCCGGCCAAATACAGGAAATTTGAGGAGGTGAGAACGCAAAATCAATTTATCGGCGCAGGGAATTCAAATAATCCTTTGACAATTATACCGCATGGGATTATGCTCAAATCAGAAAGAAATGAAAGGAGCATTTTATCATGAGGAAAAGGATTATTACACTGCTTTTAGGGATGGTATTGGGCATGGCTTTGCTCAGTGGGGGGTATGCGGCGGTATCTACGGTTTTGACCGCTACACCCAGCAGTCAGACAATTTACATTGACGGCCAGCAGGTGACCATGACCGCCTACCTGATCGGCGGCAGCAACTATGTGAGGCTTCGGGACATCGGTGAGGCTGTGGGCTTCAACGTCTACTGGGATGGGACAGTGCGAATTGAGAGCGATAAGCCCTATACCGGCGTGGCGCCGGGAAATACGGCACCCGTTCCCACCCAGCAGCCTTCCGGCACCGTGACCATCCCCACAGACGGCTCCCGGTACGTCCCCAAAAATGGTGACAAGATCGCCTGTGATGATGGCTCTGTTTACGCCGTGACCGACGCCAGTGGCTATGACGCGAATATGTTCGCCGAGGGTCCTCTGGGTCCCCTGCCCACTGCCGCCTGTGATTGGAGCAGCTTCCCTGCCATGGTCCTGCCCCAAGCGGAGGCCCGCCACTTCTCCCTGCCGGACGGCGAGTACCTGTTCCTGCGCAACCTCTATGAGACCCGCCGGATGCAGTACACCCTGATGAATCTGGCCGGGACCCACCCGGACACCAGCCAGGGCGGGCGGCTCCGCTACGGTTCCAAGGGGACTCCCTATGTCTCCATCAGCCTCACCATCCCGGACGACCTCACCGCCCACTCCTTCTGGCCCTGGCGGGAGAGCGAGCTGTCCAACAACTTCAACTCCTGCCCGCCGGGGAAATACTTTGTGGAAGCCTGGGATGTGTTCAAAAACGGCAAATTCCTTTATACCGAATACAAGATCGCAACAGCTATCTAAAACTTCAAAAACCACTGACTAAGGGAGCGCTGGCCGGCGCCCCCTTTCATTTTAGGAGGTATTCATGAAAAAACGACTTTTATCCCTGCTGCTGGCCCTGGTTATGGCGCTGGGAATGCTCCCTGCCACCATTTCCCCCGCCTCCGCCGCCTCCACCCCGGAGGAGGCCCTGGGCGAGATCAACATCTACAACAGCGGCGTGACCCTGGACTACCTGTGCGTCAACGGCCGCGTGAAAAAGCAGCCCTACGACTATTACCTCTATACCAATTCCAAGGGGGAGCAGGTGGAGATCCCGGTGTACTGCGTCAACCCCACCATCTATGGCGTCCCCGAGACGGTGGGCCCCGGCCAGAGCATCAAGTACATCGCCAACGAGAAATCCAAGGACCCCAAGGTCATGGGCATCGTGGCCAACGGCTACCCCACCAAGACCCTGGCCGAGCTGGGTGTGAACAGCAAGTACGAGGCGTGGTACGCCACCAAGACCGCCCTGTGGTGCTATCTGCTGTCCAACTGGGACATCTCCGCCCTGTCGGTCAACCCCAACTGCTCCGACCAGGCGGCGGCCCAGCGGGTGCTGGCCGCTGTGAAGAAGGCGTACAGCGGCATCAGCTGGACCTCCAACCTGGAGCCCGGCCTGACCTGCACCCCGGATCAGCCCGTGGCCTATGATGTGACCATCGACGGCAAAGCCTACAAGCAGCAGGTTTACACCGCCGCCTCCTTGACCTGGGTGTGCGATTACGACATCAACGTGGGCTTCTCCACCCCGGACGATGTGCCCGCGGGCACCCGCATCGTGGACATGGACAACAAGGACATCACCTCCATCCCCACGGAGTACGTCCAGGGCCAGGGCTATGTGGGCCAGTTCAAGGTGCTCTACCCCGCCGACGCCGTGAAGGGGAAAAGCGGCAGCGTCCAGCTGTCTTTGGGCGCGGATGTGTACCAGTACGCTATCTATTATGCCATCTGCGCCGAGTCCAACAAGTACGGCAACTTGCAGCGGTACATGGCCACCACCGACCCCACCACACCCATCCGTATCAACGCCATCAGCAAATATTCCGACAACCCGGGCATACCTACCCCTGACCCCGACCCTGAGCCTGATCCTGACCCCGGCCCCGGTTCCCTGCGGATCGTGAAACTGGAAACAGGCACCGAGATCCCGCTGTCCGGGGCAGTCTTCGAGGTGGTGGGCCCCAACGGAGACACCATCGGCACCTTCGCCACCGATGGGAGCGGAACCATCGTCATCCCCGAGGCGGAGCCCGGAAATTATACCGTTTACGAGCGGTCTGCACCGAAATTTCACCTGGTTTGTAAGAATGACGCCCAGAATATCACCGTGGTGCAGGACAAAGAGGCCGTGGTGACCTTTTATAACGACCCCTACGGGTCTTTGCGGGTGGAGAAGTACAGCAACACCGGAGAGGGCCTGGAGGGCGTAACGGTTCAGATCAAGCACATTGAGAGCGGCGCTACCCAGTCCGCCCAGACTGGGCCGGGAGGCGTTGCGGTGTTCGATCAGCTCAAACCGGGCGCCTATGAGGTGCGCGAAACCGCCGGAATCAAGGGCTGGATTGCGGATACGGAAACCATCCAGACCGTTTCCGTGGTGACGGGGGAGATGTCCACAGCGACCTTTACCAACAAGGAGCTGCCCGGCCTCAAAATCATCAAGTATGACCGAACCACTATGGAGGTTTTGCCGGATGTGGTCTTCACTGTCTGGCGGGACGGGGAGCTGCTGGGTGATTTCCCAACCAATGCCCTGGGGGAGATCGTCCTCACCGACCAAAAACCGGGCACATACGTAGCGCAGGAAAAACAGAGCGACGACGCCCACATCACTGTCACCACCCCCCAGCAGGTGGAGCTCCACGCGGGCGACGGCATCAAGGAGCTGGTGTTCTTCAACGACCTCAAGCCTGGGATGCACCTCATCAAAGTGGACAGCTCCGACCTGTCCAAGCCCATCGCCAACGCCCGTTTCAGGTTTGAGGCGGTGGACGGGAGCTGGGGTCCCCTGGAGCTGACCACGCTGGAGGACGGCACCATCGACCTGTCCAAGCTGCCCGCAGGCGCGGCGGTGGTGACCGAACTGGAGTGCCCGGGCTATGTGATCGACGACGCCCAGCGGATCATCCAGCTCAAGCCCAACGAGGTGGCCCAGTTCGTGTTCACCAACAGCAAAAAGCCCTCCCTCCACCTTCTGAAAACCAGCTCGGATGGAAGCCCGATGGAGGGCGTTTCCTTCCGGCTGGCCAAGATCGAGGACGGCACCCATTACCTGGACCGCAAAACCTCGTCTACAGGTGAGATTTTGTGGGAGGGCTTGGAGCCCGGCGTCTATTCCCTGGTGGAAACGGCCACAAAAAACGACCACATTCTGAGCACAAAGGAGCACCATATCGAGCTGTTCCCCGGAAAGATCAGCACTATCGTGCTGGAAAACCACAAGCGGCCCAACCTCATCGTCTATAAAAACGACGCAGACAGCGGAGAGCCCATCGAGCACACCATCTTCACCGTCCGGGCGGCGGACGGGCACTCCGTGGACGAGATCGAGACGGACAGCACGGGCCGCGCCGAGCTGAAGAACCTCCTACCTGGGGTATATGAAATTTTTGAAAAGTCCGTCCCCTCCCCCTGGCTGAAGGACGCTCCCAGCCAGCTGGTAACGCTGTATCCAGACCGGGATCACACGGCCTACTTCAAAAACCACAAGCGGCCCGTCATCGAGATTATCAAGGAAAACGCGGTGACCTTTGACCGGCTGGCCCATGTGCCTTTCCAGGTTTGGTATGCCTCCAACAACACCAGTACCGGCGAGTTCAACGACCTGGGCGTTTTCTATACGGATGAGAACGGCCGTATTGAATTAGACGGCACCAAGATGGGTGAGTTTGGCCTGCGGGACGGCTGGTTCCGGGTAAAGGAACTGGAGCCGCTCAAGGGCTTCGCCAAGGCCGACCCGGACACCCAGGAGGCGTTCATCCCCGCTGGCCAGGGGCACACCTTCGTGTTCCGCAACCAGCCCCTGTCTGCCATCTGCGTTTGGAAGTATGACCGGCAGCACCCCAACCAGGCCATCGAGGGGGCGGTGTTCCAGATCCGCTATTTGGGCGGCAACACCTCCGGAACGGGCGGCACCGTAATCGGCACCTACCGGACTTCGGGGAATGGCTCTTTCACTGTCACAGGCTGCAAAAGGGGCACATATCTGATTGAGGAACTATCCAGTGATGGGGATCACGTCATTGACACGCCGCCCCAGACCGTGTACCTCTCCGGTGAGGAACAGGAGGTCGTGCAGGTCTATTTTGGCAACTCAGCCAAGGGTGCCCTTCTGATCTCGAAGGTGGGCGATGACGGCGAACCCCTGAGCGGCGTCGAGTTTTTGGTTACCAAGTCCGATGGGACGCTGGTGGGCGACGCCAACGGCAAGTTTGTGACAGGGCTGGACGGCACCTTCCTGGTGGACAACATCGACCCCAACACCACACTGGTAGTCAAGGAGACCAGGGCAAAATCTGGCTATTTGCTGGACGATGTGGCCCAAACCGCCGTGGTGAAGGCTGGACAGACGGTGCGGCTCCAGTTCATCAACCACAAAGCCGGGAATTTGATCATCCACAAGCTGTCCGGGGCGGATAAAAAGACGCCGCTGGAAGGGGTGCAGTTCAAAATCACCTATGCGGATGGGCGCGTGGTGGACGCCGAGGACGGCAAGTTGTCCTCCAACGGCCTGTATACCTCCAATTCCGAAGGCCAAATCATCCTCTCCAATATCACAGGCACCGTCATCTGCACCGAGGTATCCAGTATCCCTGGGTACACGATTGATCCCAACACTCGCAGCCAGACCATCGTGGTCAACCCCGGCGGTGACACGCAGCATCTGTGGTTTTACAACGACCCTGTCGGCGGCGTCGAGATCGTGAAGGTCGTGGAGGGGAACGAAGAGCAGCGCATCCCCAACGTCACCTTTGAGATCCGCCGTATGGATGATGCCCTGGTTGACACTGTGACGACTGGGACGGATGGCCGGGTGTTTGTCACCCTGGAGGCGGGCAGCTATTACGCGGTGGAGACAAAATGCCCCTCCGGATTCAAGCTGGATTCTACCCCGCACTATTTCGAGGTGGTGACGGGTAAAGCGACGCCCCCGCTGGTGGTGACCAACAAGGCCTTCTCCGGCATCCTTCTTCATAAGGTCGATTCAGTCACAAAAGCCGGAATTTATGGGGTCAAATTCCTGGTTTACGATGCCAACAAGAACCCCATCGGTGAGTACACATCTGACGACCAGGGGTACATTTACATCGACGACCTCACCGTGCAGGGCAAGGGCCGGCTGTATATCCGCGAGTTGGAGGCCGCCCCTGGGTATGAGCTGGACAAGGAGTACAAGACCGTTTATGTGCAGCCCGGAAAAACGGTGGAAATCCAGTGGGAGAACACCCCTATCACAGGTCAGATTCAGATCCGCAAGTACGCCGCCGAGTACAACGAGGTCACCGGCACCGCGGCGGGCGCACCGCTCCAGGGCGCGGTGTATGAGATCAGCGAGGCCCGCAGCGGAAAAGTGGTGGACTACATCACTACCGACGCCCGGGGTGTTGCCGCGAGCAAGCCGTTGCCTTTGGGCCGTTATCTCATCAAAGAGGTCACCGCGCCAGCATACTGGCAGCTCAGCGGCACCACTTTTGACGAAACCTTGGAATATTCGGGGCAGATCATCAAGCTGTCCGACTATGACAAGCCCTCCAATCTGGGCGTTACCATTACCAAGCGGGGCAACGCCCAGGTGCTGGCGGGCAGTCAGATGCGGTACGACTTCACCATCGCCAACACCAGCAATGTGGCGCTCTCGGAATATTATTGGCATGATCGGATCCCCACCGACGCCACCCGGGCCACGGTGTTGACCACCGGCACCTACAGCGCACGGCTCAACTACCGGGTGCTGTATAAGACCAACTACCGCTCCGGCTATCAGGTGCTGGCGTCCAATCTGCTCACCAGCAGCAACTATTCGTTCTCCTTGAACGCCATCCCCATGCAGGCGGGGGAGTATGTCACCGACGTCTATTTTGACTTTGGGCGCGTCCCTGTGGGCTTCCAGTCCACCAGCAGCCCCACCCTGACGGTACAGGTGCTGGGCACCATCGCCAACAACTATCAGATCATCAACCGGGCCGACGTGGGTGGCAAGTACCAGGGCACCTGGCAGACCGCCCAGGCCACCTGGCTCACCATCGTGCGCAGGCTGGGGCCTGTGCCCACCCTGCCCCAGACGGGGTACTAAAACTAACAGCGGGGCGGCTCTTTTCGGAGGGCCGTCCCGCGCCTGTTATCACTTCCAGATCTTAACCGCCTTCTCGTCCTCGGCCAGACATTGCTCCCGCAGCTTCTCCAGCTCGGCGGTGTGATCGTCCTCGGGATTTTCATAGTCCAGGGTCTTGAGCACCGACCATTCAAAGCCCTCCTCACCGTACTGCTTCCACAGTGCGGTCAACCGCTTGTTGGGATGGCTGCCCATGGAGAGCTTGGCCCGGTTGCTGTTGAAGTCGGCTTTGGTATCCTTCGACACCCCTAAAAACGCTTCGCCGGTGGCCTTGCACCGGATCGAGATGACCCCCATCTCCGGGCGGCGGAGCTTCCATTGCTCAACCATCGCTTTTCTCTGCGCCTTGTCCATTTTCTGCGCCCCCTCCCATGTTCAGCTGTTGGACGATGAAATCAGACAGCCTTGCCCTGAAGGCATCGTCCCCGTTCAACGAGGCAAATATGCGGTTCACCTGTTCCTTCGGTGTTTCGTCCGGTTTCACGGGCAGATGGACGGACATGAGGAAAGCGGCGGAATGCCCGCCCTCCTGCCGCACCCACGCATTCCCGACCAGCTCGCTGCGGTTCGCGGGGTTCTCGCCGTATTCCACCGCGATATCTACGATCATGCCGCTGTCGATCTGTAAGGCCGTAGACGGGAAACGAAAGGAGAAGGAACTGAACATGGAGATATCAGCATCCTCAATGTCGGGGATACGGGGCTGCTCTGAATGCTCGCTCCGGCTCAACTCCGCCATACGCTGGGCAAATTCCGCCTGTTCTTCTTCATTGGCAGGGCGTACTTCATATTTTCCGCAGTCCGGGCACTGGTTCATTTCTTCTGAGCGGCTGAAAATAAAGCCGCAGTTATCACAGGTAAATATCATTCTAATCACCGTTCCTCATTATAGCAGGGGCGAGTAACTTTGGCAAGGAGTGTGATTCCCATAGAACCTACCTACCCCGCCCTGGACCGCGCCGCGTTCCTCATTGAACGCACTTGCGTGCCCAGGTATTATCCCCCGACTTACTGCGCCGAGGCCGCCCAGCTGCTGGCCATGCTGGATGAAGCCCGGCAGAAAAGCATCCCGCAGGAACATGGCGGGGATGCCAACGGCAAGCACTAAGGCTTTCTCCGTTTCGGGGCCACGCTGTCATAGCTGAGTTCTATCAGCGGGAAAATCTGTTCATCTGGGACGGTCTCATCCAGGAGAACGGAGATCCAGGAGCTTTTGCTCATGTGGTACGCCGGACGGAACCCGTCCTGGGCCAGCAGGGAGCCCACCAGCACTGGCCCACATTTCAAATCCATTACGTCGGTGGTTCCGTCGCCGGTCAGGTCAATGCTTTTCTTCGCCACGTCCATGATGGCGGCAAACCATTTCCGGCTGGTGGGCTGACGGAACACGGCGTAATTGGGGTACCGTGCCCAAAGATGCTCCGGTTCAACCCCGTATCGGTTTTGGATGTAAATCGCCATACGCTCCCGCTGGGAAAGCTGTGCCATACCAACACCCCGCTTCATTTCACTGCCCCATTATACCAAACTACCCGCCGCCCTTCAAGGGACGGCCACAAAGGAGGATCTCATGCAAACCAAAGAAAATTTCTGGGGTCGTTTGTGTCCCAAGCTCCCCCACGTTTACATCCATACCATGGCGGCGGTGCTGCTGTGCGCCGCCCTTACCGTCCCCGCGATGGCCGCAACCAATACGGCCGGCAATGATATGTGGACGGTGGCCCAAAACCTCATCGTGGATATCTACAACCACATTGCCGGGATCAGCACCGTGTTGGCGGGCCTCATGTCCGCCGTGGCAGTCATCGGCGTAAAGCTCACCGGCAACCAGCACAAGGCGGATCAGGCGTGGGACTGGCTCAAGCGCATCTGGGTGGCCTGGGCTATTATCAACGGCATCGGGGCCTTCATCGCCTACATCACCCCGCAGTTCTCCGGCTTCAACACCCTGACGCCGTGACGCCATGCTGGAGCTTTTATTTCGCGGCTTCTTCGAGTGGATCTACAGCCTCATCGTAGACATCTGGGGATTCATTGCCGGAGGGCTGCTGGACATCATGGGGCTGGACTTCGCCTATATCCAGTCCCACATCCCCATCATGGTCGACATGGCCCGGGTGCTGATGGCGGCGGGCTGGGCGCTGCTGCTGGGCAACCTGGTGTTCCAGGCGCTGAAAAGCATGGCGGCGGGCCTGGGCTTTGAGGGGGAAGACCCCAAGCTGCTGTTTGCCCGCACCTTCGTGTTCGCCTTTCTGCTGCTGGCCAGCTCCCAGATATGCCGCATCGGGCTGGATCTCACCTCCAGCATCATGGATCTGCTGAGCATCCCGGACGCCACCAACGTGTCCCTGGTGGATGAAAGCGTCTTTGGGACGCTCACCGCCTCCTGGCTCATGGCTATCATTTGCAGCGTCATCGTCATGTTCAAGGTGCTGGGGCTGCTCATTGAGATCGCCGAGCGGTATGCCATCCTGGCCATGCTCACTCTCACCGCGCCCCTGGCCTTCGCCATGGGCGGCAGCAAAAACACCGCGTCCATCTTCACCGGCTGGTGCCGGATGTTCGGCTCCATGTGCCTGCTGATGGTCACCAACCTGGTGTGCTTCAAGATGCTGTTCTCGGTGGTGTCCACAGTGCCCTCCGGGCTGGACGTTTTGCCGTGGATGGTACTCATCTTCGCCATCGTGAAGGTGGCGAAAAAGTCGGACGCTATCATCACCCGCATCGGCTTGAACCCGGCCATCACCGGCGGGCCCGGGCGAACCCTGCCCGGTATGCTGGCCTACACGGTGGTGCGCACAGCGGTGAGCGGCGTGGCAAAGGGTGTCACAGGCGGCGGCTTTGGCGGCGGGAGAACTGCTGGCGCGTCCGCTTCCGGCACGAGAACCGGCGGCGGGTTCGGCGGTTCCCGATCCGGCTCCCGCTTTTCCACCGGCGGCGGGGGACGCTTCGGCGGCGCCCGGGGCGGTGGACGCTCCAGCGGTGGCCCAGCTTCCGGGAACGGAGCGCACGGCGGCGAGAGGCCCGGCGGCTCCTTTGGCGGTGGGCGAGGCGGGGGCCGTTTCAGCGGCAGTCAGACTTCCGGGGACAGTTCCCAGAACTTCGGCGGATCGCGTGGCGGCGGCAGGTACACTTACCACAGCAGCGGCCAGCAAAGCTCCGCCCAGCAGACCAGCACCCGGCAGGAAAATTCCTCCCAGGCATCTGCCCAGCAAAAGCATACCAGCAGCGCCGCGGCGAATACTGCCCGGGGCGGCGGGTGGCCCCAGCAGACCCGGAGAAGCTCCGTGCCCCCCGGCACCCGGCACCCCCACAGCTATGTGCCGCCCTCCGGCGCGGCCACTACGCCCATGTCTGGCGCGGCGGGGGCAGGTAGTTCCCAGCGGCCCGGTGCGTCCTATCCCGGCGCGGCAGGAACGGCTCCGAAAGCCACCGCGCCGAAGCAACCCAACAGCCCTCGGCCCGGCGCGGCAGGAACGGGGACGCACTCCCAGTCCACCCGATCTACCCATTCCGCGGGCGGCAGCATGGTGAACAGCACCAGCCAGGCCTCCTCCCAGACCAATGTGACCACGAACGGCGGCAGACCGGGTGCGTCCGGCGGGAAAGCACCGCCCACCGCGCCCAGACCGCCCCACCCCGGCGGCCCTGCGGCATCCAAGTCCCCGCCCAAGCCGGGCGATACCCGCGCCACCCGTCGGGACAAGGCGGACACCGCCCCAAAAACACCCGGCACTCCGGCGGCTTCCGGCGCGTCCCAGGCCGGCGCCGCAGGAAAGCCGTCCCGCAGTACCCAGCGGACTGCTGAATCTGCACCCCGGCCCGGCAGGAATGTTCCCCCGGCCACAGCGGTGTCCCCGGCAGGAGGCACACCTTCCGGCTCGGCCCCGCAGGGACGCACTGCCAGCCCCGGGCGCGGTACAGGCAGCGGTACATCTCCCAGTCCGGCCCGGCAGGAACCGCGCAAGCCCTCTGCTTCTGGGGCTTCCCCGGTGAAAGGCGGAACTCCCACGGTTCGCCCCGGCGGGGCAGGAACCGCGCCCGCCGGCAAACAGGCGGCGGGACAGGCCCGGACGGCCAAAGCCCGGACGACGCGGGCGAAGCCTGTCCACCGTCCGCCCCCTCGCCCGAAAGGGGGAAACGGGCATGGATGAAAGAGAAGGCTGGGGCAACAAAGCGGCCAGGGCGGCGGCGCATATTGCTGCCGCCCTGGCAACCACCGGGGCCAAGGGCGCGGCCCTGGCCGCAGCCCAGGAGGCGGCACCCTTCCTGGTCAAGCTGGCGGCTGGGCTGCTGATCCTGTTGCTGCTCATCCCCATGCTGGTGTTCACCGCCCTGCCCAACATCTTTTTCGGCTATGACAGCTCTACCACACCCGAAATCATGGATCTCACCACGTCGGCCCACGGGTTGAAGGCGGTCTATCAGAACATTGAGCGGAAAAACCAATCCATCATCGACCAGCTGGTGGAAAGCATCCTGCCGGACCTCATGACGGACGATGGGCCGGACTACGACGATTATGAGGTGGAAAAATCCC
>ERZ808028.1434-NODE-1434-length-14369-cov-5.965855_pt1 | contig 14369 bp, 15 predicted proteins | sample MGYA00380184_ERZ808028 | MGnify/ENA primary metagenome ERZ808028 (study PRJEB31490, sample SAMN06133397) | mouse gut metagenome | isolation source: J8_1 | host: mice | place: China: Chengdu | collected 2015-05 ...
ATACTGGTGCGATCTCCAGGTTGACGCGCGGACACATGCCGCCGCTATGAAGCGCCTGCGGCACCCGGATTGCTCCAAAAGACTGAGGGCGTATCTGTGAGGCATAACGACCAAACAACGACCAAACCGATAAAAAACATGACATAGAAAAACCCGCTATCCCTTGTGTGGCAAGAGGTAGCGGGTTTTCAATAGATGGTGGACGATACAGGACTTGAACCTGCAACCTCCGGGTTATGAGTTTTTGTAAAAAAGCTCATAACCCGGTTTTGCTTTTTGCTCACAATCCCAGTGATTTCAAGGTTTTGCGGATTTTACTGCAAATAGCCCGCATACCCCTCTATTTGTTATCCTTTCCCTTCTTTTTTATGCTTTGTTATTCGTTTTGCAAACGGGTTGCAAATGGAGATTTGACCTTGTACTGCTGAAGTCATACGTTCAGAGTAACAGCCGCCATTCACAAATAATTGCCTTATTTTTCATCAAAGCCAGCCTACAATGTAGGACTGGCTTTGATACCTAATTGAATGCTATTGCTGACCAAGAATGTTCATAACTTGTTCTGATGACATTTTGAAGTGTTCTGCAATTGCTGTAGAACACAAAACATCTTTTAAAGCGGCAATTGCGTCTTTCAATGCTTTTTCATGGCCCTCACTATAGCTTCGCTGAGGTTCATTAATTATACCGCCTGCTTCTCCCAAACCCTTTGCAGTCAAGTCGACTTCAGCCAGCCTATGTTGGACATTCCTTACACCGCAATTGTCCATCTTCCATTGACTGTTAAATTTTCCCCTTTTACACAAATTTTCTGACCTATTTAATAATTTGACAAGTCCTTTCTTGCTTATGCGGGCATTCCAGCCCTTATTTTATGGTTCTTAATTCGTAAAAAATCAAAAATTCCTCGCCAACTGGTTTTTTTGCAATATTACTTTTCTGCGCCAAACTCCATTCCAACAAAATACTTTTGTCTGTTAGCAGATCATCTTGGAAAGTTCTGCGGATCACAGGTACTCTGTCTGTAATTTGTTTTAACTCGCTATCGGTTAAAAATGCTCGGTCACCGTCTGCTTTGATGCCATTTTCAGATAATTCGTACGTAACGGCCCTGTCGGAATAGGTAACCAGATTCCACAGATCATTGGGAACCGCCTCAATGATGATTCGGTCGCGGTAAACATTTAAGGTACCGCTTTTATTGGCAATGAAATATGGATAATAGATTACCATTCCAATATCCTTCAACCTGGAACGTAACATTTCTGCAAATGTGGTAGCTTCCTGCGCAGTCACTCCAACGGCTCGTGGCAAATTCAAGTCGTCTCCATGAAATACGGCGCTCCGGACGGTCCACAGAATATCAGGATCCAAGCTCTCTGTGCCCAAATATTCTTTCCATTGGACCGAAGGAAGATCAATGCTTTTCAACTCAAAAAAGCCCATCAATTTATTCATGGTGTTTCCTCTATATTCTTTCTCATGTCCATATCGTCGAAATTTTTTCCGGAATATTTCTCATACGACAAAATAGCGAAAGAATCCATCATTCCCGCGATATAGTCGCATATCAGCCTCTTCTGCAATGTATCTTTATCATAATCGTTCAAATCCTTATACTGCTTTCTCAGCTCATTGGCTCTGTATTCCGGCGGAAGATACATCGGATTGCCAGCGTACAGCTCAGTCAGGAAGTCTATAATTTGAATTCCTCGCTCCTCATAGTGGTAGACTTCATCATTGTGGTTGATGCATTTAAATACGATTTCCTTCAAGCCATGGATCAGCTCCCCATAGTTTAAGAAACCCAACTCCTCCGTTTGCTGCGTTCCAGTTTTCTGTGCCATCATTGTGTCCACTGGGATAAAACCGATGTCATTCATGGCCAGGTTAATCAGCCGAGAAGCCAGCTCCTGACGAAACAGCTTGGAATACTCGGTAGATTCGATGTTACCGTCTCCAAATCCGGACTTCTCTCTGGTATCTGCTACAATCTCTTGGAACTTCTGATATCCCGGGCCATCGCCGTATTTCGCTTTAAAGTCATGCAATATTTCATCAATCGTATACGCTTTTACACGCAGCCCATCCTCCAGATCGTGGGCTGCATAGGCAATCTCGTCCGCAATGTCCACGATCTGTACGTCCAATGTCCGCACCTTGATTTCATTTTTGTCAATGACCCGCTTCAAAAGCTCATAATCGTCTTTATAGATAAATTTTCGTTCGATATGATCCGGATCATATTGGTTGAAATATTTTACAACCGCCAGCAGACTGCGGTAGGTCAGGTTCAATCCGCGGAACCCAGGCCTTTTTTTCTCCACAGTGGTCAGGATTCTCAGGGTTTGGGCGTTTCCCTCAAACCCACCCACCTCACGGAACAGTTCATTCAGACGGCGCTCCCCAGCATGGCCGAAGGGAGGATTCCCCAGGTCGTGGGCCAGCGCGCCCGCCTCCACAACATACAATTCCGACAAATCATATTGAATCATTTCCGCAATGGATCTTGCGATTTGCGCAACCTCCAGGCTGTGCGTCAATCGGTTGCGGAAAAACTGATCGTTTTTGATGCCGAGAAGCTGCATTTTACCTTGTAAGCGCCGGAAAGAAGAGGAATACATCACTCTGGCATAGTCCCTTTGGAACGTGCCATTGGGCCGGTATCTGGATTCCTCCATATGAAAATGCTCTTCGATAAAACTGCCTTTCAGCGGATTTAAATATACCCGTTTAATCCGATCCCTGTCTTTCTCCAGAGGAAGCCCTGTCGTTTCCTCAGTATTCATCCGTCACACCCCTCAATCCTGAGGCAGACCAAGCAGCAGGCGCGCCTTATTGTATTTGGACGCAGATTCTGGTTTTAGCCGGTTGGCGAGTCCATCGTGATTGCGCAACAAGCCGGTAAACCGTTTCAGTAGCACACGGTCCAGATAATCGGACTTCAGCTCCAGCTCAATCTGCCAGTCCAGTTTTCTCATTTTGTCCGTGTCCTCTGGCGAACGTTTGTAGATGACACTGTCCAGACAGATTTCCGCCTTGAACGGCGTCAGCTCGCCGTCATCGCCAAAGCGGTATATGGTGCCTTTTTGCCGGCGATTTGATATGGTCAAGATCGGCTTTAAAATCCGGGCAAGCTCCTCGCCGCTTACCTGATCCTGGTCGAGCAGGTCGGGAATATTCAGATGAGACTGGATAAAGCGCAAGACATCGTCATTTAAGGCGCTGGAATCCGTCTTCATTTCAAACTCAAACCGGGCAAATTGCTCATTTCGGTCAAAGTTTTTGCTCTCTGTAGGCCGCTTGATTGTAAAGATATACTGCTTTCCAGCAATAGAATTCAACTCACGGCAGCGCAGCGAACAGTTTGCCCGGTGCAGCGCACTGCTAGGTAAGTCAAAATAGGTATCTTCTTGTTCAATAATTTCTAGGACCTCGTTGCCAGCCTGCCTCTCCAGGTAAAACCCGTCGTATTGATTAGCGTTCTCCTCGATATACTGCTTCAGCAGTGAGCTAATCTCTTCCAGCGTTTGCTGTTCGCAAGAGTATTTTTCTTCAATTTCAATCATGTTGCGCGGATGGGAAGCTTTCATCCTTTCCCTCACCTCGTTCAAGATTTTTTGGATTTTGCTAGCTCGCTCGTCTTCAGGGAAATTACAATGCTGCAATTCTTCCCAGAAGATATCCTCACAGTAATAGAGATAGCTTTTGTGGAACTCATCGCCCAGCATCCGGGACATCTTTCCAATATCCTCTACCGTTCCGTTTTCCCTGAGAATCCAAATAATTTTATCATCCGTCCGATTTTCCGCAGATCCATAATACATTTTGCAGCACCGCAGGATGCGGATGAACCCATGGCTGACATCTTCCAGTCTGTCGTGGGGGTCCAGAAGATCCACCCCTTCCCGGCGCAGAATCGTCTCAATCTGTTGCAACAGATCCAGCACTTCCGCGTTTTTCTCATGGAAAACTCGGATGCGGTGGAAGATCATATGATCCTTTGGATCCGCCAGAGGGGCTCGCCGCAGACCTTTGCCTGAAAGCTGGTTACGGTGGAGAAATGCCTGGATCAGCCGGGTGAGAACAGGATCGTTTTGTTTCAGCCATCCAGCAAACTGAGCTTCAATCGCTGCATCATCCAGCAACAGGTACTCCGATACGCTCAAATCCCTTCCCTGCATCATTTTGCACAGGGCCTGTCCTGCGGCTCTACGTTCCATTTCTGCCTGCCAACTGCCATCGTGCTCCATCAGAGCACCGACACGCTTGAAAATTCGCTGGAGCAGTTCCTCGGAAAACAGCTTATAGCCATTATAATACACGGTCTCATACATTTTGAACCGACCGAACAGAAAATGCTCAACCATTGACAGGTGCGCCTCATCAATCGCCACGCTGTATTTCTGTTCAATAACGGTGATACGCATTGCGGAGATCAGATTCTGGAGATCCACATTGCCGAACTGTATGGCAGTATTGTAGGAATCCCGCATTAAGTAGTCCAGCCGGTCGGCATCCAATTGGCTACTGATTAGTGTGGGATAGATATCCGCAAAAGAGAAGTTATCGGATTGAGGTGTCCGATGGTTGATGCAGTCCACAATCCGCTGGGGGGCGTCCTGACCAAACAGCTCCCGGAGCACAGCATTTAAACGGGTCTGGCTGTCCAGAATGATGCTGCTTGTCCAATCCTCATGCTTCCGGTTTCCGGCGACGTGCTCAAACGCATGGGAGTAGGGGCCGTGGCCCAGGTCGTGGAGCAGGGCGGACAACAGAACAATATCCCGCTCCACGCTGTTGTGGAACAACTGCATCCCCTGGCCCTCGCACAGCTGCTCAAAATGTTCCACAATTTTTGTCATCACATGGTATGTGCCCAGTGAGTGGGAGAAACGGCTATGGCCCGCATTGGGAAACACCTGTGTCGCCGTTGCCAGCTGCTTAATGCGCCGCAGACGCTGAAATTCCGGTGTATCTACCACTGCGAGAAAACGGTTCGGCAGGAAAATATCGCCATGTACCACATCCCGGACGTACGCTCCACTGTTTACATGAAATGTCATATCTCCTCCTACAAGAGTCATGGTAATGCGCTGGGAGCAATAATCCTCGAGCTCCTTAAAAAATTTGTCCGACAAATCCGTCCCCTCCAATCCATCACCAGTGGGCAGATAGAACAGGTAAGGGAACTGTGGCTGGCGGTTCTCTTTCAGTTCCAGCATCTCGGACAGAGCATAGTGTCGTCCGCCCAGCAGAACCTGTTCTTTGGAAAAGTTCTTGAGCCTGGGCGCAACGATCTTGATCCGGCAGTGCTCCGGGTCAAAGTTTTTGAAGATTCTGGGGATGTACTGATTAATCAGGCCGTTGACTCCGCTCCGCTTTTTGGCCAGCTGTTGCTGCTCTGTGCGGCTACGAGGGTAATAAATAATCTCGCTTTCGTAATGGTTGGCCGTGGGGCTGTCCCCCTCCCCTGTGGACAAATGGAACTCCTTGGTCATCAGTCCCTTTTGGATCAGCTCCAGCGTGTAACGGTTGATGGTGTCAAAATCCGTATCCAACCTGCGGGCGATGGCGGAAATGGCTTTTTTGTATTCTGCCAAAGATTTCCACAGACTTTTCTTATGGCAGCGGGAGGAGCTTTCATGATAAAGTCCCAGATATTCCTCAATGAGGGAGGATTCCTGTGGGGTCGGATTGCCGTTGAGGCGGTGGTGCTTCATTTCCAGTGCAATCTGCTTGAAAAAGTTCTCAATATCCCCGTCTACCGACCTGAAAAACAAATATTTATCCGTGGCAAAAGGGACAAAAGGAGAAAGTACGTAGGTGAAAAATGGGTAGTGCAGCCACTTCTCCGGCGATGCACCGAAGGTTCCGTTATTGGTTTGCGGGTGGATCGCCATATATTTAACGGCATCAATCAGCATTTCCTTGATAAGCACATCCTGGTAGACAACCTTGTGATGACTATAGAGCCAGCGCGGTTCGTAGTTGCGGGCGTTAATAAAGCCTTCAATCACACTTAGGGCGCTCTTTTTCCACGCCAGGAACATCTGACCCTGCTCCATATAGACCGATAGCGCACTGCAAAACCGGTAGTGGTCTACTTCACTCGTCTCATAGCCAGACGAAAAGGAATTGCGCATGATGTAATCCATGCTGTCCGCATCAATGGTGCCGTTCAGAATGGAAATCACGCAGTTGCGCATACTGTATTCCAAATCCGCCAAATAATCCTTGAAATTATTTGGTACCGTATACCGGCTGCCAGTAATCATGCGGCAGATGAAATCCAATTCGTCCATCCGCTCGGGTTGCTCTCTTGGTGGAGCGCTCGAGATAAATTCTTTCTCGAAAGAGGCGCAGAGTGTATCGATATTTTGCTTCAGTTCAGGATCGGTCAGAATGTAATAGGCGCTCATGCGCTCATGGGGGTTACCCTCAAAATTCTCGTCGTTGATCGCGATACGATAAGCGGGATTTGTTTTCAGGATATCATTCAGCTTCGCCTTTTCCTTTCGCATGGACTCCTTAAAAGGCGATTTTTTGTTGTAGGAAATTTTTTGTTCCCGGACCAGATCATACTGATGCTTTGCCCAATCGTGTTCCGCATGATCAAACCGCTGGATATAGCCCTCTGGGTATGGAGAATCTGGGAAGTGGAGAAACACATCATCATAGAGAAACTCCATGGAATGGGATTGGATCGGATGTCCGATATCATGGAGCAAGGCCGCAATGGCCAGGAGATTCCGCCATTTCAGAAGCTTGTTCTTAAAGCGAGTCCGCAACTCCTCGTTTAGGTTGCCCTGCTCTTCCAGCGCTGCTTCCGCGCTTTTACTAAAGCTGTCATACAGTAGCATGGAAAATCGGTACACTCCCACCGAATGGGCAAACCGGTCGTGGGTTGCCGCTGCAAACAAAGGGCGCAGACCAGATTGGGCTACGCCCTTAATCCGCTGCATATATGAGGTATCAACGAGTTTTTTGACATAGGGGGTCGGAACCTGAATATAGCCATACACAGGATCACGAAACTGCTTCGTTTCATTCCATTTCCACTTGAAATCATCCATACCCGGTGGCACAGCTCCCTGACTCGTGGCCGGTTGGGAATTACATGGATATGTAGACATAATACGCCTCCCTTCGCAGATCCATCATAACGGAGGGGCAGCAGGCTGATCCTCCGGCACCTCGTCCGGCTCTGCGGCCAGCACATCCAGCACTCCCATTTTCCGGAGCAGATCCATCGGGTAGTTGATGGCCGGATCCAGCACGTTGATCATCCAACGGATGACGGTTTGGGAAAAATTTGGAACCTTATGGTCTGGCTGTACACCACCAAGATGCAAGTTTTCCAGCCGCAGGCGATAGGAAGAGTCACAACCGCTGGAGGAGTCAGGGTCGAATTGGAACAAAGCGTAATTATTGATGAAAAACTGATCCAACGTTTGCTCTGAAAACCCGTTTAAAATGGCGTAGCCACTGTCATTCTCCAGATTGCGGGTGTAGTCTAAAATTTTTTTCTTGTCCAGCGTAATCGACAAGGCGTGCCCGGTTTCGTCCCCTGACAGTAGATTGATTAACATGTTTCCGATTGTACTAATTACTGCCATTTCTGTTTGTAAACGAACCATATGTACCCTCCCAAAGTTCAAAAATAAAGAAAACAGAGGGCAGCGGAAACAGCCTTTCGTCGGCGCTCCGCTGCTACCCTTACAAGTTTATTATAAGGCGTATTGCACTCGACTGTCAAGAACTGAAAACCGAAAACATTTTCTGTTTTAGAAAAACGTAGACGTGGGAACAGTGTTACGCTGTACACCCAACTGAACAATGCGAGCAACAAACAGGCATTTCAGAAGTCGATGAATGGAGCGAATATGTATCTCATTGTCAAACGATATTATTCTCGTCAAAAAACTATAGATGGAGAAGAATTGCAGTTTATTATGACTAACCAGCCGGACAACGTAGTGATGCCAGATACACCAGCACTGAGCCTCGCTGGAGAACCGTTTTAGACACGCCTCAAATAGTAGACTCTTTACCTTCGCCATGGGTTCTTTTCCTCGCTATCATATCACCATGAATGTCCCTTAATCTGGCCCTTTCAAAGGCTAGACTAAAAGGATAACCACACAGTTTACTTATGTGGCCTTAGTTTTCTTTGTGTGGTAAAATACCTCCTGCCGCCTTACAATCTGTCGGCAGGAGGTAATTATATGAGATACTCAAAAGGCATTAGGCAGGAGGTTTTTATAAAATATGTATGCGGATACACGCCAAAAGAAATTGCAGAAGAATCTGGAATCCATTTTGTCATGATCTATCGCTGGATTAACAACTGGAAACAAGATTTGGATAGTCGTCAACTCACAGATTTGCTGACCCAAGATATTGGGGCAATCCTCACTCATTCCGAAGAACTTAAACGAAAACTGGACGAAGCAGAATGTTCCCTGTCAATCATCCACACAAGCAGGATTCTTCAAACAATTCCATTGAGGCAACGAATCAGTATAGCACTACCACTTTTAAATTCATATCCGGCCAAATTTCTTTCCCAAGCCTTTGAAGTGTCTCTCTCATCTATTTATTATCATAAACGGCAGGGACAAAGGAAAGCAAAGCGTCAAAAGCAGGATGAGTATATCGGTTCAAAAATCCAGGAAATCTTCACAGAGAGCGATGGCCGCCTTGGTGCGGAACGAATCCGTATCCAGTTGCACAATCAGGGTATAGTCACCAGCAAAAAGAAAATCATCAAACTTATGAATCAAATGGGGCTTGTCAGTAACTGTCGATCAGACGCCTATTACTCCTCTGAATCTCAGGAAGGGGAGCAGGGTAATGTCCAGATTCTACAGTGATACGTATAAATGGTCTCTATATGAAAAATATCGAAACGGATTTACACTAACAGAACTGTGTGAAATATCCGGAGTAACCGACAAACCTCTGCGAGAGTGGTTCAGACAAATTGATTTCCAATATGCTCAAGGCGCTCGGCTAAGCGTAAAATCTGTACAGCAGGAAAATGAACATCTAAAGCTAGTAGTTCAGCAAAAGCAGAACGAATTAAAACTTTTGAACGAAATCATAGCAGATATTCCCGAAGTCCAGCGTATTATTTGTGCCCATCCATTGTTGCCTATTTATGGGCCCAATCAAGTTTGCCGTTCATTATGCATTCGAAAATCCAATCTGTATTACCGGACTTTCCGCAGACCAGAGGTCACTGTTTATGAAAAGCACAACCAAGAGCTTCTCCCTGCAATTCAGGAAATTTGTAATAGAAGCATTCAACAACCTAGTTCAGAAAATATTCGCCAGCAGCTAATGGATAAAGGCTTTACAGTCAGCAAACATAAAGTTTTAGAATTGCTCCACGAGATTGCCCCGCAGCCGCCCAGCAAAAGGGAATGCACGAACACAAATTGGCAAAGTAGCGATGCAAACCTATTAGCTCGCCAATTTTCACAACCAGCACCCAATATGGCATGGGTCAGTGACATCACAGAGTTTAAGACAGATATTGGAACTTGCTACCTGTGTGCGATATTAGACCTGTTTGCCAGAAAAGTTATAGGAGCAAGGCTATCGCTTCATAAGGATACATCGCTGGTACTTTCAACATTCCGAGACGCATTTAAGGCGAGGGACCATCCTTTTAACTTGCTTTTTCATAGCGACAGAGGTTCTCAATATACCGCCCACGAATTCAGAAGTCTGCTTCTCAGTTGTGGAGTAAAGCAATCTTTTTCTGCTCCAGGCGTTCCATATGACAACGCTCCGATGGAATCCTTTTTTGCCAGTCTGAAAGTAGAGGAGACCCATCGTTATCGCTATGCTAACATAAGTGACTTGACCGATTCGCTCCGGGAGTACATCTCTTTTTACAATGAACGACGGTTGCACTCCAGCGTCGGAAATTTGACGCCGATACGGGCAGAAAACAAGTATTACAAAGAACAAAGCACAGCCAAATCAATCGGCTGTGCTCCTTTCGCGTGCAAAAATAAATGTGTGGCCGACTTTGGAATGCAAACAAAAATTCCAAAAAATCGACCACACATCAATTTTTACTCGGACTTCCATTTTTAAGATAGTCCACAAAATACAGACCATTTTCAACTGTGTAATGTCCTGTCTGATTGATGATTATTCTATTATTAGTAAAGTCGATGTCCTCAACCTTTAAACCTATCAATTCCCCCCGTCTGCAAGCACTAGCCAAAGCCACCATGATATATGTTTTTCTCATATAGGCATTAAAAATATCTGTGCACTGACGGGAAGTCAAATTTTCAAAAGAGAAGGAATCTTCCATCCCTCCAGCGTCATCAATCGTTTTGATGAATTCACCATCTAAACAACGTAACAGCCGCCCTATGTCCTCATCCTCATAGTATTTCGCTTCATGCTTATGTACTTTTGGAGTATCTACCTTCACACAGGGGTTATATTCTAGCATATCCCATTTAACCGCAAGATTAAATAGGGTTTGAATAAACATGAAATGATGGCGAATTGTTTTCTCACTGTAGCCACCCTTTTTACCGTCCAGCCTTACCCCATCTTTTTTCAGAGTATTTAAGTACGCTTCAATGTCAAGAGCTCTAATTGTGCTGACCTTTTTATTCCCAAAGTAGGGGAGCATAAACCCATTTAAAAAGCCCTCATACCGTTCCTGGGTTTTATACTCCATATCAGGCTTTTTAATCTCCCTCCACTTTTCCACCAAATCATTGAAAGTCGGAGCATGGGCCAGCTGTACCTGGTGCCCTCTCGTAAAGTCCACCTCCAAGGCCTTGGCCTGCTTTTCTGCGTCCTTTATAGACTTCGCTGTAATAACCTTGGAAGTCCTGTTGACTTTACCATTGGCTTTAAAGCCGTTACAGATAAATACTCTGTACTTACCTTTTCCCAAATCTTTAATACTTGCCATTTTTTATTCCTCCTGTTTATTATAGTTTTTTTCTTCCTGCTCAGCCATCCACCTTATCAAGGCTGACTTGGTAAACCTGTACCTGTTCCCTACCCTGTAATGGGGTATTTTCTTTCCCCTGGCCAACTCCTTAATGGTGTATTCTTTACAACCAATCAAGGCACTAGCTTCTGCTGGGGTCAGTCCTGTTTCTTTTACGTCCATTAGCGGTATCCTCCTTATTCTGGATACCACTAATATCAACTAGCCTACTTTTGTGCCTTTAATTTTTCAACTAGTCATTTTCTATGACTGCTCATATTATCACGCTGTTTTAATCTTTTGCCTAGCCGTGACAGTGCAAGGAATTGTTTATGTAAATTAGATAGATTGCTGGAATAAACAAAAAGCCCAGCCCTTTTTATTGGGCTGGGCTTTGCAGGAGCACTTAACAAGATTTAGCTATAACTTCACTAGCTGTTATATCAGTAACCTTGTATACTTCAATTTTATATGAAGCATAGTCTACATCTGACTTACCATAAAGCCGAATATAATCCCCGACATGAATTTCATATGAAAATATGTCAGGCTCATTTGTTGGATATATTTTCCTGTGTTCACCTGTCTCTGATACTACCTCGATGTTTTTATTCCCTTCAATGAGGGGTGTCCCATCTTCCGTAGTAAGAAGAGCGTATTTTTTAATTTCTTTGGGATGACTAATGATAAAATCGAATTTCATTTTACTGTTCCTCCTAAATGTTATGTATTCTGTAAATCAAAAAAATTCTCTCTTTTAATTTACACCTTACATATCTAAATGCTTATTGCAATGTACATAATTTTTTAACTAGCCTAACTTTTGCATAAAAACAAAAGTAGCCAACCTTTTTACAGGCTGGCTACTTTCTTTTAATCGTCCTCTATAAACTCCTTCAGCACTGACACAAAATCACGGAATATTTCAATTAACTGGTACAGAAGGTACAACAGAGCCAACAGCCCGAAACAGCTAAACCCTATGAGCCATTCAAAAGAGGTGGGCATTTTAGCCCACCTCCTTTCCATCATCCACCCTGACCCCCTCGCAGATCGTCAGCTTGCCCTTGCCGTCCAGATACACGCCGCCCTGAACACAGCCGAACTCCAACAGCATTTTGATTTTGCTTTCAGGCATTTCCAGCCGTGCATATCGACTACTGATAACCTCGTAAACATTCTCACCGCCCTGCACCTTTTTCATCCCGACCACCACATACATCATGTTAGCTGGCATATCCGAATCAACTACCGGAACCAAGCTGTTAATACCAGACCTCACCATATAATTGTTGGTCTTAAATCCTTCGGTATCCATGGTGATGTTGCCCTCACCATCCAGAACCAGACCATACAGCCGCTCACCCTTATTCAAGGTGTCCTTAATCTGCTTTTCAGTCAGCCCTGTAAACCCCTTGCTATCTGCGTCATAGAACATATAGCCTGTCACTCTCTTACCCAAGTCCTCACGGTTAATCATGTAGCGCATACACATTTTAAAGCCCTCCTATAATTTTAATTGTGGCCTTTTTCCTAACCACAACTAAACTATAACGCTGTGGTCATTGATGGGCAAGACGTGATAGTGCAAGGGGATGTAACCTTGATTTTAGTGAGTTTGTAGCAGTTAAAGAGCCTGTTTTCTCCGACTGCTCTATACTGGTAAACTTCTCAACCTGGTACTGTTTCCTATCATTGTCATAAAGTCTATTGAAAACATCTGAAACATAATTTCAACTAGCCTGTTTTCTGTATCAGCGCAGATTTTTCAACTTCCCTTTCACCCCCCATTCTTTTTTCTGGAACCCCCTATTTTCACATCTTCAAACCCCCTCAATTTAAAAATCATCCATCAGTAAAATTAAAAAATAAATTAAACGAAATTTTGGTTAATTACCCTTGATTGCATTAACCGAAAGTTTTCCGTTGTCATTTTCCTAAATTTTTAACTAGCCTTTCAACAGTATTAGAAAATTCACTTTTTCAAAATAAACATAAAAATAAGCCAGATGTTTTCACATCTGGCCCATCTGCTTATTTACTTTATTAACTGCGTTTTTTAGGTTTAATAAATCCATACCTGATTGCCAATCCTTTCATCAAGGCAATAAGAAAGTTGGAATCAAATACATACTGTCCATCACTCGGAAGTCTCAATACCCCTAAGTGGAAGCCAGATTCAGTGTAAATGTGATATTCATTATGTATTTCTCCACTCCTATCTTGATATAGATTTTGAACAACCACGATACCGTATTTTTCCATTCCATTTACCTCCATGTAATAACTTATTTGGTGTTTGAATGTTTAATTGACGCTGTTTTTCCCATCTCCACTTTATAAAGTTTTATCTTCTTTAATAGTAAGTAATAAAATAGGCCTAAAATAATACTATTTCAAGATGTGTTGAATGTTTGTTTGCTCTTTTAATTATAAATATATTATTGAGGTGTTTTAGATAGAAAATCAGGTGGTTTCTACCGAAATTAGTAGTAACCACCTGATATATTCTTATGTATGTTTAGTATATAATGCTATTCTTTAATCTCAACTAACTCCCAGCATCTAACTCCATTACTCGTATCTAATTTATATTTCTTTTGACATTCATCACAGCATATACAAACATCATGTTCCCTAAATCCTGGTATGTTATCATGTTCCTCACGAATTGTTCCTTTTCCACATGGACACTCATATTCATACAATTCTGTGTCTCCACTTCCTGCACCATATCCAGGATGACTCCATTGATCAGATGAAATTAATTTTGTTCTCATTTGAATGCCTCACTTATATTAAGTATAGGTTAGCCACCGTACATGCCCATTGCGTTTTGCATAGCTCTAAACTCTTCTTCGGTCATGAGATGATCAACTCCATCTGTGGAGTATCCATTGTCTTCAAACATTTGGTTCATACCGTTAAGGAATGCTTGCTTTCTTGCTTCTATGTCTGCTGCGGAATCGCCACCGCCTTGGGGTTCACTGGGTTGTTGGGGTTGCTGCTGTTGCTGGGTTGTAGTACCACCTGAGGGCTTGCTTGTTTGTTGTTGCTGTTGCTGAGGGGCTGGCTTGGTGGTGCTTATGTATTTATTTGACACATAAACTATACTGCCATCACTCAGTTGAATTCTGCTCCAGCCTTCTGCTTCTGCTGTTCCAATGCCTGTACGGGTTACACTGTCTCCCGTGTTGAGTGAACCCACTTTTTCAAAGGATGTTCCTGCTCCATTGCGGAGATTCACTGTCCCCGTTGCATACACCGTCTCATTACAATCAGTGAATAACTGTACCTCTTCTGTCAAATCTTCCTGTTGGTCTGCTACTTCTTCAGCCGGGTCAGCTTCACTCGGTACAGCTGTGGCTGTTGGTACAACCTCCTGCTTTACCTC
>ERZ808028.1435-NODE-1435-length-14365-cov-3.657965_pt1 | contig 14365 bp, 13 predicted proteins | sample MGYA00380184_ERZ808028 | MGnify/ENA primary metagenome ERZ808028 (study PRJEB31490, sample SAMN06133397) | mouse gut metagenome | isolation source: J8_1 | host: mice | place: China: Chengdu | collected 2015-05 ...
TCGTTAAAGATACTAAATAAGAGATAACCTTCTATTTTTGAAAAAGTTTGGGCCAATTCTGAGACAAAAGAAAAACCCCGCTCGATAAAAGCGGGGTATGCGTTGGTTTAACAACGTTTACTTGATTATTTAGCTAAAGCATCTTTAGCTTGGTCAGCTAATGCAGTAAATGCTGCTGCATCGTGGACAGCTAAGTCGGCTAACATTTTACGGTTGATGTCGATTTCAGCTAATTTCAAACCGTGCATCAATTTTGAGTAGCTTAAGCCATTCATACGTGCTGCTGCGTTGATACGAGCAATCCACAATTTACGGAAGTCGCGTTTCTTTTGACGACAAGACAACTTATTAAAAAGAATTTAATTTTAATATCGTTGCTCCATTCCACTTAATTTAGGGGTATTCAATCAAAATAAACAGGCATAGGATAACGTTGATTTTTATTTAGAAAATAAACAAACAGAAATTAAATAACAAATATACTTGGTTTAATGAATGAAATGTCGTTTATTTTTAGGAATTAAATCTATCAACAAGATTGCTGAAGGGTAATGTTTTTGCATATATTCCATTGCACCTAATACGTGTGCATCTTCAGAAGCATACAATTCTCCCTTCAATTGAGCCATATCTATTACAATACTTCCGCTCAGGAAATTAACAGCATCTGAAAATTCTGTATCTCCATGATAATCATCATAAAAATAGGCAAGCTGTTCACACGTAACTACGCCATCTATGGAAAGTTCTAGCATCGTACGTTTAATATTCATAATTTTTTCTACTAATCTTTAATTTTAAAATAGCTCGAACGCATATCATTTACTTTAATAAAAATTGAAACTTTTTGAATAATATCATTTTAATTTTCTTTTCAAAATCGATTCATCTTTTCTACTCTCGTCTATCCTAATATGTTCTATTACTTTCTTTTCTGTTTCTGGAGTCCAATATATTTTTAAATTCTTTTTAGTCCTTGTAATAGCTGTATACAAAATATTATGCGTTATTAATTCGTCAATTTCGTCAGTTATTATTAATTTTACCGAATTAAATTCTAAGCCTTGAGCTTTATGAATAGAGATAGCATAAGCTATTTGGAATGGAACAACTGTATCATCACTATCATTATCATTATCACTCATATTTGGATACTTATAAACACTTAATCGAACTATTGAGCTATTTTTAGTTGATGAAATCAATTCCAAATCTAAATCTACAATATCCATCTCATTAATTACCGTTTCTATCTCAATATCAAAAATAATTTCAGTATCTAATTTCTCAATATTAGAAATTTTACCTTTTAAATTATTGAACAGTACTGGAGAAAATCTTGATGTTTCATTAAATAGCACAGGGTCACCAATTTTATATGATACAACTCCCCAATTCACTGATTTATTAGGGTTATTGCTTTGCAGAAAACAATTGATATTATTTATTCCGTATAAACCATCATAATTTAAACACAAAATTATTTCATCTAAATCATCAGTTAAAAATACACTTTCATCTAGTCTAACAGAGTAATTATTCGCAGTTAGATATTCAATCAAATCATCTTCATTTTTTCTTACTTTTGTCCATAAGTTTAGTAAAGGCTTATCTTTTGTTCTATAGGGTTCTGTCAATTCAAACAAAGACGTTCTTGACACATTAGTCTTTGCCAATTTAAACCAGTTTCCAAAAGTAATTGATTCAATTTGATAAATATCACCTACAAGGATTAACAATTTAAAATCTGCCTTTGATAAAATTTTAATCATATCAGAATTACTAACAGTACTACACTCGTCTATTATCAACAAATCACAATCTTGTTTCTCTTTGCTGTATAAATATTTTGCAATAGTTTTAAATTCACAATTAGGAGCAGAAACTTTCCTTTTCAGATTATCCACTGCCGGATTTGTATTAGCTAAAAGTAATTTTTTTTGAAGTCCAAAAAAATTACTAGCATGGTTAATCATTGTTGATTTCCCTGTACCTGCTGCACCATAAATTAAAGACACCTTAGAATTAGAAAACATCGTCTTAAGAATTTCCTTTTTATCCTTACAATCAATAATGTAGCTTCCTGTGTTTAGCCAAGATTCAACTGAGTTTGCATAATTATCTATTCCTTCTTTCGAAATTTCTTTTAATTTCTCTAATATATTAATAACATCATCTTCAAAACCTTTGATATAGTAGTTTTTCCCAACATTGCCTATTCCTCTAGTTTCCCTATGCTTCCAATATAGATTGGAATTATACTTCTCTATCAACAAATGGATATCTTCAAAAGATTCAAGTTCATCGACAGATGTATATAGTTTACCATTAGTTTGAGAATTAATTTGAATTTTTCTAGCCAACAGCTCATGTTCTCTACCATTAGTTTCTATACACCATAATAAATCATATATCTTAGGATTGTGACCTATTAGTGAACTGACAAATGGCATCTCATCAAAAGGTATACATCCATATGCTACTCTTAAATTTGATAATCTTTCACAATAATTTCCATACCTATCTTTTTGCAACTTCATAATTTTATTATTAAAATGGTAGGATAGATACCTTAACACATTACACCCAGGTCGATTATTAATAATTATTTCTCTACACTTATCAAGTGTTTTAAATATATAGATTTTTTGTGATTTAGCAGTAACATATGCTTTAACTTTTTCATAACTGCTTATATCTAATAAGAGAATATCTAATACATTTAATTTGCTTTTTTTTATGAAAGACATTAATCTTTTGTATTCATTATGACTTGATTGAATTTTTATAGAATTGTTTAAAATTTCCGAAAAAAAATCTATTTCACATGGACGAATGGAAACTTCCCAGTCACTAATAATTAAAATTGGCATGTATTTACCATGAATATTTACCGTATCATGTTTGATTGATAGTTTCACAGCATAATTTGATAATATATCTTGTTTAGTAAACGCAATATTTCTGTCAAATTTACTTGTTTTATCATTTGCCTCCCTAAATGTAATCTCATAATAAATTTCATTGTCAATAAAAAAGGGTTTTGTTTTCTGTATATAGTATCTATCTTCAGACATTTCGGAGACATATGTCAATTCTAATTTATCAACTATTTTTTTATAATCATCACTCAACTGATTATCTAAATTAACTGGAAACTTATCAATATTTGTAAGCACATCTAAATCAAAATCTGTTTTCAAATTTTTCTTTATTTTCAAAAGGTATTCATAATACTTTAACATTAAACGCTCAGAGTTTTCTTCACTCATAGTATAATGTGATGCTGATTTTTGAATCATTTGATGGAATTTAACTAAAAAATGGAATTTAGAATTACCTTTGATAAATTTCAATCCCTGATTAATCTCATTAAATTTTTCCTCTGGGATGCCACTTATGTCTCCACTAATTGAATGAACATAGTATTTTATTGAAATATGTTCTATAAAATTTCTCAATTGTGCTAATATATTTTGAGATAAATACCCTCTATCATCTTGACTTTTATCAATATTCTTATATATGTTTTTATCAATATCTAATATGACTACATCAATTTTTTTCAAATTCCTTCACCCTTAACATTCAAATATACTGTTTTTATTAATATTATCATAATAATAGTTTACTGTTTTATTAAATATGGAATTAGGTTTTTAACTATCAAAATATTTGATTTAACCTAAAAATTCAACTTAAAATTCTCTTCAAAACACACTAAAAAAGAACAGAAAGAAGAAAAACTGGCTCTATACTTTTTGATGTAAAAACATAGAAAAGACACCCTGAAATCCTTTAGAATTAATTTGGCTAACCAATTCATAGGAGGATTCAAGATGTCTTATACTCAGCTTATCAAAGATACCCTAAATATTCTAGACCTAACTATCTATTTCGAGGAAAATTGTTTAACCAAAGAAAGATATAAAGGGCAAATTTGCTTGATTTACAAAGGTACTCTTCAATACACGCCCGAAGAGTGTCCTCATTGTCTTTGTGTCGTCCCCTCTAAGATTATTCGTTGGGGGACGATAACCGTCCGGTTGTTATTAAATGAAGTGTCTGAATATCGGACTTATCTGGAATTGAAGAAACAACGATTTAAATGTAAGACTTGCCAACGCACCTTCGTAGCGGATAGCTCTGTCGCTGAGAAACACTGTTTTATTAGTCAAAAAGTTTGTTGGTCTGTCGTTACTCGCTTAAAAGAGAATACTTCGATGACGGAAATTGCTCGTCAGAAAAATATTTCCACTTCTTCGGTTTATCGTGTCATGAAGAGATTTTACCGCCCATTGACCCCTTTCAAACAGACTTTACCAAAGGTCTTATGCTTTGATGAATTCAAATCAGTTCGAAGTGTCGCAAGTGCCATGAGCTTTATTATGATGGATGGACAAAGGCACGAACTACTAGACATTGTTGAAAATCGACGATTGCCTTATTTAGAACGCTATTTTTCTCGGTTTTCTTTAGCGACTCGAAAAGTCGTTGAATTCATTGTTATTGATATGTATGCGCCTTATGTTTCATTGGTTAAAAAGCTTTTCCCAAATGCTCAGTTGATTATTGATCGTTTCCATATTGTCCAACATATAGGCAGAACTTTTTTAAACCATCGAGCGAAGGAAACCAATGCACGACTCAAAAGTACTTCTCAATACCAACGTGGGCTTGGTAGAAAAATGAAACGTTATTGGAAACTCCTACAAAAAGAAGAAGCAAAGTTGAACTATGAAAAACGGGTTTGGCGTGCCAGTTTCAAAGATTACTTAACTGAAAGTGAGATTGTCGACCGATTGTTAGCTACTTGTCCCAATCTACGACAAGGCTATCAGTTATATCAAGATGTTCTTTATGCAGTAAAGAAAAAAGATCATTCACTATTTGAGGACTGTTTATCCAGAGAAGTCAGCCAGCTACCTGAAACTTAGGCGACAACTTTGCGAACATTTAAAAAGTTTCTGCCACAGATCCGAAATGCCCTCCGCTACAGTTATTCAAACGGACCACTAGAATGTTTAAACAACCCTATTAAAGTATTAAAACGCAATGCTTATGGGTTTCGAAATTTTTATCATTTCAAACGACGGATCATGATTCGACACGGTAAAACCATTTTAACCAAATAAAAAGAACAGAAGAATACTTTTTTCTTTCTGTCTCAATTATTCTAAGATTTCTCTTTACCAACATCATTTGACAAAGAGCCGGCTTCGACTTAGATTTATTACAAATATTATTAAATTAATACTATTTTACGTTATTTTGTTTTTTGTGTAACTTTTAAAAATACCTATGAAAATAAAAACGATTAATTATTATCTTAATTTATGTTTTATTTACTTTTGAATTGTGAATTACCCTAGTCAAGAAAATAAGTTATGATATGATTATGTAGGGGAAACTTGTTTACAAATATTTCTGTGAATATATTAGTCTAATTATGTTTTTTTGTAAAGAGCTGTCATTTTTATGTAAGTGAATTATATCTTAATTTATCTATCATCCATACTTAGGAGTGAATCTATGGAAAAGCCATTCATCAAGTCATTGACTACTGTGGTGGTAGGTGCAGGTGCTATTGCGATCTGTTTGTTTGGATACCATATCAATAATCAGCGGCAACATCAGCAACGGATCAATTATGCAGAATCTGCCATCACCAATCAAAAAGACACCTTGACTTCTTTATCAAAAGAAGTAGACAAGCTGTATAGTACAAAAGAAAAAATTTTTCTAAACCCTGAAATAACAGAAGAAACAATCACAAGTTTGTCCAATAAGCTATCCTCTGTCAAACTTTCAGCAGATGATTACGACATCAAAGAATCAGAATTGCCTAAAGAAGCTGTTGCAATCCAAGATGAGAAGAAAGCAATCGTGACACAGTTAGATAGTGCAGAATCAAAACTGAAGATCCAGACAGCTGTCAACGATTTATTTACTAAAAATGTATCAAACTGGCAGCAAGCTGTAGACGATGTCGTCATCAAAGAAAAGGTGACAAGTTCAGATGTCGCTCGTGTACGTGAAAATATGAGCTTTTTTAAAGATAGTCCTTGGAAAACGGTTGTTATGCAATATCTAGGATTCGCTGATACTCAGATCGCGCAAGTCACGCAACTAGATCAGTTATTCGATACGATGTTGAAGGATGGTCAAGTGAGTGCCACCGCTACTTACGATCAATATTTGACGGTGCTTAGTCAAATAGAGCAGATCCGGAATGAAAAAATACGCGCAGCATACGCAACAAAAGCACAAACTGTTGCTCAGCAAATAGGCTATAGCAATATAAGCTATTGACAGTTAAAACGTTGATTCAAGCAAGGTTAGCAAACGGAGGACACTATGGCAAGACGAAGAAGAAAATCAAGAGGGAAAAAAATATTTCTGATTATTTTAGCAGTTCTTATCGTATTAGTATTAGCAATTGTAGGAGTAGGAGCAAAATTATATCTGGATCTCTCACATTCTATTGAGAAAACTTACGAATCAGTGGAACGAACCCAAGGAGAACGAACGAAACCAGTTGATCTGGACAAACAAGAATCTTTCTCTGTTCTATTGATGGGGATTGATACTGGAGATTTAGGTCGGGTCGATCAAGGAAGATCAGATACGATGATGGTTGCCACAGTCAGTCCTGAAGATAAACAGACAACGATCGTCAGCATTCCTCGAGATACGTATGTCGACATCGTAGGTCGTGACACAAAAGACAAGATCAACCACGCTTACGCATTCGGCGGAGCTGCCATGGCGATGGATACCGTACAAAAATATGTAGACATCCCAATCGATCACTATGTCTCTATCGATATGAAAGGGCTAAAAGAACTTGTTGATGCAGTTGGTGGTATCGAAGTCAATAATGACCTCACTTTCTCACAAGATGGCTATGACTTTACAATCGGTAAAATCACATTGAACGGGGATCAGGCATTATCTTATTCTCGTATGCGTTATGAAGATCCAAATGGTGACTATGGTAGACAAGAGCGCCAAAGAAAGATCGTAGAAGGCGTAGCGAAAAAAGTATTGAGTTTAAACGGTGTCAGCAACTATCAATCCGTTTTGAATGCTCTAGAGTCGAATATGAAAACAGACATGAGCTTTGATGAAATGAAAAAAATCGCTTTAGATTATCGGGAGGCATTTGGTACGATCAAGCAAGATCAGCTGCAAGGAGAAGGCTTCATGCAAGATAATATCTCCTATCAAAAAGTCAGCGATCAAGAACTTGATCGTATGAAAAAAGAATTAAAAGATCAAATGAATCTAGAGAATAAATAGGAAAGTGGAGAAAAAATGGAAGAGACAATCAGCTTGAAAGAAATTTTTGAAACATTACGCAAACACTTGGTAACAATCATCATCTCAATGTTTGCTGGCTTGGCCATCTCAGGAATCGTAACATTTTTCATCTTGACACCAAAATACAGTTCACAAGCACAATTGATCGTGACACTGCCACAATCAGACACTGCAAATGTCAATGATGTCAATACGAACCTGCAAATGATCAATACGTATAAAGATATGATCATTAGTGATCTAGTGCTAAATGAAGTCAAAGATCGTTTAGAAACAGAAGACAATGTGAAAATGACCGCTGGACAAATCAAAGATGCGATCTCCGTCAATCAGTCACAAAATTCACAAATGTTCTCGATCCAGGCAATAAGCACGAATGCAGTGACTGCTCAACAGATCGCTAACACAACTTCACAAGTTTTCCAAGAGAACGCAAAAGACGTGATGAATGTCGATAAAATCTCGATTATTTCAGGTGCAGTTGCCAATACGACACCTGTTTCGCCAAATAATAAATTGAATCTAGTGATTGGCTTAGTGTTAGGAATGATGGTAGGCGTAGGTCTGGCATTCTTATTCGAATTACTTGATCGGACAGTGAAAGATGAAAAATATGTGACGGATACATTAGGATTCCCAATCTTAGGAACAGTTCCAGAAATGTCAGCGAAAGAATTGAACTCTGGTATCCGTAAAAAAGGAACAGCTCCTGCACGACCAAAAGCTACAAACGATAAAACAGCCCCATCACGCAGAAGCCGCTCAAGAGTCTAGGAGGAAGAAAAATGGCACGAACACAGAAACAAAAAGCAGCACAAACTCATGCAGTCAGTTTGATCACATTAACAAACCCATCTTCACCAATCGCCGAACAATATCGTACGATCCGGACGAATATCCAGTTTGCCTCCGCAGCTGGTCAGCAAATCAAAACGATTGTCGTGACTTCATCAGGTCCTGGAGAAGGGAAATCCACCACTGCAGCAAACATTGCAGTCGTTTTTGCTAAATCAGGTCAACGAGTTCTACTAGTCGATGCAGATTTACGTAAACCCGTCGTCTATAAGACATTCCAGCTGAACAATGCCAGTGGATTAAGTACAGCACTTAGTTCATCAGGAAGTGTAGCAGATGTGATCCAACGAACGCCAGTCGAGAACTTGTCGATTTTGCCTAGTGGACCTAAGCCACCCAACCCATCAGAATTGTTAAGCTCGCCAAGAATGGATCAGATCCTATCCGAAGCAAGACAGTTATTTGACGTGGTGATATTCGATATGCCACCAGTAGTAGCCGTAACAGATGCACAGATCATGTCTTCAAAAACGGATGGCACTTTATTGGTCGTACGTGAAAATATGTCACGTAAAGAATCCTTGACTAAAGCAAAAGAACTGCTGGAGATGGTACAAGCACGAGTTTTAGGTGTTGTATACAACGGAGCAGAACATAGCAAAGATGCTGGTTATTACTACGGAAATTAAGGACTAAGAAGAGAGGAGACAAGAGAAATGATCGATCTACATTGCCATATCCTACCAGGAATCGATGACGGGGCAGAAAACTTAGAAGCAAGTATTGCAATGGCTGAAAAAGCGATTCAGCAAGGCATTACGCATATTTTATGCACACCACACCACAATAATGGAAAATACAGCAATGAAAAATCACAAGTCATTTCTCTAGTCGCTTCGTTACAAGCCGAATTAGAGAAAAGACAGTTGCCTTTGACGTTATTGGAAGGACAAGAAGTACGTATTACCGGAACGCTCATCGAAGACATCCACCGAGATGAAATTTTATTTACAGATTTAGATGATACATATCTTCTGATCGAATTTCCGACACTGGAAGTGCCGTTATATGCAGAACGGCTTTTTTTCGAGTTGTTAGAACTAGGAAAGACACCAGTGATCGTCCATCCAGAACGTAACGCGCATTTTCGTAAAGACCCGAATCATTTGCTTCCATTCCTAGATATGGGATGTTTGGCCCAACTTACTGCGCCAAGTTATGTTGGTGTATTTGGCAAAGATATCCAGAAAACAGCCAAAACGATGGTCAAACATAATCTTGTGCAGATGGCTGCTTCTGATGCCCATGGGGTCTCTAAGCGCACCTTTTACTTAAAAGAGTGCTATGAGCAGATTGCCAAGGACTTTAGTAAGGAAAAAGTAGTACATATGAAACAAGTCGCAAAGGATCTGATCAACGGGGATGAAATCAGTTATCCAATCTATGAAGAGGTAAAAAAGAAGAAGTTTGGTTTATTTTAGGGGGAGTGTAAGGTGTTTGTATTAACAAGAAGAAGAAAAATTGCCACATTGGTTTTTGTGGACAGTTTGTTATTGATCGCTGCAAATATTGCAGCAGCTAAATTCATGAAGCCGTTTGTAGCTATACCAATGGACCTTATTTTAATCTCTATCGGTTTGTCGATTGGTTTTTATTTATTTTATGGTAGTTTATTCAAAGTTTTCATTCGGATCAATCGCTATACAAATTTAAGAGAGATCATTGCAATTTTTAGTTCACTATCTGCAAGTGCTGCCTCAAGTATCCTCATACTGCTGTTCATTAATCGGCGATACAGTTTACGGTTAGTTATCTTTGCTTATCTGCTTTCGCTCTTATTGATCATCGGTAGCCGATTGATCTGGCGTATCTACATCGAAACAAAAAATATGAGATACGTATCAGCAGATTCTGCTAAAAATACATTGATTGTTGGTGCTGGCGAAGGCGGGCGTATTTTATACAACAGCTTTCTTGGATCCAAAACGGCTCAAGATATCCACGTTGTCGGGTTCGTAGATGATGATCCAAATAAAAGAAATACGTATCTTTCAGGAAAAAAAGTATTAGGTGCATTAAAAGATATTCCGGAATTGATTGAAAAATATGACATTCAAATGGTAACGATCGCTATCCATTCCTTATCAAGAAAAAAATTACGAAGAATCTTCGAGTTAGTCGAATCCGCTTGTGTGAAAGTCAACACGATGCCTTCTATAGAAGAACTTGCTTCAGGAAAAATTAGCGTATCAAAATTAAAAACAATTGACGTAGTGGATTTACTGGGAAGAGATGAGGTAAAGCTGGATATTGAATCCATCAAAGATCAGATCACAGACAAAGTCATTCTTGTAACCGGCGCAGGAGGATCGATCGGTTCAGAAATCTGTCGGCAAATCATTCAATTCAATCCTGCAAAGCTATTGCTTTTAGGACATGGGGAGAACTCGATCTACTTGATTGACCGTGAGTTACGCACGCATCATCAAAATTGTCCTACAGAAATCGTACCGATCATCGCAGATATCCAAGATCGCGAGAAAATCAATGAAATCATGGAACAATATCATCCAGATATCGTCTACCATGCAGCTGCTCATAAACATGTACCACTGATGGAATATAATCCAAAAGAAGCAGTCAAAAACAATAAAAAAAAAAAAAAAAATGTAGCAGAAGCAGCTAAAGCAGCAAAAGTGAAAAACTTCGTCATGGTATCGACAGATAAAGCTAACAATCCTCCAAATGTCATGGGTTCAACAAAACGAATCGCTGAAATGATCGTGACTGGATTGAATGAAGAAGGCTGTACGAAATTCTCAGCTGTCAGATTTGGGAATGTCCTTGGTTCTCGCGGTAGTGTGATTCCAGGATTCAGAGAACAAATTGCTCAAGGTGGTCCAATCACTGTAACAGACTTTCGTATGACCCGATACTTCATGACGATTCCTGAAGCGAGTCGTTTAGTTATTCAATCTGGCGCATTAGCAAAAGGTGGCGAAATTTTTATTCTAGATATGAGTGAACCAGTGAAGATTGTAGACCTAGCGAAAAACATGATCCGATTGAGCGGGTATAGCGAAGACGAAATCGAAATCATTGAAACAGGTATCCGTCCAGGGGAAAAACTATATGAAGAACTATTGTTGGATAAGGAAAGAAATGATGAAGCAGTTTATGAGAAAATCTTTGTAGGAAACATCAAAGGCTACTCAATACAAAAAGTGATGGATTTTGTTAAGAGCCTGCCGCAAGACGATGAACAATTGGCTAAAGACATTGTCACTTTTGCAAATGCTTCAAATAAGTAGGGGGAGTAAAGTGAAAGCAATTATTGTAGGAGCAGGTGGATTTGGCAAAGAGATTGCTTTTCTATTACAAAGTATCTCTAGATATGAATTGATTGGTTTTGTCGATGATTCGTTAAAAATGCAAAATCAAGAATTATTGGGAAAACCTGTATTAGGAACAATAGACTCATTAATAGAATTAGAAGAAGAGACTGTTATTTTTATGGGAATTGCTTCGCCAGATATCAAGGAGAAAATATATCAAAAGATAAATAAAAATAATAAACTGATTTTCCCTAATTTAGTTGCACCAAGTGCACTAGTGGGCATAAATGTTCAGTTAGGGATTGGCAATATTTTGATGCCCTATACGACTTACACTGCTGACGTAGTTTTAGGAAATTTCAATATGATCAATATCGGCTCTACTATCGGACATGATGCTCAAATCGGTAATTATAATTCAATTTTTCCAAGTGTAAATATTTCAGGACATGTTATATTAGGAGATAAAAATGAAATTGGAGTAGGTACTAAAATAATACAAAATCTAAGAATTGGAAATATGAATATTATAGGTGCAGGAAGTGTAGTAATAAAAAATATTAATAATAATACTAAAAATGTTGGTGTGCCTACCAAAGTAATAGAAAGATGGGATTAAGTTGGAAAATAAACGAATATTATTAGCATCTCCTCATATGAGTGAGGAAGGATATGAACAAGAGTATGTAAAAGAAGCATTTGATACAAATTGGGTTGCTCCTTTAGGTGCGAACGTGAATGGTTTTGAGAAAGAATTAGCAAAATACGTGGGAGCTAGTCATGCTGCCGCATTGTCTTCTGGAACATCAGCTATACATTTAGCTTTGAAAGCGGCTGGGGTCGGTAAAGATGACATAGTGATTTGTCAGTCCTTGACGTTCTCAGCTACTGCTAATCCAATTCTCTATCAAGGAGCTATACCTGTATTTGTTGATAGTGATTACGAAACTTGGAATATGAAACCTGAACATTTGCGAACAGCACTAGAAAAATATCCCAACACAAAGGCTGTATTAGTAGTACATTTGTACGGTTTATCAGCTAATTTAGACGAAATTACTAAAATATGCAAAGAATATGATGTTACTCTAATTGAAGATGCTGCAGAATCATTAGGAACAACATATAAAGGAAAATATACTGGTACATTTGGCGACTATGGAATTTATTCTTTTAATGGAAATAAAATAATCACAACTTCAGGTGGCGGAATGCTTGTATCCAATGACAAAGAAAAGGTGGAAAAAGTGAGATTTTGGGCTACGCAATCTCGTGAGAAGGCACGCCATTATCAACACAATGAAATTGGCTATAATTATCGAATGAGCAATATCGTTGCAGGTATCGGTCGAGGACAATTGAAAGTTTTAAATGAAAGAATTGAGAAAAAACGATATATTCATAGTTTTTATAAAGAAGAATTGTCTAAATTGTCAAATATACAATTCATGCCAGAAAATAATTGGAATGAACCGAACTATTGGTTAAGCGTCATAACAATAAAGGGGATAAATACGAATCATCTTATTGATGAGTTAGATAAAAATAACATAGAAGCCCGCCCAGTATGGAAACCTATGCATTTACAACCTGTTTTCAAAAATTATGATTATATTGGCGATGATGTAGCAGAAACTTTATTTGACTTAGGAGTATGTTTACCATCAAATACAAAGATGACAGATGAAGATTTAAAATATGTAGTATCTACGATTAAAAGAGTGATCAATGATGCGTAAAAAAACTTTCTATCAGCTTTTTGGGAAAAGAATTTTAGATATCCTATTGTCAGGCATTGCTCTCATCGTTTTATCGCCGATAATCTTAATTGTAGGTTTTTTAGTAAGAATTAAACTTGGTTCTCCAATTATCTTCAAACAAGAACGACCAGGAAAAAGTGAAAAAATTTTTTCCATGTATAAATTTCGTACAATGACTGACGAAAGAGACCACAATGGAGAATATTTACCTGATGAAATTCGACTAACTAAATTTGGGAAAATACTTAGAGCAACAAGTCTAGATGAGCTACCAGAACTTTGGAATATTTTGAAGGGTGATATGTCGATCGTAGGACCTCGTCCATTATTAGTGGAATATTTGCCACTATATAGTGAGAAGCAACGGAAAAGACACAACGTAAGACCAGGATTAACTGGACTAGCTCAGGTCAATGGAAGAAATGCGATTAGTTGGGAAGAAAAGTTTGATTTAGATGTTTATTATGTTGATAAAATTAGTTTCTTTAATGATCTTATTATTATAATTCACACATGTAAAAAAGTAATTAAGAAAGAGAATATTAATACAATTAATAACAATATACCAGAAAAATTTAAAGGGAGTTAAATATAGTATGCCATTAAATATTTTATTTCTTACGCTTTTAGATTTTCAAAGTTTAGAAGAAAGCAATATCTATACTGATTTGATGTCTGAATTTGTAAAAAATAATCACAATGTGTCCATTGTGTCTCCAACAGAAAGAAAAAAAAGAATAAAAACTCATTTGATCGAGATAAATGATAAATGTGAAATCTTAAAATTAAGAATAGGAAATATTCAAAAGACTAATTTAATTGAAAAAGGTTTTTCTACTATACAAATAGAGAGAAAATTTATATCAGGCATTAATCAATATTTTTCAAACAAAAAATTTGATCTGGTTATTTATTCTACTCCGCCAGTAACTTTTGCTAAAGTGGTGAAGTTTATAAAAAAAAGGGATAATTGTAAAAGTTATCTTTTACTAAAAGACATATTTCCACAAAATGCAGTTGATTTAAATCAACTCTCTAAAAATACTTATATATATAAGTATTTTAGAAAAAAAGAAGTTTCTCTATATGAAGTATCTGATTATATAGGAACAATGTCAGAACAAAATTCTAAATCTATAAGAAAACATAATA